>Ga0129310_1002108_pt1 | contig 15495 bp, 13 predicted proteins | sample Go1ome_2_FD_94433 | JGI IMG/M metagenome (GOLD analysis project Ga0129310, IMG submission 94433) | Western lowland gorrila individual fecal microbial communities from Wisconsin, USA - Go1022A metagenome | ecosystem: Host-associated > Mammals > Digestive system > Large intestine > Fecal | place...
CCTGTCCCAGCGCCGACCAGTTGTGGTCAAAGATGCCGCTCTTGCCCACGAACATGGGTGCCAGCCCCTCCAGCGTCTCCTCGGGGAAGCGCTCCCACTCCCGGTCGATCTCGTTGTCGCACAGCCGCACGGTGAAGGTGTATACCTCCTCGGCGGCCAACTCCTTCCGGGCCAGCGCGTTGATGAGCGCCAGATCCTCCTCCTGCACCGGGCAGCCGCCCCCGGTATTCGCCTCTTTGATGATCTTCAAATCCCTCTCTCCTTTCCGCCCGTCTGTTCTCCAGGCGGGCCGCTCAAACCGTTCCCCGCTCCCGTTCCAGTCTCAGGTTCTCCGCCTGCTCCCGGTAGAGGCCGGCCCGGGCCTCCTCCACCAGATCCTGCAAGTTTATGTCCTCCCAGTCCACATTTACCCGGGAGGAATACCCCCTGGTCCGCAGCCAGATCTCGCAGATCCGCTCCACCACAGGCGTAACGCTCCGCCGCAGCGCGGTGATCTCGCTGGTCATCATGTCGGCCTGCTGGGCGCTCATCCGCTCGGTGGAGCTCCAGGACAGCCCCAGCAAAAAGGGCGGGATCCCCGTCTTGGCCACCAGCTGTTCCAGGATCTGCCGCACCGGCACCTGGCTGTCCAGCACCTGGTTGTCCGCGCCGATGACCTTGATGTCCACGTCTCCCACCGCCACGAAATCCCGCACATTGCCGCTCTTGCCGGCCTGCATGGCCGCCGACCACTCCCGGGCGATCTCCTCGCCCCGCTCTCTGGCCCACACGCCGTCGCCGCTGCCGCCGGGCTTATACACCACGGCAAACCGTGCGTTGCCCATCCGCTCCCAGTTGAGGCCGGTGGCCTGATAGATTTTCAAAAGGATCCCGGTGAGGAACGGCATGGACCGCAGCAGGGACACCCCATAGGGGTTGTCCGCTTCGGGCTGGTAGGGGGTAAACAGAATGAGGTCCTGCCGGGGCATTTCCTCCACGGCCCCGTCCCGCCTCCGGGCGCAGAGGGCAAAGTCCAGGGGGGTTTCTCCCTCTTTGATCTCGATCTCCGCCGGGTCGGCGCACAGCAGCGCGGCCACCTCCCGCCTGCGTCCGTCCATCACGACCTCCCCCACGCCCCGGCCGCACACCAGCATGGAGTCCACATAGGCGTCCAGAAAAGACTGGATGCCCCTCTGTCCCCGCCCGGTATTCACCGTCCGCAGAAACTCCTCCAGCTCTCTCTGGCCCTCGTCCGCCGTCACCTTCACGCCGCCGGCCAGCCGCACCAGCTTTCCCACCGCGGCGTCCACAATAGGCACCGCCTCCCGGATGGTCCGATAGAGGGCGATCTCCCCAGTTTTGAGGGGAACGTATCCGTTCAGCGCCCCGAAGGGGTGGCTCTCCTCCTCCCGGGTCTGCACCACCGCCGCGGGCGGTTTCTTTTTCTCAAACCACTTCATGTCCTTCCTCCCTCATCTCCATAGCTCCCGTTCCACTGCCAGTCCCCCCACAAAGCCGCCCCCGCGCCCCACCGATGCGGCAAAATACCGGATGTCGTCCATGGCGTGGTCGAACTTCTTCACCACCCTGTCCCCCACAGCCCTCTGGTCCCAGCAGTAGAGGGAAAACTCCCGAATGGCGTCCCGGCAGGGGGTGCAGATGACCAGCTTTCCCTGCCGCAGCAGGTCGGCCGTCACCCGGATCCCCTCCAGCACATCGTTGCGGGCGCTCTCAGCGGGCCATCCCTCCTGCCGAAGGGCGGCGATAAAGCTGGCCGCCGACGGATCTACGATGACCCGCCGAACGTCCCGCCCCGCCGTCAGCCGTTCCAGCGCCTCCACATATTCCCGGTCGGTCTTCTGCCGCCCCTCTTTCCGCCCGTCGTAATAAAACTCATCCACCCGGTACCACACGCCGTCCCGCAATCCCCACAGCCCCATGGACGTGGGGTTTGCCGTCCCGTAGTCGCAAGAGACCCGCCACTCCTCCATCTCCCCCTCGGGGGCGGGACACACCATACTCTCGTCAAAGAAGTCGTAGACCCGCCCCTCGGCCACCGCCCACTCCCCCAGTACGAACCGCCGGTAGAACGCCCCCTGAAAGCTCCTCCGGTACCGCTCCAGCACCCGGGGGCTCAGACTGGGATTATCCTCCATGGCGAAGGGCACTCGCAGGGCGTTTCTCTCCCCCGCCCGGCAGATCCATTCTTTGTAAAACCAATGCTCCGGCCCCTCTGGGTTGCAGGAGAACCACACCTTGGCCCCCTCCACGGAGCACCGGGCCACCGCCTGCTCCACAAAGGAGCGTGGCATCAGCACCACCTCGTCCATCAGCACTCCGGCCAGGGTCATTCCCTGAATGAGGGCGGCGCTGCCCTCGTCCTTTCCGCCAAACAGGTAAAAGGTGTTCTCATGCCCGTTGAATGCCACCCGCAGCAGGTGCCGGCTCACCTTCTCCTCCACGGAAAACCCCAGCTCCCGCAGCACCGGCCGCAGTCCGCTGAGCAGATTCCGCCGGGCCGATTCGATGGACTTTCCGCACAGGGCAAAGGCCGCCCCGTCAAACCGCCGCATGGCCCAGCAGAAAAAGGACAGCCCCAAACAGAAGGTCTTCCCGCTCCGCACGGCGCCGTCGCAGAGGATGGCCTCCCGCTCCCGCCAGGGCGAGCCGTCGCACCACCAGGAGAGCACCAGCCTTTGCTTGGGGGAAAAGGTTTCCACCTGCATTTATTTCTCCTCCCCGACCTGTCCGGCTGCCCCCTCCAACGCCTCATAGAGCCGCTGTGCCTTGGGATCCTCCTCCGCCCGATCCATCAGCCACTGCAAAGCCGCCAGCCGGTCGATGAACTTTACCTCCACCGTTCCGTTGCTGCTTCGCTTGAATTCCGCCACGGCGGACAGGTCCAGCTTCGCCAGCTCCCCCAGCTCCTCCTCGCTCAAAAAGGCCAGCCGCACCGCGTCGTTGACCCGGCTCTCCGCCAATTTTCTGATTTGTCTCAAAACCGCCTTTCGGCTCTCCATCGCCGTCCCTCCTCACACCCCTCCCGTTTTCACCCAAAAAGTTGTCTGTTTTTATACATCTAAAATTTTTTAAATGGAAAAATTGCTTAAAAAGAGAGCCAGGAGAATTTTTCTCCTGGCTCTGAACCCTGTTTTCTAAAAAAGCGGGAGGCTCCCGCCTCCCGCTTCGTTCTATTCTTCCGCCGTCAACGCTCCGGTGGACCCATCCACAGCAAACCGCCAGGGCCACGCATCGGTCTGAAGATACCAGGCGGGCGTCAGCGTCACGGTCCCGGTGCCGCTGACCATATACCCGGCATACATCTTCGTCACCTGGGAGCACACATATCCCCCCTGGTTCAATCCTTCCAAAAAACGAACCAGGGCGGTGGCCGCGGAGATCCCTGTTCCACTGCCGGACAGCGGCTCTTCCGTCCCGGTCAGGCATCTTCCGGTCAGACTGCTCAGCTCGCCCCTTCGATAGACGATGGTCAGTGCCAGATCCGGTACGGGAATTTCTCCCCAAAGCTGCGTAAACACAAGGGTCACAGTCTCCCCCTGAGTCCTTCTCCGGGTTTCTTCTCCCTGAATCCCCAGGCTCTCCAGCAGCGCCTCGCCCGCCTTTCCGACGTCCGCCCCCCCCAGGGGGCGGGCGCCTGCAAGGAACTGCACATCGATTTCCCCTCCGGGGGCAAAGGTCGCGCTGCCCTTCTCTCCCGTGTAGGTGATCCGCGTTCCTGCGGCAGTCCGCTCCGTCACCGGCCCCACCAGTGCGGCGGCCTCATCCTCTCCAAGCCCGGCTGCACTCACCTGCCGCCCGGAGATCTCCAGCTCTCCGGGGATCTCCTCTGGCAAAAATGTGATCCCGCTGTGCTCCAGGACCTCCACCATCCGGGTACGGGTCTCCTGCTCCGCCCGCTGCGTCCGCCAGGAGCGCATCCCCACCATGGCCAGCAGGAACACATTGACCATCGCCAGCAGCAGGATGATGATATTTTTGATTTTCGACCAGCGCATGGCCGTCCTCCTTTAATTCTCCGCCTGTACCACCCATCCGGCCTTCAGGCTCTCCGCTCCGGTGTCACTGTAACAGAGGACCAGTCTCCCATCGGTATTTCCCAGTGCGTTCATGGCCGCCGCGGCCAGCCGCTCTCTCGGAAGCGCCGCCGCAGATCCGGTATCCGTGTACGTCCGCAGTTTCAGCGTAAAGTCGCGGATCTCCCCGCCCGCGACCGCAAAGCGTGCGGCCCATCCGTCCTCTCCCGTCAGCACCGGGATCCCGCCCAGACGGTAGGAAAAGGTGAGGACCCATCCCTCCCCCTCCGCCTCGGTCCGGGTAAGAACAAACGTCCCGTCCCCCCGCCACTGGGACGCCGCCCGGTTGAGCAGCTCCCATGCGGCCAGCGCCGCTTCGGAACAGGTGGGCCGTTCTCCCTCAGACGGCACGGGATAGCGGCTCTCCTCACCGGCATGAAACACCACCGTCCCGTCTCGCCTCACCCGAAGCCGGTCGGTCCCCTCGCTGATGTGCAGTCCCTCCGGCATTTCATAGGCCGAATTCCCGCTGGATTGAAAGCCCAGCGCGGACAGCAGCATCCCCAGGCTCTCCCCGTTCTCCACAAAGTCCGGAATCTCCGTGCTGTACACAGCCGGCCGAAACGGAGTTACGGACACCGTCACATAGGGATCCAGCGTTCCATACGCCTCGTCGCTCTTCTCCATCTCATACGCAAATGCCACTCCGTTTGGGCTGTATTTTCTAACCGCCGTCTGCAGGCGGCCCTCGTAGGCCACCTGGGTCTGCGCCGCACGGTACCCAGACTCATCTCTCCAACACAGCCAGACTGCCGATCCGTCCCACGCCAGCAAAAGGGCCTCGGCGTTCCCTGACAGGTCTCCGCCGCCGCCCAGCCAGGCCGACAGCACTTCCAGGGGCGGGCTTCCCTGGAAGGCGCAATAGACCCCCGGCGACTCCAGCAGCGCCCTCCACCGCCGCTCCGTGATCTCCTCCACAGCCCCGGCCGTATTCAATCCCTCTCCTAAAATGGGCCGGAGCGAGGTCACGGTCCGGTCCACCGCCTCCTTGTCATAGATCGCCCCATACACGCCCCACTCGCTCCTGACCGCGGCCAGGTAGGGCATCACGGCCTCCTCAGGCTGGCGGATCACGGGCTCCCCCGCCTGTGTGGGTTCCGTAATCCATCCCCTCAGTCCTGTGACCAGTGAAGTCTGGGCGGCCAGAAGCACCGCCGAGCAGGCCAGGACTCCGATGAGCAGGTCTTTCCCCAGCTCGATCAGCCGGGTCCTCCTCCCGGGCCGCGCCACCTCCGGCACTTGTTTACGCCTTGCCATGTTCGGGTCCCTCCGTCAGCAGCTCCATTCGGATGGTCAACCCGGGCCCAGTCCGGTCCACAAGCCGGAGTTCTCCCCGATGCTGATCCACGATCTCTTTGGCAATGGACAGCCCCAGTCCTGTCCCGCCGGACTCCCGGGAGCGGGCCTTGTCCACCCGGTAGAACCGCTCAAAAATACGGTCCCGGTCGGCCTCCGGGATCCCGATCCCGTCGTCCGCCACTTCCATCCAGACTCTGTTCCTTCCCATCCGCCCGGCGGAGATCTGGATGTGTCCGCCGTCCGGAGTATATTTGATGGCGTTGGAGACCACGTTCATCATCACCTGGGTGATCCGCTCCCGGTCCGCCGTGATCTGGGGAAGTCCCGGCTCCAGCTGCAGCTCCAGGGTATGTCCGTGGCGCTGCGCCTCCATCCGATTGGCGTTGGTCATGCTCTCAATGGCTTCGGAGAAGGAAAAAGCAGTTAAGTTGAGTTCGCTCCGGCCCGAGTCGAATCGGGACAGCGTCAACAAGTCCTGCACGATGTGGGTCATCCGGTCGGACTCCCCCAGAATCACGTTCAAAAAGTTTTTCGCCATTTCGGCCGGGAGCGCCCCGGCGTTGTCCACCAGGGTCTCGGCATAGGAGCGGATATTGGTCAGGGGTGTGCGCAGCTCATGGGAGACATTGGCCACAAATTCCTTGCGCATCTCCTCGGTCTTGTGCCGCTCGGTGACGTCGTGGATGACCACCAGCACACCAGCCTGTGCCTCTTTGTCAAAGGGAGCCAGCAGCAATTCCAGGCTCCGGCCGCCCCGCTCCAGCGCCCCTTCCACATAACCCTGCTGCCCCGGCTCCAGGACCTGTTCCAGCGGAGCGATCTCCCCAAACAGGGCGGCGTAGTCCACCTCTCCGCCGATGGGCAGCGCCCGGCCCAGCATCTCCTCGGCAGCGGGGTTGGACTGGATGATCTCTCCCCTTCGCCCGAAAGCGGCCACACCGTCCGTCATATGGAGAAACAGGGTGTCCAGCTTGTTGCGCTCGTTCTCCACCTCCTGGATGGTGTTCTGCAGCTGTCCTGCCATGTTGTTGAACGTGGCGGTGAGCACGCCGATCTCATCCTTGGAGTCCACCTCGATCTTATGGGAAAAATCCCCCCCGGCCACCTCCTCCGCTCCTTCCGTCAGCCGCTCAATGGGAGTAATGAGCGTCTTGGACAGCAGGAACGACAGCAGCACCGAGATGGCCAGTCCAAAGGCCAGCGCCTCGAGGATCAAGGTCACCAGTTCATTGGTCAGGTTCTGCACCGTCTGTCTGGTGTCCTTAATGTAAATGACATAGCGGGAATCCCCCCGGGTCAGCGGAATGGCCACATCCATATAGGAGGCGGAGATGTCGCTGTCGTCTCCCACCTCCCCCGCCAGAGCCAGGGCCAGATTGTGGGTCATTTCCAGACCGGAGCCCTCCTGATCGTTGGAGCCGTTCAGGTAGGCTCCCGTAGTCCCATCCAAAATATAGTAGTTCCGCGCCAGTCCGTCCACACCCAGGTTTCCCGTATAGGTCTCCAGCATCCGGCCGATCTGCTCCGCGCCGTTTTCCTCTCCGGGGGCGGCATTTTGCAGATCATGATAGAACTCCGTATCGTTCTGAAACACGCTCTGCATCTGGGTATAGAACTGATCCAGATAAAAGCTGGACACAGAATTGACCAGAAAGGCCCCCACCACCGTCATCAGTGAAACGATGAGCAGCGTCATGATGAGCATGAGCTTCATATGCAGGCTGCGGAACAAACCAGATCATCCTCTCCTTGGAATTGCCTCTCGCGTCCGGGGCATTACCCCTCGTGAAACAGATACCCCAGCCCCCGCCGCGTCACAATGAACGACGGGTTCGCCGGATCGTCCTCGATCTTCTCCCGCAGTCTCCGAACGGCCACATCCACCGCCCGCACATCGCCCACATAGCCCTCGTAGTTCCACACATGCTCCATGAGGGCCTCCCGGGAGAACACCTTCTCCGGCTGCGCGGCCAAAAATTTCAGCAGTTCAAACTCCCTCTGGGTCAGATCCAGCGCCCTGCCGTCCTTGAAGGCCATCATCAGTCCCAGATCCACCAGCACTCTCCCCCGCTCCAGCCGCTGCTGCCCGCTTTTGGCGGGATCCGCCGGCTGCTCGGTCAGCATATCGGTGCGCCGGATATTGGCCTTCACCCGGGCCAGGAGCTCCCGCATGGAGAATGGTTTGGTTATGTAGTCGTCCGCCCCCAGCTCCAGTCCCAGGACCTTGTCGGTCTCCTCCTCCCGGGCGGTGAGCATAATAATGGGAGTAGAGCGGTTTGACTCCCGCACCGCCCGGCACACGTCGAAGCCGTTCATCCGGGGCAGCATCAGATCCAGCAGGATCAGGTCGGGGTTCTCCGCCAGCGCCAGTTCCAGCCCGGTCTGTCCGTCGTAGGCCTCCAGCGTGTCATAGCCCTCCTTGCTCAGGTTAAAGGCGAGGATATCCACGATATTCTTTTCATCCTCCACAATGAGAATCCGCTTGCTCATTTCGTCCCTCCTGCCTCACGGCTCAGATATTCCTTGGTTTTCAACACAACGGCCACGGTCTTGGCGTCGGTGATCTCCCCCGCCATCACCCGCTCCACCAAGGCGGAAAAGGGTGCCCGCTCCACCGTCAAAAATTCATCCTCGTCGAGATGCTGCTCTCCATAGGCCAGCCCTCTGGCCAAATACATGTGGAGCACCTCCGTGCAGAAGCCGGGAGACATGACCAGCTCGCCCAGATCGATCAGCTCCCCGGCCTTGGCCCCCACCTCTTCCGACAGCTCCCGCTCGGCCGCTGCGCGGGGGTCCTCCGGCCCGTCCAGTTTTCCGGCTGGCAGCTCCTCCACCACCCTTCCAAAAGGATAGCGGAACTGACGCACCGTGAGCACGCTCCCGTCAGACTCCAGGGGGAGGATGCACACCCCGCCGGGATGCTCCACCACTTCCCGCCCGGCCGTTTTTCCATCCTCCAGCCGGGCGGTGTCCTTCCGCACGGTAATGATCTTCCCCCGATAAAGGACCCGGCTGTCCACAGTCTCCTCCGTCAGTTTCAAACAAACCACCCCACTGTATGGAATTTAGATAGAAGTAGTATATCACAACAAAAATCATTCCGCCACCTCGAACTTTTTCCACGAAAACAGACGCTTTCCCCCGTGAATGCCCGTTTCGGACCCTCTCCACGGTTCCCTTGAAACTTCAGAAAATCATCTTTACTTTTCAAATCAGATAATGCTATAATAACAATGTATCTCTGTGTGTATGTACGCAGGAACAGGGCACAATAGAAACGGCCGGTTTCAGAAGTTTTCCGGCCTGACAATAGTCGCCGGACAGTCTGTCCGGCCGGTGAAGGATCGAGGGTACAACTTTGACGAAATATGTGATCCATGGCGGGAAACCGCTTTACGGCGCAGTGGAGATCTCCGGCGCGAAAAACGCGGCGGTGGCCATTCTCCCCGCCGCTCTTCTGGTCAACGGTGTCTGCCGCATTGAAAACATCCCCCAGATCAGCGACGTGACGCTGATCCTCAACATTCTCCAGGAGCTGGGCGCTGATGTCAAAACCATCAACCGCACCACTGTGGAGATCGACTGCTCCCACATCCGCAACGCCCGGGTCCCCGACGCCCTGGCCCGGAAGATCCGCGCCTCCTATTATCTCATCGGCGCCCTGCTGGGCCGCTTCGGCTCCGCCGAGGTTCCCCCTCCCGGCGGCTGTGATTTCGGCGGCCGGGGGCGGCCCATTGACCAGCACATCAAGGGCTTCACCGCCATGGGCGCGGACGTGGACGTGAACGGCGGCATCATCCACGCCGTGGCGCGCAGCGGCCATCTCATGGGCACCACCGTCTACATGGACATCGTCTCGGTGGGCGCCACCATGAATCTGATGCTGGCGGGCACTCTGGCCGAGGGCACCACCATCATTGAGAACGCCGCCAAGGAACCCCACATCGTGGACCTGGCCAACTTTCTGAACTCCATGGGGGCCTCCATCATGGGCGCAGGGACCGACGTCATCAAGATCCGTGGCGTTTCCCGCCTCTCCGGCGGCAGCTATTCCATCATCCCAGACCAGATCGAGGCGGGCACCTACATGGCCGCCGTCACCGCCACCGGCGGGGAACTTCTCATCAAAAACGTCATACCCAAGCACCTGGAGTGCATTGCCGCGAAGATCGCGGAAATGGGCGCCGAGGTGGAGGAGATGGACGATGCCGTCCTGGTCCGGCGCACCGGCAAACTCACCCGCACCAACGTCAAAACCCTGCCCTATCCCGGCTTCCCCACCGACATGCAGCCCCAGGTGGCCGCCTGTCTCTGCCTGGCGGAGGGCACCAGTGTCCTTACCGAGGGCGTGTGGGACAACCGTTACCGCTATGTGGACGAGTTCCGTCGTATGGGCGCTCAAATTCAGGTGGATGGCAAAGTCGCCATCATTGAAGGCGTTCCCTACCTCACCGGCGCATCGGTGGAGGCCCCCGACCTGCGGGCGGGCGCCGCTCTGGTCATCGCCGGCCTGGCGGCCCACGGCACCACCGAGGTCAGCCAGATCCGCTTCATTGAGCGGGGCTATGAGGACATTGTCCGCAAGCTCTCCGGCATCGGCGCGGACATCCGGGTGGTGGTCACCCCCGACGAAGCCAAATCCGCCCAGGTGGGCTGAATCATTTTCCTTCCGGCCCGTTCAGCGGCGGCGACACGCCGCCGCTTTTTCTCACCCTCATTCTGTGACGTTAAGGAGCGATTTTTTGGAGATCCGAACCATAGCCAGCGGCTCCTCCGGCAACTGCCTGCTGGTGAGCGCTCAAGGAGCCCATATTCTGATAGACGCGGGCGTCTCCTGCCGCCGCATCACCACCGCCCTGGCCGCCTTCGGTGTGGCCCCTCAAACGCTCTCCGGCGTCTTTATCACCCACGAGCACTCGGACCACATCGCCGGACTTGCCACCCTTACCAAAAAATTTGCCCTGCCCGTCTATGCCAGCCCCGGCACAGCCCGGCAGCTCTGCTGCCGCATTGCGGCGCTGGAGGACCTGGTCCGCCCGGTAAAGCCGGGAGCAAGCCTGGACGTGGGCCCTTTCGGGGTGGAGACCTTTCCCATCTCCCATGACGCCGCGGAGCCCATGGGCTTTGCCCTCACCCACGGGGGAAGAAAAGCGGCGGTGGTCACCGATTTGGGCTATGTTTCCGACCCGGTGCTCTCCGGTGTCCGTGGCGCCCATCTCCTGGTGTGCGAGTCCAACCATGATGTGGACTGGCTTCAGTCAGGCCCCTATCCCTATTACTTAAAAGCCCGGATCCTGGGGGACAAAGGCCACCTGTCCAACGAAGCCGGGGCTGCCCTGGCCTGCTGCTGTGCGGAAGCCGGGGCCCACACCATTCTGCTGGCCCACCTCTCCGCTGAGAACAACACCCCCGCCCAGGCCCTCCGCGTCTCCGGCGACCTCTTCCGCCGCGCCGGTATCGACCCCGACCGGGATGTGACCCTGGCCGCCGCGCCCCGGAGCGAGCCCTCCCGGGCCTACGAGGTATAAAGCATGAGAAATATCCATATCCTCTGCGTGGGCAGGCTCAAGGAGAAATTTTACACCGACGCGGTCAGCGAGTATTCCAAGCGTCTGGGCGCTTACTGTGATCTCCGCGTCACCGAGCTGGCCGAAGAGCGCCTGCCCCAGAACCCTTCCCAGGCCCAGATCGACGCCGCCCTGTCCAAAGAGGCCGCCGCCATCCGCGCCAAGCTCCCTCCCGGCTCCGCCGTGGTCGCCCTGTGCGTGGAGGGCAAGCTCCGCTCCAGCGAGGAGCTTGCCGCCCTGATGGAGGACTGGGCCACCGATGCCGCCAAACACCTGGTCTTTCTCATCGGCGGCTCCTATGGTCTGGATGAAGGCCTGAAACGGGAGGCTCGGATGCGGCTTTCCATGTCCCCCATGACCTTTCCCCACCACCTGGCCCGTGTGATGCTCCTGGAGCAGATCTACCGGGCGTTTAAGATCAGCGAGGGCTCCAGCTACCACAAGTGAGAAGGTGCGCCATGTCCGCGGAGGAGCTGCTTTTTCGGTGCCCCAAGGGCCCCGGCAGGGCGCCGGAAGAAGCCGTCCTTCCGGGGACCTGGGGAGATTTTACCGGCTTTGCCGGCATCCACCGCTCCATGCTGGAATCCTTCGGCATTCCCTATCTCACCAGCCGTTCCGGCCCCGGCCAGATCGGCTTCGTCTACGGCGGTTTTTCTCCGGAGGGCGTGCGTGTCTATGTGCCCCGCTCCCTTCGGGAGACAGCCGAAACACTGCTGACCGCGGCGGGGAGACCCGCCGGAGAAGAAAATAAGGAGGAAGTGCTATGACTTACCAGGATACTTATCAAAAGTGGCTCTCCAGCCCCGCCCTCAGTGAAGCGGAGAAATCCGAACTCCGGGCCATCTCCGGAGATGAGAAGGAGATCGAGAGCCGTTTCTTTGCCCCCCTCGAGTTTGGCACCGCCGGGCTGCGCGGGACGATGTGCACCGGCCTTCACAATATGAACATCCATGTCATCCGCCACGCCACCCAGGCCTTTGCCGAGGTCATTCTGGCCGAGGGGCCCGAGGCGGTGAAAAATGGCGTGGCGGTCTGCCACGACTGCCGCAACCACTCCCGGGAGTTTGCCGAGGAGGTGTGCGCCGTCATGGCGGGCAACGGCATCCCCAGCCGCATTTTTGAATCGCTCCGCCCCACCCCCGAGCTGTCCTTCGCCATCCGGGCGTACGGCTGCACCGCCGGTGTGAATGTCGCCGCCAGCCACAACCCCAAGGAGTATAACGGCTACAAGGTCTACTGGGCCGACGGCGCCCAGCTCCCCCCCCACCACGCCGACGCCATCGCCAGGAAGATGGGGGAGATCGACATCTTTGACGGCATCCGCCGCCTGGACTATGCCGAGGCCGTCCGGCAGGGCCTCGTCACCCTTATGGGGGCCGAAACCGACGAGAGGTTTTTGGAGCAGGTCATGGGTCAGGCCACCGATAAAGCGGTGGTGGCCAAGGTGGCCGACCGCTTCAAGATGGTCTACACCCCCTTCCACGGCACCGGCTACCGGCTCATTCCCGAGGCTCTCAAACGCCTGGGAATGAAGCACGTCCTCTGTGTGCCCGAGCAGATGGTCCTGGACGGCAATTTCCCCACGGTGGTCTCCCCCAACCCGGAGAATCCCGAGGGCTTCGCCCTGGCGGTGGAACTGGCCCGGAAGGAGGGAGCGGACTTCATCCTCGGCTCCGACCCGGACGCCGACCGGGTTGGCATCATGGTCCGGGACAGCAAGGGCGACTACGTCACCCTCTCGGGCAACCAGACCGGCGTGCTGCTGCTGGACTATGTCATCGGGGCAAAAAAGCGCATGGGCACCCTTCCCGCCAACGCCGCCGCCCTCAAGACCATCGTCACCACCGAGATGGCCCGCAAAGTGGCCGAGGTCAACGGTGTGCAGATGTACGACACCTTCACCGGCTTTAAATTCATGGCCGAAAAGAAGAACGCCCTGGAGGCCTCCGGCGTGGGCAAGGTCATCTTCTCCTATGAGGAAAGCTACGGCTATATGATGGGCGACTACGTCCGGGACAAGGATGCCGTCACCGCCGCTCTGGTGTGCACCGAGATGGCGGCCTGGTACTATGACCGGGGCATGACCCTCTACGACGCCCTTCAGGAGCTGTACGCCAAATACGGCGACTATGCGGAAAAGACCCTCAACCTGGTGATGCCCGGCCTGGACGGCCTGGCGAAGATGGCCAAGCTCATGTCCGGCCTGCGGGAGCATCCTCTCACCGAGATCGCCGGCGTGGGCGTCGTCACCCGGAAGGACTACGCCTCCGGCGTGGAGGAGACCGTCGCCACCGGTGTCAAAGCCGAGATGGAGCTCAAGGGGTCCAATGTGCTCAAGTACAAGCTCGCCGACGGCACCGACCTGATCGTCCGCCCCTCGGGCACCGAGCCCAAGGTCAAGGTCTATATCCTGGCCCAGGGAGAGAGCCGGACGGTCTGTGATGAAAAGGTGGACAAATACGCCGCCTGGGCAGAGACCCTAAAGGCCTGAATCTGATTCTTTTCCAGGACCCGGTGCCGTGACGGTGCCGGGTCCTCTTTTTGTTTTTATTTCCAACCTACTGAATACAGAGGGAACTTTTTCCTTTTTAAACCGTCTGAACCCAATCAAGCTCAAAAGCCCCGGGACACCTTCAGAAACTTTTAAGAATTTGTCACCGCTTTGTTCTTGCTATCGGGAAACCAGGCCCCTTATAATAAATTGGAAAGAATATGAACAGCCAGGAGGAAGCGCCATGACCGAACAGCAGACTCCGGTGGTCCAGCAGGACCCCCAGACCCCCGCCGCCCCATCCAAAAATCAGAAAGGCCCCGCCACTCACGAGCAGAAGCAGAAGCGCCGCAAGCTCATCCGGCGGATCATTGCCCTGGTGGTGGCCGCAGCCATCATCATCACCTCCGTGGTCCTCCTGCGGAAATTTGTTTTCAAGGACGAGACCAGCGAATTGGGTGAAGTGATGACCACCGCCGTCTACCGAGGTTCCATCCAGAGCATGGTGGATGGCACCGGCAACGCCCGGGCCAAGACCTCGGCCGCCGTCACCCCCGAGGCAGGCTACAACGTACTGGAGCTTTTTGTCCAGGAGGGGGACACCGTCACCCAGGGACAGCTGCTCTACAACCTGGACGACACCGCCGCTCAGGAAGCGGTGCGCACCGCACAGGACAATGTGCGCAAGGCCCAGGAAACGGTGAGCGACTACAACAAGGAACTGGCCAAGCTCCAGGAAAATGTGGCCAATCTCACCATCACGGCTCCCCACGCGGGCAAGCTCATCGACGTCAACTCCGATATCAGGGCCGGCAAGGACATGAGCGTGGGCGACGCCGTCGCCACCGTGGTCAACGACACCCGGCTCCGCCTGCATCTCTATTACAGCTGGGCCTATGAGGGCCAGATCCGTGTGGGCCAGTCCGCCCAGATCTCCCTGCCCGCCGCCATGACCTCAGTCCCCGGCACTGTGGAGCAGGTCAACTATGTCAAACGCGTGGTGCCCGAGGGTTCTGTTACCTTTGAGGTGGTATTCGTCCTCAACAACCCCGGCACCCTCACCGAAGGCATGACGGCATCCGCCTCTCTCACCTCCGCCGACGGCGCCCCGATTTACCCCTATCAGAGCGGCACGCTGGAGTACTATGAGACCACCAAGCTGACTGTCAAAGTAGCCGGCCCTGTGGAACAGGTCAAGCTGATGAACTATGCCGACGTCTCTGCCGGTCAGCTTCTGGTAAAGCTGGGCGACAAAGACGCCAGCGCCGACATCGCCGCCAAGCAAAACAGCCTTCGTGAGGCTCAGAAGGGCGTGGATACCGCGGTAAAATCCCTGGAAGAGGCTCAGAAAAAGCTGGAGAACTACCACGCCACTGCCCCTATTTCCGGCAAGGTGCTCTCCTGCAGCCTGGTCGCCGGAGAGCCGGTGGGCACCGGCGCTTCCATCCAGATCGCCGACACCGCCACCATGGTGGTGGACATCAATATTGACGAGCGGAACGTGGGCTATGTCTCCACCGGGATGCTCGTCGACCTCCAGGACCAGATGGGCAACTCCTATATGGGCACCGTGGAACAGATTGCCCTCACCGCCAAAGCGGAGAACGGCGTGGCTAACTTCCCCGCCACCGTACTGGTGGAGAATCCGGACGGGATGCTCATGACCGGAACTTATGTCAACTACTCCTTCGTAGCCAGCCAGTCCGACGGCTGCCTGGTGGTTCCCGTCCAGGCGGTGCTGAACGTCACTCTGCCCGCTGCCGGGGGCGGCAGCGTCCCGTCCGGTGAGGATGGCGCAGTTCCCGAAGAGGGGCTCACCGGCGGTGAGGCCGAGCCTGCCGAACCCGCCGCTGACGGCGGCGTCCGGGCCCGCAGCCTGGGCATGATCTCCGGCGTCTCCATGGGCGATTCCTCCGGCGCTATGGGCGGCGGCGCTTCGGGCGGCGACACCGCCACCGTGTGCTTCGTCCAGGGGGAACCCGATGACCGCGCCATTGAGGCCGATCCTTCCTGGCAGATGCCCGAAGGTTTCTTCGCCGTACGTGTGGAGACCGGCCTGAACGAC
>Ga0129310_1002112_pt1 | contig 15464 bp, 10 predicted proteins | sample Go1ome_2_FD_94433 | JGI IMG/M metagenome (GOLD analysis project Ga0129310, IMG submission 94433) | Western lowland gorrila individual fecal microbial communities from Wisconsin, USA - Go1022A metagenome | ecosystem: Host-associated > Mammals > Digestive system > Large intestine > Fecal | place...
TCTACCAGTCCCTGCTCCACCATCAGATCCACACGTTGGTCAATCCTTTCATACAAATGACTCCTTACATCATTCAACACAAAATATGCAAACTGATATGGGGATTTTTTCTCCCGTTCTGTCTCATTATGCTCTGAAATCTGCATTCCTGTCTCATGATAATATTCCAGAGCCCGAATCACCCGTTTTACGTTATTGGCATGAATTGCATCGGCTGATTTCGAATCTACTTCCCGAAGCCGGTCATGAAGTGCCTGCACTCCCTGCTCCTTGGCATATATTTCCAGTTTTCTTCGGTATTCCGTATTTTCTTCCCCTTTTTCAAAATCAATATCATATAAAAGAGCCTGAATATAAAATCCCGTACCTCCAACTACGATTGGAATGTTTCCTCTTTCATAAATCCCTTCCATTGCCTCTTTTGCCATCTTTTGAAAAACAGCCACATTAAATTCCGCTTCGGGTTCCAGAACATCGATCAGATGGTGTTTCACACCATCCATCTCCTCCGGCATGATCTTTGCCGAACCGATATCCATATGCCGGTATACCTGCATCGAATCTGCTGAGATGATCTCTCCTCTAATTGCTTTTGCAAGACTGATCGACGCAGCCGTTTTCCCAACAGCAGTCGGCCCTGTCAGAATGATCAGCGGCTTTTTCTTTTCTGCTAACTGTGTCATTTTCTTCTCCTAAACAATACGCTTAAATTTCTTTTCTAACTCCCGCTTCGTCATTGCTATAATCGTTGGTCTGCCATGCGGACAATGATATGGGTTGTCAAGGGACAGGAGTTCATTGATCAGCTCATCCATTTCCGCATAGGACAGCTTCATATTTCCTTTGACAGCTGCCTTACAGGACATGGACGCAATCTTTTCGTCAATTGATTCCGGCTCCAGACTGGTGGACAGACCATCTGACAGGGAATCCAGCATTTCAAGAAGCAGTTCCTTTTTCGCAATTCCAAACAGGTTATCAGGAATTGCACGCACCGCATACTCATCACCGCCAAAAGGTTCAATCTCAAACCCGATTTCCGTAAAACGATCTTTAAAAGTCTCCAGCACATTGATTTCCTGCATGGAAAGACTCAGGATGATCGGTGGGCTCAAATATTGCGAAGTATACTCTCTCTTCTTCATTCCTGAAAGAGTCTTTTCATAAAGGACTCTTTCATGTGCGGCATGCTGATCAATAATATAGAGACTGTCGCGATATTGGATCAGCCAGTAGGTTTCAAAGACCTGTCCGATGATCCGGTATTCCTGTCTTGCCTCTTTCTTTAAAATCTGTTCTTCAAACAGGTCTAACTGCTTTGGTTTTTCTGCTTTCAAATCCTTCAGAAACGGATCTGGCTCTGTTTTTTCTGGATCACGTTCTGTTTTTTCTTCACTTTTATTAGAATGCGCTCTGTTTTCTGATTCTTCATCCTGGATATCTGCAGACGGATTTTCATCTAACGCAGCCATCTTTGACTCTTTGGCATCGATATCCTTCTCTTGTTCTTCTTTTGCTTCTGCAAGATGACCGGCATAAACCCGCTCCCTCATCTTCTGCATAAAATAATCCAGCTTTTCGTCACCGGTTACGACTGTCTTTTCTGCATTCTTCTGTGTCTGAAGTTCCGCAGGCGGCATCTCTGACCGCGACCAAGATGCCGCCTGCCCTGAGCCCTCCTGGACGGAACTCTTTCCCTCCTTAGGTGAAGTTCCACCTGTTCGATATGGATTCCCTGCATCTCTTATAACAGTTTTCTTTTCCTGTCTTTCCTCAGACATTCCCGGTACTTTGATCTCCGATATTTCTACTTCTGGGATCAGCTCCGGCTCATGCAGTCCCTTACTGATTGCCTCATAAAGCAGATTGTAAATCCCCTGCTGGTTACTGAACCTGAGTTCCATCTTGGATGGATGCACATTTACATCAATTTTTTCCGGATCGATCTCAATCCGGAATGCAACAAACGGATAACGATGCTGCATGGTAAAATCTTTATATCCATCTTCAATCGCTTTTGCGAGAATGCTGTTCCTTACATAACGCCCGTTGACAAAATAATTTTCAAAATTACGGTTTCCACGGTTAATCACTGGCTTTCCCAGATATCCGGACAGCCTTACACCATCTTTTTCAAATTCCAGCGGGATCAGATTGTTCGCAATTTCCCGTCCGTAAATGTGGTAAATGACATCTTTCATTTTCCCGTTCCCGGAAGTATGCAGTTTTACCTGTCCATTGTTGATAAACCGGAAGGAAATATCCGGATGGGAAAGGGCAAGTCTGGTCAGCAGATCACTGATATGGCTTGCCTCTGTCATCGGCGTTTTCAGGAATTTGCGTCTGGCAGGTGTATTGAAAAACAGCTGACGCACCAGAAAAGTCGTTCCATCCGGCGCACCGGTATCCTCCGGCGTTCTTCCTTTTCCGCCCTCTATAATATATTTGGTTCCAAATACATCTTCTCTTGTCTTGGTAATCAGTTCTACCCTTGCAACTGCTGAAATACTTGACAGCGCTTCTCCGCGGAATCCGAGTGATGACAAATGCGTCAAATCCTCGGCACTGCGGATTTTACTGGTTGAATGACGCAGGAATGCATTTTCCACGTCCTGCTTTGCAATTCCACAACCATTATCCGTGATCCGCATCAGAGAGATCCCGCCCTCTTCGATTTCCACGGTCACTGCCGTAGAACCTGCGTCAATTGCGTTTTCCACCAGCTCTTTCACAACAGAAGCCGGGCGTTCGATTACTTCCCCGGCTGCTATTTTATCAATTGTAATCTGATCCAGCAATTCTATATGCGGCATTCGATTTTTTCCTTTCTATTCATCAGGCCTGCCATCTGTTACGCAGCTTGTTCTGTAGCTGATACAGTTTATTCATCGCGTCCATCGGCGTCATATGGCTGATATCAAGTTCCTTTAACTCATTTAACACATCATCATCTTTTACAGTATCAAACAGCGAAAACTGTGTCAGATCTACCTCGTCCAGTTTCTTCTGCGGCTTTTTCTTTGTCTCACTGCCCTGTACTGCAATATCCTTGACCTTGCCGGTGATATCCGCCGTTACCAACTCTTCCACGATCTCCTTGGCACGGTTAATGACCAGATCCGGCACGCCTGCAAGCTTTGCGACCTGAATACCATAACTCTTGTCTGCTCCGCCCTTTACGATCTTACGCAGGAATACGATATCATCGCCCTTTTCTTTGACTGCAATACAATAGTTGTTGACATTGCTGATCTTGCCTTCAAGTTCGGTAAGCTCATGATAATGGGTGGCAAATAAAGTCTTTGCTCCCAGAAGCTTGCTGTTGCTGATATACTCGACAACCGCCCATGCGATACTCAGTCCGTCAAAGGTACTGGTTCCTCTTCCGATCTCATCCAGGATCAGAAGACTCTTGTTTGTTGCATTTCGCAAAATATTCGCCACCTCGTTCATCTCTACCATAAAAGTACTCTGCCCGCTCGCCAGGTCATCCGATGCCCCTACACGGGTGAAAATACGGTCTACAAGCCCGATATTTGCCGAAGATGCCGGCACAAAGGATCCCAGCTGTGCCATCAGTACGATCAGTGCCGCCTGACGCATATAGGTGGATTTACCAGCCATGTTTGGACCGGTAATGATGGAAATCCGCTGTTTTTTATCGTCCAGATACGTATCATTGGCGATAAACATATCGTTTGGAATCATCTTTTCCACAACCGGATGGCGCCCATCACGAATGTCGATCACGCCCTTTTCATTGATTTTCGGGCGTACATAATTGTTACGTTCGGCAACCAGTGCAAGAGAAGCTATCACATCCAGCTTTGCAACTGCCTTTGCTGTTCTCTGTATCCTGGTCAGCTCTGCTGCGATCGTATTTCTCACCTCACAGTAAAGCTCATATTCCAGTGCACACAGTTTGTCCTCTGCTCCTAAAATCGTATCTTCCAGCTCTTTCAGTTCCGGAATGATGTAACGCTCTGCATTTGCAAGGGTCTGCTTTCTTGTATAATAATCCGGAACCAGCTCCTTGAACGAATTGGTAACTTCCAGATAATAACCAAATACTTTATTATAGCGGATCCGCAGGTTTTTAATCCCGGTCTTTTCCCGTTCCCTGGTCTCCAGATCAGCGAGCCAGTTCTTTCCTTCCGATTTTGCTTTTCGAAGACGGTCTACTTCATCATTATAACCATCTTTGATGATTCCGCCTTCTTTCATAGCAAGCGGCGGTTCTTCCTGGATTGCCCGTCCGACCAGATCACAAAGCTCTTCCAGCGGATCCAGTTCTTCATAAATTTCCCTTAAAAGATCACTTTCCATGTCTTTTAATATGTATTTTACTGATGGCAGCATGGAAAGGGAACTCTGAAATGCAATCAGGTCTCTTGGATTTGCTGACTGATAGGTGATTTTCCCAACCAGACGCTCCAGATCGTACACCGGATTCAAATATTCCCGGATTTCTTCTCTGCAAATTGCGTTATCCTTCAGCTCCGCAACTGCATCCAGCCTTTTGACAATGGATTCTTTGTCGATCAACGGCTGTTCTACATATTTTCGAAGGGTTCTCGCTCCCATTGCTGTCTTTGTCTTATCAAGTACCCACAGAAGTGAACCTCTTTTCTGCTTTTCACGTAAAGTCTCAACCAGTTCCAGATTGCGTCTTGTAGCACTGTCCAGAACCATGTAATTTCCGGTTGCATAACGTGTCAGCCGGCTCATGTGGGACAGAGAATTCTTCTGCGTTTCTTCCAGATATTTTAAAAGCGCACCAGATGCGATCATGCCACATTCACAATCCGAAAGTCCAATCCCTTCAAGAGAAGCCACCTTAAAATGCTCCTGCAAAGTTTCCCGGCAGAGTGCATCATCAAAATACCATGCTTCCAGTGAATAAATTGCCATATGCAGGCGGTTTTTCAGATCATCCAGATCCATTCCGCTCATGTAAAATGCTTCATTGCAGACAATCTCAGACGGCATAAATTTGTAAAGCTCATCCAGCAGTTTTGTCTGGGAATCCAGTTCTGTCACCAGATATTCCCCGGTTGTAACATCCGCAATCGAAAGTCCGTACCGGTCTGCCATATAGACAATACACATAATGTAATTGTTCTTTGTTTCATCCAGTCCCTGAGTATCCAGGTTGGTTCCAGGTGTTACTACACGGATAACTTCCCGTTTTACAATTCCTTTTGCTGTTTTCGGATCTTCTACCTGCTCACAGATTGCTACCTTATAGCCTTTTGATACCAGACGGTTCAGATAACTGTCAACTGCGTGGTACGGGATTCCGCACATCGGTGCCCGTTCTTCCAGTCCGCAGTTCTTTCCGGTCAGAGTGATTTCCAGCTCTTTTGATGCTGTGAGAGCATCGTCAAAAAACATTTCATAAAAATCTCCTAAGCGGTAAAAGAGGATACAATCCTTATATTCCTCTTTTGTCTGCATATATTGCTTCATCATCGGTGTAAGTTCACCAGTCATATCAAAATCTCCTTATTTTACAAGGGTTTCAGCACTTTTTTCTATATTTTCAACCATGTTTTGACCATGATTTTTGTGCTTTTCTTATACTATTCCCTTACTGTTTTTAGTCACATATTGCGCGACTTTTCGTGCAATATTTCGTACTTTTCTTTATTTTTACCTGATAATATGCGAGAAAATTGAATTTTCAATATTCTCTCGCACATTCAGGTAATTTCACTTTTAATCCTAAATCAAATCAATAGTATTGAATTTATAAAAATAATTATTCTAATCCCTAATCCCACATCAGAAATATGAAATTTTTACGAATATTTTCTCTTCTCTTTTATAAATTTCTTTACTTATTTTGTATTTTATCAAACTCTTTTCCATTCAGCTCCTTAGCCATAACGCTCACCTGTCCTTTCTTCAATTGGACAGATGACCACTTGTTACATCTTAACAAATTTTCAAATTCATTTCAAGACAAGCTCAAAATTCACATCCCATCCGATCAAAAAAACATTTCTTATTTCGTATTTATCCTGCAACACATAACTGAATTCCAATTGTTTCTGGTTTATGGCGCAGGATTAAACTTACAAACTTACTTGTACTTGTTAAATTCATTTTTATTCTCTTTTCTTTTGAAAAATTCATATCTTTATATTACCATAACCAGATATACTGCACAATAAATGACTTGACTTATCTATACTAATTTCTGTGTAAATAAATCAGGTCATTCCCTTATCACTCTTAATCAACGCAATATCAATTTATACGCACTTAGGACACTCCTTTATTACAAAATATTGCAAAATGTTATAGAATTAAAAGATCCTTGCCTAACATCTCTGCCTGACAAGGATCTTTTTTTGATACTTTTTATTACTTCTTCTTTAAGAGGACATTTATATGATTTATTCTTGAGAAATTTCCTACGCTTCTCTTTCCATTCCCATTCCTTCTGCAAGCTTCTTGCTAAATACAAGTACAACTGCACCCAGAATCGCTACCACCGCGCCGATTCCGATGAAGAACGGTACTTCGCTTCCTTCTTTATAGAAGTTAACGAGGATCATGTTAAGAGCAGCTCCTACTGACTGAGACATTGACCATACAGTCATCATCTGTGTCATAAAAGCTTTTGGTGCTGCTACTGCTGTGATCGAATATCCGATCGGGCAGGTAAATCCTTCAGCGAACATCAGTACTGCATAGAATAATACGATCCACCATGCATTTACTTTTGCATCGCCTGGGTAAATTACATAGAGAAGTGCAATGATCATTGCGCCAAGTCCCCATAAGATCGTTCCGAATCCCATCTTTGTTGTTCCGAATGGCTGTTTCTTACCAAGTTTTGTCCAAAGCATAGTAAGGAAGCTACCAAAGCAAACCGCAAAGATTGCCGGGATTGTCTGGAAGGAAGCTGCCGGAATTTCTACTCCGAAGATAATACGGTTAACTTTTTCTTCATAGAAGATAGCAAGGATTGAAATTGTCTGTGTCCAGATCAAAAGTGTAACGGCGTTACAGATAAATGGTGGAAGCAGGCAAAGTACTTTCTTTTTCTCGTGCTTTTCTGTCTTCTTGCTAGAGTAGATGAAGACAAGGTAAGCAAGCGGGATGAAGATAGAAATAATACTTACTACGTTTGCAAAGGAAGAAATTTTAAGTTTTCCTGTTGCAAAGGAAACTGCTAATGCTGTTCCTACGATAACTACAACAATGAGCATTTTTACAACGAATGCACGTTTCTTATCTGCCGGAAGCGGATCGTCCGGTTCCAGACCGATATTTCCGAAGAATTTCTTATAAGTAGCAATATAAGCAACAGTACCTAAGAATGAGAGAACTGCTGATAATGCAAATGCTGCGTGGTATCCGCTTTTCGCAGCGATTACACCTGCAAGAGCCGGAGCTGCTGCACCGATATTGGAAATTACATAAGAAATTGTGAAGGCACTGTCACGTCTTCCATCGTTCTCATCGTAAAATTTACCGATCAGAGTTTCGATACATCTTCCTGCGAAGAGTGTACCGAATACCATACATCCCATAGCTGCTGCATATCCTACTACCCCAAGTGGAAATGCAAGTAAGGTATAACCGATAAATCCGGTAATTCTGGCTACAAGCAGTGATCTACGACATCCAAGGATACGATCGCAGACATAGCTTCCGATGATGGTTGTCATTCCGACTACAGTTGCATATAAAGAAATCAACTGTGCTGCATCCGCTTTATCGAATCCAAGACCTGCAGGTGCATTTGCATACAGGTAATAGATCATTACGGCATTCATTGCGTAGCTTGAAAAAGATGAACAAAGCTGTACAAAGCTGAGAGTCCCCACCCCCCTAGGCTGACCCAAAAACGCGGTCTCCTTTTTTAAGGCTTCATCATATTGATTCATTTTTAGTTTTCCTCCAAATAACATATACTTCTCATTCAATAAAAAACAGTTTATATTTTCCCCGATTTTTTTGCTGCCCTCCTTTTTCCATGATTATATTCACTTGTTTTTTATCTTGAACCTTTCTTGTATCTTACTGAATTTTTCCATGATTGTCAACATTCTACATTTAACAAAATACATTTATGCTCATTTTTGTAACCATCCACAAAAAAAGATGAAAAGAGTTTGGTTTCCCACGACTCTTTTCATCTTTTTTTCGTCATTTTTCACATATAAAAATGCTTAAGTCCCTTTTACAACACATGAAACTCCGGCTTTTCCTCCCCATATACGCCCCAGAGCACCACTCCTCCAAGCACGATCGCAAGGCATAAAAGTCCTGAAAACATCACCATAAACGGCAGGCAGATCTGACCACACAGCTGGAACGGCTGATCCTGGTAATCCCAGATCCCGATCTTCAGCCATTTATTACAGATAATCCCCGTCATAAATTCCAGGGATGTCAGGAAAAGCACTGCCCGGATAATCTGAATCCACATCGGCTCAGACCAGTGCATTACCTCGCCCTGAAAACTGCAAAATGTCAATGCAACTCCCCCAAGCACAAACATGGTCCAATGAGAAAATCCACGAAACCAGATCTCGATCAGATAATAGGTGCTTCCCCCTGCTGCTATCAGAAAGACTATCTCACTTACCCTTTTACTCACTCTTTTCACCATAAAAAACGCCCTCACTATGCAAATCTCTTACATAGCATGAGCGTTTCTTTTGGATTTTATCACAAATCATTGGATTTATTTACAGAGTTCTCCCATATAATAAAAGCCTTTTGCCTCTTTTAAGTAAACCGTCACGATCTTACCGATCATGCTTTCATCTCCCGGGAAATGTACCAGGAGGTTGTTGCTCATTCGTCCTGTCACCAATGACGAATCATGATCGTTGACACTTTCTACCAGCACATCCTGTGTGGTTCCCTGATGTACAGAGCATACTTCCGCTGAAATCTGCTGCACCTCTTTTAAAAGGCGGTCAAAACGGTCTTTTACCACGTCGTCAGGAACCTGATCTTCCATTGCTGCCGCAGGGGTTCCTGTTCTCTTAGAATAGATAAAAGTAAAGGCACTGTCATAACGCACCTGTCTTACAATATCCAGAGTATCCTGGAAATCTTCCTCTGTCTCCCCAGGGAATCCGACGATAATATCCGTTGTAAGGGAAATATCCGGCACTGCTTCGCGGATCTTTCTTACCACCTCAAGATAATGCTCCTTGGTATAATGGCGGTTCATCTTCTGCAGGATCCGGCTGCTTCCTGACTGAACCGGAAGATGCAGATGCTTGCATATCTTCTTGGAATGTGCCATCACATCAATCAGTTCATCCGATAAATCCTTCGGATGGGAAGTCATAAAGCGGATTCTCTCCAGTCCTTCAATCTTCTCAATCTCCTGAAGAAGCTGTGCAAATGTCATCGGCTCTTCCAGATTTTTTCCATAAGAGTTTACGTTCTGCCCAAGGAGCATAACTTCTACCACACCATCTGCCACAAGTCCTTCAATCTCGCGAACGATATCTTTTGGATTACGGCTTCTCTCACGTCCACGCACATACGGTACGATACAGTAGCTGCAGAAATTGTTACATCCGAACATGATATTAACACCGGATTTGAAGGAAAATTTACGTTCGCTCGGAAGATCCTCCACAATCTTATCGGTATCCTTCCAGATATCGATCACCATTCTCTCAGACTCAAATCTTGTCACGATCAGTTCTGCAAATTTATAAATATTGTGAGTTCCAAAGATCAGATCGACAAACCGATAGCTCTTTTTGATCTTCTCTACAACGGTCGGTTCCTGCATCATACATCCGCAGAGTCCGATGAACATATGCGGATTCTTTTTCTTCTTCGCACCAAGCTGTCCCAGACGTCCGTATACTCGCAGATTCGCATTTTCACGGACGGTACAGGTGTTGTAGATAACAAAGTCTGCCTTCTCTTCATCCGGCTCTTCCTTGTATCCGATCAGTTCCAGAACACCGACCAGCTTTTCCGAGTCACGAGCGTTCATCTGACAACCGAAAGTTACGGTAGTCGCGGTTAGAGGACGTCCGAGTTTTTCAGACATTTCCTTTACATACTTCCGCGCTTTGGCAATGTAATAGTACTGTCTCTCCGGCTCAGTAACCGGAGCTTCTTTTGTAAGATCTATTGCATCAAAATCAATATTATTCATGTGTTATTAACCTCTCTATACAAACTGGTTCAACCCTGCATCATATTCATAATCAATGGATGCCAGTTTCTCTGTCAGTTCTTTTTTCTCAATCTGCATCTCCTGGCAAAGGGTATCCAGATCTGCATAATAATCCCGTAATTTTGTATTGACCACACTCAGAAGGATCATTGGATCCTTTGGTAAATCTGCCATGTTTTTATCCTCTTTTTCTAATAATCATTCGTTTTCAACACGGTATTCCGGATATAATCAAAAGTTTTTTCTTCCCCGTCTGCCGCGAGCATATAGAGAAGTTCTTCCAGAAGTGCCCTGGTATCCTTATGCATCCAGTCTCCTGCAATACCGTGAAGATAATATTCAAGCGGTGATGCATCCGTGTATTTATCTTTCATATAAATCTTGGATGCTGCGATCCGGTCCATAAACATCTCGACCACATACTTTTTGGGCATCTTCATCCCGGTAAGCATTGGTTCCCCTTCCAGTCCGTAGTCAATCCAGTATTCATAATGATGTTTATTGCGCCCTTTATGGTGAAGCCATGCCGAAGAATAGCCCTTTTCTTCTCTTTCCGCGTTATTTGGACTCCGGTTTCCCTGGAAATACCTGCACCCAACCCAGAACTCCGCCGGAGAGTACTTCGACATATCATGCAAAAGTCCCTGCCTGTAAAGTCCTACCTTAAAGCAGTTCTTCATAACCAGATATTTGTGATGTGTTATGGTGCAAAAATGTTTCCAGATTTTCATTCTTTAGCCTGCCTTCCAACAAAAACTTTGATCGTTCGTTCCTCCAGCTGAACCTTCTTATCTTTTACCGGAACTGCTTCTTTTTCATCCAGGACCCCTTCTTTTGTCCCTGCCATGCACGCCCATTCCATTCCTTTTGGAAGGGAAGGAAGTGCAAACGAATGAGAAAGCCAGTGCATATTATATGCAATATAAAAGTTCTTCTCTGTACTTTCTTCATGATAGAATACACCAAGCTGTCTGCTTGCACGCCCTGCCGGCATCTGCCACGCATCCTCCCCATGATAGGAAATCTGAGGGATTCCGCTTCTGCCCATCGTGTCTTCTGATTTTTTCGCTATCTGCTTCATACAGGCTTTGCGAAGTGCAATCAGTCGGCATACAAATGTATATAATTCTTCCTGTCTGGAAAGCTGGTTCCAATCAAGCCATGATATCAGATTATCCTGACAGTATGCATTATTATTCCCTTTCTGGGTATTCATAAATTCATCCCCGGAAAGGATACACGGCACTCCCTGTGCAAATAAAAGCAAAAAGAACGCATTAAATATCTGATTCTTCCGCAGCTCGTTAACCGCCTTTTTCCGGCTGTTCCCTTCTGCCCCACAGTTCCAGCTGTAATTGTAATCCGGACCATCCAGATTATTCTCACCATTTGCTTCGTTGTGCTTTCCATCATAAGAAACTACATCACAGAGCGTAAATCCGTTGTGGCTTGCAATATAATTATACAGCTGTGTATCCTGATTCTTCAGTTGCCAGATCACATCCCGGATCATGCCCTCGTCTCCCTTTAAGAAACGGCGCATCACATTCTGGAATCCGTCTTCTTTTTTGAGGATCTTACTTTTCGCAAGCACCGGATCCTTTGCAAGTTCATCCGGATTGCAGATATATGGATTTACAATAAATCCATCCACATGATACTGCATCACCCAGTAACGCAGACAATCCAAAATCAAAGAAAACGTAGTTCCCTCTGTGAAAGGCATCTCAAGAATAACCTCAATTCCTGCAAGATGCATCTGACGAACAAGTGTCTTCATCTCAGTCACCGGATCTCCTGCCGCATATGATGCTTTTGGTGCAAAGAAATACGCTTTTCCATATCCCCAGTAATTCACATGTCTCTGATTCTCATCAAATTCATAAACCGGCATCAGATGGATCTGGTTAATCCCCAATTTCTGAAGATAGGGCAGTTTCTCCGTAACTCCGTCAAACGTTCCTTTGTGTGCGACTCCGGACGAACTGTGTTTTGTAAATCCACGGACATGAAGACTGTAGGCGATCACATCTTCCTTATCCAGATGCGGAAACTGTGACTTTCCCCAGTCAAATGTATCTGCTACGATACGGGTACGCAGTTTTCTCTTTTCCTTTGACACAGACCAGTGTTCTCTGCCTGAAAATGCCTTTCCATATGGATCCGGAACTATCTTTCCACCGATTTTATAACAATATTCATAAGCTTCCGGATGTTCCAGCACTACGGAGAGAAAACGCAGATTTCCTGCCGCATCAGAGTATGGCATCTCCTGTGAAACTGCTGATGCCCTGGCACCTTTTTTATAAATGATCAATTCACATGTCTGTCCTTCCGGAACTGCTACCGAAAAATTCACTGTCTGTCCTTCCACAGTACATCCCTGTGGAAACGGAAATCCCGCTGCTGTCTTCATATCCACTGTTCCCCCTGTTACTGCCATCCGTCAGCTCCATACATATCTACATTCGAGGCATCAATAAAAAATACATCCAGATACGTTGTCTTTTCATAATCATCCCCGTTTAAAATAGCAAAACCGATTTTGGCTGATTCTTTTCCGAGATTGATCGGTGACTGCGCACTTGTTCCGCGAATCAGGGAATCCGTCTTCTGAAGTTCTTTTTTCAGATCCGGAGAACCATCTACCCCGTAAATCTTTACATCAGTAAGACCAGCTGTTCTTGCTGCAACCAGTGCCCCAAGCGCAATCTGGTCGTTCCCGCACATTACTGCCGTAACATCCTTATTCTCTGCAAAAATCTTGTTAGCTGCTTCTCTTGCCTCGTTCAAATCTCCGCTGACATCTGCTCTTCCTACAATCTCAAATCCCTTTCCGGCAATTGCTTCTTCAAAGCCTGTAATCCTCTCTACAATAGAATTCTGGGTAAGAGCTTCCAGAATTACAATCTTTCCACCATCCGGGTTCTGCTGTATCAGATTTTCTCCGCAAAGCTGTCCGGCAGCTTTATTATCTGAACCAATATAGGCATCAATATAATCCGTATCCTTAACTTCCGTATCAATATTGATGATCTTTACACCGGCTTCCTTAAGCTCTTCCAGAGCGGGTGTGATCGCATCTCTTGATACCGGACACAGAAAAATGGCATCCAGTCCGTCTTCGATCATCTGATGGATCTGCTCGATCTGGGTGTCTACATTCAGCGCCGGATCTTTTGTCACCAGCGTACTTCCCTGTGCTTCGATCGCTTCTCTCAGTGCCTGCTCAAGTGTAATATAGTATGGATTTTCCATGGTAATACAACTAAATCCAAAACGATAGCTTTTTGCCTCTTCCTTGCTGTCATCGTCTTCTTCTGTTATTGCATTGTCCTGGCTTGTCCCAACATTCTTCTTACAGCCTGCAGTCATGCCAATACAGAGAACCATCACAAGAAAGATGGAAAAAATCTTTTTCTTCATATAGATAAACCTCCCTGAAACCTTTCTTTTATTGTATCTTTTTTACCGCTAATGTCAATACTTTTCCCCTTGCAAATATCCCCATACTCTGTTAGAGTGATAGTATCAGATTGAAAGGAGAACTGAACAATGGAAAAGGAACATAATCTGCTTGAATCCGATGTTGTCACACTGACACTCGATGACGACGAGGAAATCGAATGCGCCATTATCACAACTTTTAATATGGATTCTACCGAATACATTGCACTTCTTCCGCTCGATGAAGACGGGGGAAATGAGGACGGAGACGTATGGATCTATCGCTTTATCCGTGATACCACAGGCGGCTCCGATCATGATCTTCAGAATATCGAAGATGATGATGAGTATGACCGCGCTGCGGATAAGTTTGATGAATGGCTTGATACACAGGAATTTGAAGGCTTTGATATTGAAGAATAATTATTTTATTCTCTGACCTAAAAGCTCTTCCACAAAACGGGACGGTTTGATACTGTTCCCGTTTTTTTGTGTAATATAGGAAATACAGAGATTATTTTTCGCACGGGTCAGTGCTACATAAAAAAGTCTTCTCTCTTCTTCGATCTCGTCTTTTTTTTCTGCCTTCTGATGCGGAATCTCACCCTCATTGGCATGGATCACAAATACATCCTCAAATTCCAGTCCTTTCGCTGAATGGATCGTCATCAGCTGTACCTTATTCTCCCGCTCTCCTTTGATCTTCCTTGCCTTTGCCTGCTGTTCTTCCAGCTCCTGCGTATATTTTGCAATATGGATTTCCCATTCATCATAGGATTTGAAGTTTTTACTCCTCTCCTCAAGCTCTGCCATCACATCCATCAGCTGCTTCCACGGAATCTGATGTTTTTCGGCATATTCCTTCAGGAAATCATCATATCCGATCTTTTTCCGGATATACTGGATTGCCGCATAAGGTGCCATATTCTTCATCATACGGACATCCACATCAAACTGATCAATAATATCCAGCATCCAGTCCTTATCACAATAAAATTTACGAAGATCCTCAAAATTCACCTGCCGGTTCTCCATACTGTTCCGTGCCAGATACCTGAGCGGCCGGTTACAGATTGTCAGAAAAAGCGACCTGTCCCGCTTTCCTGCTGCCAACTGCAGATATGCCATCATATCTTTTACAATAAAATGCCTGTAAAAATTAGTCACATAATCCCGCATTTCAAATGGGATTCGGTGTTCGCTTAATATTTCCGAAATCATTCGTGCCTGGACTGCTGTCCGAAAAAGCACAGCAATTTCTCCCGGCTCTATTCCCTGGTCCAGTTTCTTCTGGATCTCTTCCGTTACATACTGCGCCTCTTCCTGTTCATCCAGGACTTCCTGCACATGAACATTCTGCCCTCTTCCCCGGAATGACTGTACACGTTTGTAAAAACGGGTATCGTTATGCAAAATCACCCTTGCCGCTGCTCCGGTAATAAATTCGGTAGAACGATAATTCACCGTCAGTGAAATGGTCCGAAGCGCCGGAAATTCCTGCTTCATATAAAGCATCAGCTCCGGCTTTGCTCCACGGAATCCGTAAATGGACTGATCATCATCCCCAACTACAAACAAATTGTATCTCGGTGCTGCAAGCATCCGGATCACTTCATACTGCACACGGTTGATATCCTGGAATTCATCGATCAGGATATACTGAAAACGCTTCTGCCATCCTTGCAGAATCTCCGGCTTTTTCCGGAAAAGTGCATAACACTGTACCAGCATATCATCAAAATCAAATTTTTTCAGTTCTTTTTTCTGATGCTCATAACTGCGGAACACTTCTGCAAACTCATCTTGTGTAAGATACTTACTGTGAAAATCTTTCAGATGATAA
>Ga0129310_1002113_pt1 | contig 15452 bp, 15 predicted proteins | sample Go1ome_2_FD_94433 | JGI IMG/M metagenome (GOLD analysis project Ga0129310, IMG submission 94433) | Western lowland gorrila individual fecal microbial communities from Wisconsin, USA - Go1022A metagenome | ecosystem: Host-associated > Mammals > Digestive system > Large intestine > Fecal | place...
CACTCCTCTCCATTGCGGCAGAATCAATAAGTTCTACTACTGCCTGTCCCTGCGCTTCCTGGGTATCCATGGCCTTGCCAAGCACTGCCATCCCTACATCTGTCTGTAATCTGCCGGAAGCCATTGACATTGATAATCTTGCAATATCCATGGTGACACCTCCTATCTATGCTTACTATAGCACACTATTTCCCTTTTTTCCACTCTATCTGCGCACTCTGCGAATATTTTTCTCTGTGATCTGGATCTTCCCTTCCTTTAACAGATGGCCGACGGCCCGCTTGAACTCGTTCTTGCTCATTCCGGTCTCATGGGCGATGACCTCCGGTGCCGCCTTGTCGTTGAAAGGCAGGGAGCCTTCATAGCTGTCCAGCAGCTTCTCGATCTTCTCCGCGTCCTTCCGGATCTGTAAATAGGCCTTTTCCCGGACGCTCAGAGTCAGCTTTCCATCCTCCAGCACCTTCACCACACGGGCGGTGACCTGATCGCCGATCTTAAGTTCCGTCTCTGCGAACAGTTCCTTCTTCGGGATCAGCCCGGAAAAGCAGTCGTCCACTGCCACAAAAGCACCGAAATTCCTGCTGATCTCATAGATTCTGCCCGTGACCTTATCGTCTTTTTTGTAAGGGCTGTCCGTGCGCAGATGTTCATAGACATTCATGGTGGCACACAGTCTTCCGCTCTTGTCGATATAGAGGGAGACCAGCACCTGCTCCCCGGCCTTTACCCTGCGGGTCTGCTGCTTAAAGGGCAGGAACAGATCTTTCTCCAGTCCCCAGTCCAGAAAAGCACCTACTTTTCCCACCTGTGCCACGGTGAGCAATGCCACCTGTCCGAGACACAGCTTCGGAGTTCTTGTGGTAGCGATCAGACGGTCGCTGGAATCCCGATACAGGAATACTTCCAGTTCGTCTCCCACCTTTGCCCCCTCCGGTACCTGTTTGACCGGCAGAAGCACCTTGTCTTCCGGGGCTTCCTTCGTTGCCAGATAAACTCCGAATTCTACTTTTTTCACTATTACCAGTGTCTGTTTTTCGCCTAATCTCAATTCCACGTTCTCTCCTGTTCCGACAGTCTGTTATTGCTGTCTCTGAAAGTCTACCGCCACATAAGGCTTTCCGGCTTCATCCTGTAAGCAGATAATATATCCACTCTCTGTCTGTACCACATAAGGATGCAGTACGTCGTCCAGAAATGCCTGTTTTTTATATTCCGCCCGCATCTGGTAGATCACAAAGTCATCCGGCAGATACTCCATGGCAATATTCACATACTGGCCGTTATTGACATGATGATTGGTGTCCAGATGGTGTTTTTTCACCACAATGGGTTCCTGTAATTCTCCGCCCTGCGGTACGGTGATCTTGCGGGGGGCATACTCCATCTCCAGCTTTTCGTCCGTCGCATAGCCCTTCTGCATGGCTTCGTTCACCATCACCGGTTTCCCGGTCCGGACATCCAACAGACTCCACAGGGAATTGGCCTTCGCCAGATATTCCCCCTGTTCATCCAGCATGGCAAAATTACGATAGCCCAGAAATGCTTTCAGTTCATAGGGCAGCGTCACGATTTTTACCCTTTCTCCCAGCTTCGGATAACGGCTTACCACGATCTGCCAGGCGGAAAGCACCCAGACCTGACCGATCTCCTTCATATAACCGATTCCCAGTCCCACATCCTCTGAATGGAAGGTGGAACAATCCTGAAAATAATTCAGTAATGCGTCCAGCGTCAGATACCCTTCACTGTCTGTCTCGCTGTAACGTATCCTGCTTTCAAATGCATACATAGTACTTTATCTCCTTCGCGGCGGTCCTGCGCCACAGCTGTCCTTTTACAGATTCCCCGGGATAGCCATAACGATCTCCGGGAACATCTGGATTATGATCATTACGATCCAGAAAATACAGTAGCACAGCATTCCCGGATTGCAGATCACCGTCTTGAATCTCTGTCCCTTCGCGATCTGTCCCGGCTCCACTGCCAGTTTCCCGCGGGATACAATGAACAATACGATTCCCGTAACCAGTACTGCCAGAATGAAGAATACATAGATCATATAGCCGATCCAGGCCGGCAGATACTTCATCATATAGTCCATGAATGCCTGCGAATCCTCACCGCACGTAATGACCTGCTGATATTCCTCCAGATGAATGGCTTTCAGAAGCAGTACGCTGACTATGGCTCCCATGAAATTAATACACATGTGGAGGCCGATGGTCACTTTCAGTTCTCCGGTCTTCACATACAGAAAGGCCAGAAACAGTCCCAGTAAAAATGCGTAGGCAAACTGGTTCAGATTGCCATGGAACAGTCCAAACATCAGACCGGATAACACAACAGCCACTCCCTGACCGTATTGTACGGTGCGGTCCACGATCAGCTTCCGAAAGACATATTCCTCCAGGATCGGCGCACAGATCACCATATACAGGAAAGTCACGAACATGTTGGATCCGGTAGCGTAAGTCATCAGGGCATTGTCCACTGCGGAGCCCTTTAAAACCCCCACAACCGTGGTGATCAGCGTTCCTACCAGATTACCGCAATACATCAGTGCAAAACACATGATCAGTGCCAAAATAAATTGTCCCGGTTTGATACTCTTCTTCGCAGGTGCTTCCCCGGGCATCCGTTTTACCAGTGCGATCAGAACCGGCATACCGATAAGATACAGCGGCAGCACTGCCAGGATCAGGCTGATCGTCGTGTTCTCCAGCCATTCCGGCTTCACCGCCCCTACGATGGCCATGGTTCCCATCTGCACCGCATAGATGAACAGCGTTCCGATCAGGAATCGGAACCCCAGACCGGAAAAAATTTTCTTCATGCTTTTTTCTTCCATTTTCTTTCTCTCCCTCATGTACTGTAAACTACTCAGAACCCTTCGTAAAATTGTCTCCGGAAGGCTCCAAACAGTTACAGCATAGCATAAATCCTTTGACTATGAAACTATTATTTTCCATGGTTCCCCGCAATTCCATAGGAAAAGGCTGCGCATCTTCCATATGCACAGCCTCTGTGATCTTCCTCTATAACAATCCTGTTATTCTCCCAGGCCATTCTCTACAGCTTCCACCAATGTCTTCAAAGCTTCTGCCTCGTCCTCGCCTTCGCATACGAATTCGATCTCGTCTCCGCATTTTACACAGGCTCCCAATACACTGAGTACGCTCTTGGCATTGGCTGTATTCTCACGGAATTTGAAGGTAATGAGTGATTTGAACTGCATTGCCTCCTTGCACAGAATGCCGGCGGGACGCAGATGCAGGCCCGTAGGATTCTTGATTACGACTTTCTGACTTACCATATAATAAACCCTCCAATATCTATATTATTCTGCATTTTTTCTTCTAGCGGTGTATGATTTTACTTTTCAATTACATTTCTATCATAGCATGAATGAAAAGCATTCACAAGGGCTTTTATCCGACAACTTTCGGAATCTGTCTGTTAGAACATGATGTCCTGAATCAGATTGGCAAGCTTCTGTGCCTCTTCCTGGATCACCTGCTGATCCTTGCCTTCGATCATGACTCTTACCAGAGGTTCTGTTCCGGAAGGACGGATCAGTACGCGGCCTTCTCCTGCGAACTTTTCTTCCAGTCTCTGAATTGCTTCCGCAATCTCGGGGTACTCCATATATTTTTCTTTTTTGTGATTTGCTACCTTTGCATTCACAAGAGCCTGAGGCAGTACCTCCATCACCTGTGCCAGTTCAGACAGAGGCTTGCCGGTATCTACCATGACCTGTAACAAATGCAATGCGCTGAGCAGTCCGTCTCCGGTAGTATTCTCATCCAGGAAAATGATGTGACCGGACTGTTCTCCGCCCAGGCTGGCACCGATCTCCTTCATGCGCTCCAGCACATAACGGTCACCTACCTTGGTCTTTTCCATATGAATATTATTCTTCTCCGCCATCAGGAAGAATCCCAGGTTACTCATAACGGTGGCCACGATGGTATCCTTCTTCAGGGTTCCACGTTCTTTCATATAATTGCCTACGATGGCCATGATCTGGTCACCGTCCACAATCTTGCCGTTCTCGTCTACCGCCAGCAGACGATCCGCATCTCCGTCGAAAGCCAGGCCGACATTGGCCTTCTCATATACGACTCTTGCCTGCAGTTCCTCCATGTGGGTGGAACCGCAGTTGGCATTGATATTGGTGCCGTCCGGATTGTTGTGGATTGCTACCACGCTGCCCCCCAGTTCTTTCAGGCATTCCACGGAAGTATAGAAGGAAGCGCCTTCCGCACAGTCTACCACAATCTTCAGTCCGGTCAGATCCACATTGACCGCACGCATGGCATGATTAATGTACTCTTCTCTGGCGTCAGTACGGTATTTGATCTTACCTACACCGGGGCCGATGGGGAACTTGATACCGGGCATGTTGTTACGGATCAGTGCTTCAATCTCATCTTCCATGGCATCGGGAAGCTTATATCCGTTGCCATCGAAAAATTTGATGCCGTTAAATTCTACCGGATTATGAGAAGCAGAGATTACAACTCCGGCATCTACTTTGTATTTCTTCGTCAGATAAGCCACGGCCGGTGTAGGAATCACACCTACATATATGCAGTTCGCACCTACCGAGCAGGCACCCGCCATCAGGGCATTTGCCAGCATATCCCCGGATATTCTGGTGTCACAGCCCACCATAAGCGTAGGCTTATGCTCATTTTCCTTGGTAAGTACATAAGCTCCCGCCTGCCCCAGCTGCATCGCCAGCATCGGAGTCAGTTCCTCATTAGCCACTCCGCGTACCCCATCTGTTCCAAACATTCTAGCCATGATTAAAAACCCTCACATTCTATTTTTAATTATTACGTCTCGTCATTCTTCAACCGGATATGAATCGTGATATCATTTTCTATAGTGATATCCTCCGACAGATTAAATGTCACAGGAACTACATAGTTCCCCTGTGTCAGTTCCTCCACGTCATTGTCTTCCATCCATTTCTTCAGATCCAAAACTCCTGTCACACTGCTGTCCCGCAGGATGCTGATGTTTCTCGACAATCCGGATACCGTAATATCATAGGTATCCGCTGCTGTAGTGATCTCTGCTTCCATGCCTTCCGGCACACCACTGATCGAAATATTCTCTGCAGGTACCGACAGATCCTTGGTTACAACCGGCTCAATATATACCGTTGCGGTGATCTTGCCGTCGAAGCTCTTATCCGCCAGTCTCACATTAGAGGGCAGATACTCTTTCAGATTAATGACATCCACCAGATCACCGGACTGTCCGGTAATATTCATACGTTCTTCCGGTATCGTGATCGCAGATACTCCCAACAGTGTAGATGCCGTTCCGGCAATCTTCACCGTAGACAGGCTGCTCTCCACTTCCCCGGTTGCCATATAGCCATCCTCCGGAACCCCCATATATTCGATCTCTATGGGAACTTCCTTCGTTGCCAGTACTTCTACCGTCATATGTGCGGAATCCACATTCTTCTTCACGGTCTCCAGTGTCAGTTCATTGTCATCCGCATCGTACAGCCTGATATCCACGTTGGCAGACAGGCTGCTGGTGGAATCTGCTACATTGATGTCAACGCCGGCATGATCGATCTGTGTGATCGCCGACTTGGGACCGGTCACTTCAATATTCGTCTGATCCAGAGTCACATTGCCGATCATATAACCGGATGCCACTTCTCCCACTGTGTTACTCTCCAGCTTGATCCACTTGCTGGTCCTGTCTTCCACATTCAGACGCACAGAATCATGGTTGCCCTTGATCTCCACGGAATCGTTACTGACATTTTCACAGTAGTACGTGATGGCAATAGTATTAATATCCGTCAGTTTGCTCATATCCGCTTCCGCCACGATATCGCTTCTGCGCAGTTCCGATTTCACAATACTCTGGGGGCCGGTAACCGTTACCCGCACCAGATTGCTGTTGTCCAGCACTTCGTATACCTTGCCTTCTTCCTCCAGCAGATCCGTATTGATCAGTCTGACCTGAATATTATTAAAACTCACCGTGTCCTTGGGATCATAGATCTGCGCCACCAGGAACCACAGCACAAAGGCCAGCACCAGAGAAGCAAGTTTCAGTCCGAGATTATGTGTCAGCAATTTTTTCATTTCTTCTCACGGCTCCTTCCCTTCCAGATTCGCAGGTTCTTATGTTCCTCTCCGGTATTGTTCAGGATCTTATGCATTCTGTCGCGAAGGTTTTCCGCATCCAGATTCCGCTCCAGTTCTCCTTCATATGCCACACTGATCTTACCCGTTTCCTCGGATACGATCACTGTCAGGGAATCCGTCACCTCTGAGATTCCCACTCCGGCGCGGTGTCTGGTTCCCAGTTCCTTGCTCAGTCCCAGATTGTCGGACAGCGGCAGATAACAGGTCGCCGATGCCACCCGGTTGCCCCGTACGATCACAGCACCGTCATGTAACGGCGTATTATGCTCAAAAATGTTGATAAGCAGCTGACTGGTGACAATACCGTCCACGTCAATGCCGGTTCTCTCATAATCCCGCAGGGAAACTTTCTGTTCAATGACGATCAGCGCACCGGTCTTTACCTTACCCATTTCCACGCAGGCCTTGGTGATCTCATTGATAGTCTTCTCGGAAAAGCCTTCGTCCACGCGATGGTTGTTATCAAAAGGCAATACCGAACTGATAATATTCTTCTTGCCCAGTTCCTCCAACGCCTTTCGCAATTCCGGCTGCAGCACCACTATAAGGGCTGTCACCGCAAAACCCAGCACATTCTGCGCCATCCACAGGATGGTCGTCATACGGAAAAAATAAGCCAACAGCAAAAAAATGAGGATGACAACCAGACCCTTGAGCAATACCCAGGCCCGGGTCGTTTTCATCCACACTAACGTATAATACAGCAGCACCGCAATGATCAGGATCTCGGCCACATCGCCGAAATCCATGGTTGTGCGGTAACTGCTGAAATTTTTTATATATTCTGCCAGCTTATCCCCTAATTGCATTTTCCATTAATCCCTTCAGAATAATTCTTCATAATCATCGGAGTCATCCTGCTGGTTCGTATGCTCACCGCCGATGGTGACGCTTCTGCCACCGGATCTCTCATATCCGCGGTAACCATTCTGCTGTCCGTACGGGACTCCGTTTCTGGCGGGGGTACGCTCTGTCACTACGCTTCTGGCCGTTCCTTCCGTGGTTCTGCCGGTGCTTTGCATGCTTCTGGAACTCTGGCCTGCAGGTCTGCTACCCTGTCCGGAGGTTCTGGTCTGCTGACCTGCCGGACGCCGCTGTGTATTGATCTTTTTCACCGTATTGGTCGGTGCCGCGACCGTCATCTTCGGCACGGCCTTTACATAATAGTAATACTCGTCATCTTCAAACTGTACCTTTTCAGACCTGCTGTAGTCCAGACAGAATCGGAAGAATTCTATGATCTTGCACACGATCACCGTAACGACCGCCCCCAGCAGAACGCTGAGAATGGAGAGATTGGTGTCATACATCAGATCTCCCACCAGCAGGATCAGTACTTCGATCATGACTCCGGCGATCATGGCGATGGTCCAGGAATGATCCACGCTCATTCTCCGGATCAGATATACCACAATAACCGTGATGGCAAATGCGGCGATGGTCACCAGCATTGCCTTATTGCCTAACATTCCGTCGATCAGAAGCCGAAGCTTCGCGGTAGCTTCTTCCGCACCCATGGAATTGATCGTGGGTGCATTAGTGATCACCGTCTGGATCAGATAGTAGACTACCACACCGCAGCCCACCGATACACAGGAAGCGGGGGTCCCGATCAGTCCCATTGCCACAGGCATCACACAGGGAAGCTTAATCATGCACAGGATCGGTGTCAGTACCACCACCAGGGCTTCCTTTGCCGTAAATCTCAAAAACAGCAGATATAACAGCAGGAAAACCACCAGTCCCACCGCCGCTGTCTCCATGGACAGTGCATACATATGGAGCAGTACAAATATCATTGCAAAAAATACCATAAATCCGGTCGGCAGGAAGGAGCACATCAGGGATACGATCAGTACGATGGCCATATTATCCACCTTTGTCATATACCCCATTTTGCCGTTTATGATGCTCAGTACGATAAAACTGAGCAGAAATTTGATCACCGGCAGAATAAACGCTTCGTTTCTGCTGTAGATCTTCTTCAGACTTTCTCTTAATTCCAGTAAAGCAGTCATATTTCCTCCAGGTCAATCTGTTCAGGCCGTTTACTCATTGTAAATGGAATTCAACTTCTTCAGATTGTTATAATAGCATTTCAGGCTCTTTTTGGCCTTCGCGTAGCGCAGGGAGCAGATCAGATAGGACGCCGCTCCGTACACAACTACCGTTATTCCATAGTACAGCAGAACATTTCTTCCGAAGTTAATCAGATCCATTTTGTAAATATCCTGCATAAAATTCTCGAAATCATAGAAGATAAACAGGGCAAAGCAGACCGCATAGGCAATTGTTGCACACAGGATGGATTTCAGTACCTGTATTGTAATATAATCGCTGCGGAAGTATCGGCCGATGGCCATATTCTTCTTCCCTTCATTCTCTTCATAAGATGCCATTTGTGTCATCAGTATGACTTTTTCTTCGTTCAGCATAATTCCTCCGCCTGCAGATACTTACAGGAAACGCATTCTTTCTCCGTCTTTGGACATTCTGTTGTTCTGCTGGGGCAGAACCTGTTTCTTGGGCAGTACGCTCTGCAGATCCATAGACATATCGTATTTGCACTTTTCGCAAAATCTTCCGCTGCGGATCGGTGCACCACATTTCTCGCAGCTTAACAGGATACTGGATCCTTCGGTCAGCTCCAGTCTCTCTTCTCTCAGCCACTGCCGGATCTGGGACGGATCTACATCACAGTTCTCCGATACCTCCTGAATGCCCACACCGGGGTTCTCACGAATGTATTCCTTTACCTCCTGGAACTTGGCTTCCATCGTCTCACGGCAGTGGGGGCACAGGATCGGGCCTGCCACATAGTTAAAAATACGTCCGCACATTCTGCAATTTCTTATATTCATTAGTATCCCACACCTTTCTGATCATAATCCGGACCCACAGGCCAGAGTAACGCAATACACTTCTGACACTCCGTGTGCTTTTAACAGTGCTGCGATCTCATCCAGGGTCGTACCTGTCGTATAAATATCATCTACCAGAATAATCCGGTCATATAATTTTACATCATTTCGGCCTATAATAAAAGCCTTTTTCAAATTATTTTGCCGTTCTGCGGGATTTAAGCGCTTCATGGGCACGGTGTTTTTCACCCTTTTCACCAGTTTTTCTTCCACCGGCAGATGCAGGCTTCTCCCCAGGGCTTTTGCAAGACAGGCCGCCTGGTTATATCCTCTGCTCCTCTGTCTGCGCAGATGCAGCGGTACCGGCACTATGACATCCGGGTGCACTCCCCGGATAAAGTCTCCCAGATATCTCCCCATTTCTTCCCCAAAAAATTCTCCGTATTCCTGTCTTCCACCATATTTGAACCGGTAGATTGACGGGGCGGCACAACCATATTCGTAGAGCGTTCTGGCCCTGTCATACCGGTGTTCCCTCCGCTTACAGTCATTGCAGAATTCCCGTTCTCCCGACAGTTTCTTTCCGCACCGCATGCACCAGGGCGCCGCTGCCACTTTTAGTTTCGGCAGACATTCCGGGCAGATCTTTTTACCGTAAAGTCGTACGATCCCGTCACACACCGGGCATCTTTGGGGGAAAAGCAGCTGTATCACCGTTTCTTTTGTTCTGCTTATGATTTTTCTGATCTTTTTCTGCAATTTCCGGCTCCTGTTTCTGTCTACAATATCTATAGTGTCTCATCTTCCGACAGACAGCAGATCTCCCGGATTCTCTGTTCCAGGGCTGTATATCTGCGGTTCTCACTGACATTTTCGATCATATTCCGTACGGTTTCACTGCTTCCCAGGATTGTAACACAGCTTCTGGCTCTCGTGATTCCCGTATACAGAAGGTTGCGGTTAAACAGCATTCTGGGACCGCCCAGCAGCGGCAGGATCACGGCAGGGTATTCGCTTCCCTGAGACTTATGGATCGTAACAGCATAGGAAAGCTCCAGTTCCTCCAGCGCCGAGAACGGATAGTTGACCCGCCTTCCATCGTCGAACTCCACCAGCAGTGTGGACATCGTCTCGTTGATCTCCCGGATTCTGCCCATGTCTCCGTTGAAGACTCCCATACCCTTGTCGATGGGAATGTTATATCTTCCGACGATCTCCCATTCGATCTGGTAGTTGTTCCTGATCTGCATGACCTTGTCACCTTCCCGGAAAACAGTGTTGCCATAGGCGTGTTCCTTCTTGTGTGGATCCGCAGGGTTCAGATAGCGCTGCAATATCTCATTCAGTGTCTCGCAGCCCAGACTCCCTTTACGCATCGGTGTCAGTACCTGAATATCAAAAGATGTGGCTCCCACATATTTCGGCAGCATATCCTGAATCAACTGGATCATATGTTTATATATGACATTAACGTCATTTCTTTCCAGTAAAAAGAAATCTTTGGATTTATTGTCTAATGCGATCTGTTCTCCCCGGTTGATGCGATGTGCATTGACAACGATGTCACTTTGTCCGGCCTGACGGAAAATCTTCTCCAGTGTGACCATGGGGAATGCCTTACTGTTCATAAGATCCCGCAGCACCTGTCCCGGTCCCACGCTGGGAAGCTGGTCCACATCTCCCACCAGGATCAGACGGGTCCCCGGAAGGATTGCTTTCAGCAGTGCCTGGAACAGTTGAATGTCCACCATGGACATTTCATCAATAATGACTACGTCTGCCTCCAGGGGATTCTCCTGATTACGCTCGAAATTGGCCTTTCTGGCATCGTCTTCCGACAATGCACTGTTGAGTTCCAACAGTCTGTGAATGGTTCTGGCTTCAAATCCGGTAGCTTCTGTCATTCTCTTGGCAGCCCGGCCCGTGGGAGCCGCCAGAAATATATCCATGCCTTCCGATTCAAAGAAGCGGATGATCATATTGATAGTCGTCGTCTTACCGGTGCCCGGGCCTCCGGACAGAATAAAAAGACCGTTTTTAATACTTTCCTCCACCGCTTTCAGCTGCAGTTCATCCAGTTCCATGGACAGGTTTTCTGCCATGCGTTCCAGCCGTTTACGGACCGCCGTATCCTGTGAAGGCAGATTCTCCGCTTCCACCATGGGAATGTTCAGGCCGCGCAGCATATTGGCGCAGTTCAGTTCCGCGTAATAAAAAGAAGAGGTAAAAATTGCTTCTCCTTTTGCCACCAGCTTCCGGTCCATGATCAGGTTATCCACCTGCGGCCGGATATTCTCTTCGAATACTCCCAGCAGTTCTGATGCCCTGTGCAGTAAAAGTTCCAACGGCAGATAGCAGTGTCCTTCTCCTACCGCCTGCAGCAGCGTGTACAGGATACCACTGCGGATCCGGTAGTCGGAGTCTGTATGAATTCCGATCTTTCTCGCAATTTCATCGGCAATGCGGAATCCCACACCACTGACGTCCTCCGCCAGACGATAGGGATTCTCCCGCATGACGCTGTACATTTCCATTCCGTAGGTATTATATATTTTTACAGCCAGAGTATTACTGATTCCATATTGCTGCAAATAGACCAACGCTTCCCGAAGATCCTTTTTTTCTTCCATCTGAATGGCAATCTCCTGTGCTTTCCGCTCGCTGATCCCCTTGATTTCCGCCAGACGCTCCGGTTCTTCCTCGATGATCCGGAAGGTATCGTCCCCGAATTTCTTCACGATTCTGGCAGCCAATGCCTCTCCGACACCCCGGATAGCCCCGGATCCCAGATAACGTTCCATTCCCACGCGGTCTGTGGGTGTCACCGTTTCATAGGTCCGGATCTTGAACTGGCGGCCATATACCGGATGTTCTATGTATTCCCCTTCCGCGGAAATGTTTTCGCCCTGTGTCAGACCTTTGCACATACCGACACAGGTCATCTCTTCTCCTTCAATGGACAATATCATTACCGTATATCCGTTTTCACTGTTTTGAAACACAATATGATCTACAAAGCCTGTAATTGTCTCCATTCTTATTCCTCATGATATCCGTTATCTGTTCTGTTAGTATCAGGGCCGGTCTCTCCGAATCGGAAGAGATCACCGCGGCTGCGGCGAAAGATAAAAAGATGGGCTGCCGGGAAGGGCAGCCCGAAGTAATTACTCAAGATTATAATTCCGTTTCATCTGTTCATAGAGCATCTGCGCCAGTCCCAGGCTGTTCTGTTCCGTGGAGTCCGATGCAATCTGCTGTACCATCTCATCCTTGTAATAGTCCATAAGCTGGGAGTTCGAAGAAGAAGTGCTGTCGCTCTCCGGAATGGTCTTCATCATTTCCTTGAACATCTGCTCCACAAAATAAGCCTCAAACTGCTTGCAGGCATCCATAAGTTCATCGTCTGTTGCCCTGGCGTAATCTGCGCTGTTTAATTTGTCCTGTAATTTGGAAGCCGTCTGGTTCGCCGCATTGGTATAGGCGGTACTGTCCAGAGCGGAACTGCCGTATAATGAAGAGATATCCATAAAAGGGCCTCCTTTGTTTTGGGTTTTCTATGCTCCACGGTAATGAGAAGCGCATCCCTGCAAGACGAGCTTGCAGGGATGTCGGGCATTCGCCCTGTCATGCCGCAATCTGGTGATTTCGCCTGCCAGCAGTCGAATCACCAGCTTACGCCCTGACCCTTCTCATTACCTACGCAGGTTGTTCGCCTGCTGCAGCATCTCATCGGATGCTGTGATGGCTTTGGAGTTGAGTTCGTAGGCGCGCTGTGCCACGATCATGTTGACCATCTCATCTACTACCTGCACGTTGGAGCTCTCCAGATATCCCTGGATGACGCTGCTCTTTTCCACCGCATTGTTAGTAGCTTCATTGATAGCCTGTCCGCTGGCTGCGGTCTGCTGATACAGGCTGTCTGCCAGGCGCTCCAGTCCGTTCGGATTGTTGAACTGGAATACACCGATGGTAACGCCGATCGGCTGCGGAACATTCTGCGCATTGGGATAGAGCAGGCTTCCGTCTTTATTTACGGTAATATTGCTTATCACATAATTGCTGTTCAGAACAATGGCTCTGCCCTGCGTATCCAGTACCGGAAGTCCGTCTGAATTTGCCAGCATATTGCCACCATTTGACGCCAGTGTAAATTTTAGATTACCATTTCTGGTGTAGTAAGTATTGCCGTCTGCACCACGCACTGCAAAGAAGCCTTTACCATCAATAGCAAATGCGGTATCACTGTCGGATGCTATCAGACTTCCCTCTCTGAACACGGAACTGATGGATGCGTTTCTTACACCCAGTCCTACCTGTGCACTGCTGGGCTTGGTGTCTCCGTTTGCAGAAGTCGTCTTCGTCTGGATATTCTGATATAACAGGCTCTTGAATTCATTGACCTCTGTCTTGTAACCTGTAGTATTTACGTTTGCCAGATTATTGGCAATCGTATCCACATTTGTCTGTTGTGCGATCATACCGGTCGCTGCTGTCCATAAGCTTCTGACCATATGTAGTCTCCTCTCACGCTGTCTCTTACGTCATCCGTGACCTGATTTTCATCCTGAAAATAAAGTTATATTATTTATCGGCTGTTCCGGCCGTTTCTATTACTGTAACTTACCGATCTGGTTCACTGCCACATCCAGAGATCCGTCAATAGTCTGGATCACCTTCTGATTGGATTCATAGGCTCTGGTAATGGAGATCAGATTGACCATCTCCGATACGATCTGTACATTGGCCATTTCCAGATAACCGGACTTCACCTGTGCATTGGCTGCAATCGTCTTGGCCCCCTCAATCGGCTGGTAATAGGTCTCGCCGTATTTTTCCAGATAGTTATAATCTGCGAAATCCGTTACCTGAATCTTTGCTACCGCCCGATTGTTCTGATAGATGGTACCATCTTCGGTGATCTGGGAATCAATCAGCGTATTCAGGCGGATCCTTCTGTTCTGGGTATCCAGAACATAGTCACCTTCTTCTGTTACCAGATAGCCGTCTTTGTTCAGGGTAAACTGTCCGGCACGGGTGTATTTGGTATCCGTCTCTCCTGCCTTGTTGGTAAATTCAATGGCGAAGAAGCCGTCTCCGGAAAGTGCCAGGTCGTAGGTATTATCGGTAATTCTGAAAGATCCCTGGGAATAATCCGTGTAGTTCTCTCCAATCTTCACTCCGGGGTTCTTGATACCGATCTTCTGGGCATTGCGCATGCCTGCCGACTGATCCTTAATCTTGACCGTCAGCACATCATTAAAGGACTGGCTGGTAGAGCCTTCCTTTTTATATCCGACGGTGGACGCATTGGCCAGATTGTTGGTCATGATGTCCATTCTGTTCTGTTCATTTACCATACCGGTGTATGCGGTATATAAACCTTTAACCATTCGTATCCTCCATTTGTGACTTTCGATCCTTCGACAAATGTCCGGCATCCTGCCTTGTTCTTATTCTGATTTATTCTCTGTATCCTGCCAGAAACTCTACATATTTGCCGGTTCCGACAGCTACTGCTGTCATGGGATCCTCGGCCGTCATGGTATTGATTCCCGTCTTCGCGGAGACCAGATCTTCCAGACCACGTAACAGGCTTCCGCCACCGGTCAATACGATTCCTCTGTCCGCAATATCGGCTGCCAGTTCGGGCGGGGTCTTCTCCAGTACGCTGTGGATGGTCTCCACGATCTGTGCCGTGGTCTCACGCAGTGCTTCCTCCGTCTCCTCGGAAGATACCTTGACGGTCTTGGGCAGACCGGTCACGAGGTTACGTCCTCTGACATCCATATAATCCACTTCTGCTCTCTTGTAGCAGGAACCGATCTTGATCTTCAGATCTTCTGCGGTTCTCTCACCGATGAGCAGATTGTGCTTCTTACGCATATAACGAACAATGGCTTCATCAAAATCGTCACCGGCGATCTTGATGGAAGCGCTGACTACGGTACCTCCCAGCGAGATCACCGCAATATCGGAAGTACCACCGCCGATATCTACAATCATATTACCGCAGGGCTTGGAAATATCAATTCCCGCACCGATAGCAGCCGCGATAGGCTCTTCGATAATGGATACCTCTCTGGCACCTGCCTGATAAGTAGCATCTTCTACTGCTTTCTTCTCTACTTCCGTAACTCCGCTGGGAACGCAGACTGCGATGCGGGGCTTGCGGAAGGTTCTCTTACCCAGAGCCTTCTGGATAAAGTATTTCATCATTTTCTCGGTAACGGTATAGTCGGAAATAACCCCCTGACGTAACGGTCTTACGGCTACAATGTTGCCGGGCGTTCTTCCCAGCATCAGTCTTGCATCCTCACCGATGGCTTTAATCTTATTCGTATCTCTATCAAAAGCTACAACAGAGGGCTCCTTTAATACGACGCCCTTTCCTCTGATGTATACCAGAATG
>Ga0129310_1002115_pt1 | contig 15442 bp, 17 predicted proteins | sample Go1ome_2_FD_94433 | JGI IMG/M metagenome (GOLD analysis project Ga0129310, IMG submission 94433) | Western lowland gorrila individual fecal microbial communities from Wisconsin, USA - Go1022A metagenome | ecosystem: Host-associated > Mammals > Digestive system > Large intestine > Fecal | place...
CTCTGACGTCACCCCTGCAGGACAAACGGGTCTGCAGGGGACCGGATCCATTTTATGATTGAGCTGGATCAGACTACCCGATTATTTATACTGGCCAACGTCGTACCAGATAGCGTACCATCCCGTATAGTATGTACCGGACAGCCGCCCTCTTACCTCTGTAAGCAGGGACAAAAGAACAAATAAAAAAGCCGTAACAGCAATAAGTCAGTGTTCGCACACCTCAACTTATCGCCATTACGGCGTCACATCGTGTCAAATTCTAAAAAAAGAGTAGACTTTTTCCCTTATAAGGATTGCCAAAATAACCTTTTTGCACTATAATATAGGGGAGTCTAAAAAAGGTTATAAGCTAATCCTGCTACGGGCATGCGCGGTATGCCTAAAGCTATCTGGAATCGCCAAATTCCAAAAGCTTCATATTTGCTTAAAAGAGTTGCTACGCCAATAGCGACTCTTTTTTTCTTTTATTCGTTTGTTCTTACTTATCATAGCCTATTTTTCCCAAAAAAGCAACAAAATTACGCATAAACTTGTGTTTTTTTATTTGCCTATTGATTTTTACGCATTATTTTACTATAATTTAAATTAAAATAATTTAAATTAATTTATTTTAATCTATTTTAGATTATTTTAAATTAAAATAATCTAAAATAATGGAGGTGAATTATGGCAACGGTTATATGCATTGCAAATCAAAAAGGTGGGATTGGAAAAACTACAACTGCCACTTCCATAGCAACCATCTTATCCGATAAAGGATATAAAACCCTTTTGATCGACTCAGATCTACAAGGTAACAGCACTGATACATACCGCGCCTCGTTCGAAGGCGTCGCAACCTTATATGATATCCTTTTGGAAGAGAATCCGGCAGATATCAATGACACCATTCAGCATACAGAGATGGGGGATATTATCGCTTCAGATCCACTTTTACGAGAGGCCGACAGCAAACTATCAACGAAAGGTATCGCCGGATACAAAATTTTAAAAAAAGCTCTTAGTCATCTTATGGGATATGATTTTGTAATCATTGATACAGCACCAACGATTAATATGGTTCTCCGCAATGTACTTACGGCATCCGATTATGTAGTAATTCCGATCACTGCAGATCGCTACGGTTTCCAGGGACTTTTTGAGCTAAATGCCTCAATCAAAGACGCACAGGAGTTAAATGAGAAACTAAAAATTGCTGGAATACTCCTTGTCCGATACAATAACCGTACAATATTAGCAAGAGAGGTGCGTGATACGTTAATTTCTGAAGCTCACAATATCGGCACGGAACTGTTCCGCACGTCCATCCGTGAATGTAACAAGGTAAAAGAAGCACAGACCGTACAATCTACACTACTTAAGTATGATAAATCATGCACGGCCTCCAAAGACTACATTGCATTAGTCGATGAGCTGCTAAAGGAGATTATGTAATGGCAAAAAACAGATCCAGTTTTGGAGATGCTGCATCCAGAGGATTGCGAGAGTCCTATGGAGCAAATCAGTCAGCCGATGTTCCTGCTCCCAACGAACCGATAATAGTTGCTCCGACCAATGAGCCTGCACCGAAAGAAGATGGTATAAATCCCTATTATGACTATCATCCAAAAACAGGAAAGAAAGGCGGAACCTTAGGTCGCCCAAGAGCTGAAACAAAACGTACACAAATTAGCATCGGATGCACGGAATCCGAAAAAGCGTTTTATAAAAGAGCTGCAGCATCTGACGGACGCAAACTTCCAGATTTTATAAATCGAGCCGTACTCGAGTATGTTAGTAATCACAATCTCGATGTTTAATTTAACTTATTTTAATTTATTTTAGATTATTTTAAATTAAAATAATCTAAAATATTAATTGGAGGACATAATGAGCGAAGTAAAAATATCCGAAAATAGCATAAGCGAAAGTTTAAAAATAATTCTTGTCAAAAAAAATATGAATATTGCCCGTTTGGCAAATCTTATGAATGTGAGTAGTACTACTCTTTATTCAAAATTTAAGAGAGAAAATTTTACCATAAAAGATCTCAATGAAATATCAAAAGCCCTCAACCTGGATTATGAAGTAATTTTCACGATAAAAGAATAATGAAACGAGCTCCCAAGGAATTTTCCATTTCTGGAAGCTCTATCCTTCGAGATACAAAGGAGACCTTTGAACTTCTTGCCATCATTCAGAAATCATGGTAAAATTATCATATGGGTGCTACCATACCACGGTAGGCGGTTAGCCTTTCTTTTGGAGGGCTCGTGTGAACCCTCCAGAAAGGAGGGTCGCTATGGATATTACAGATTTACTGGCTGTGTTGAGCCTGTGCTTAACCTGCTTTCAGATCGGATATACATTCGGAAAAAACGCACGAAAATAGCCGCCCCAGACCTGCAAGTTTGAGCGGCTATTTTCGCAATAACTTATAAATCAGGCTAACCGTCTATCGGTAGCACCTTTTATATATATAATATATCATTTCTCACAAAAAAATTCAAGATCCCTCTTAAATAATGAAAATGTGCTTCCGAAGCGCCTCTTCAACCGTCTTAGAACTTCTTTTTATATACCGCTGCGTTGTCACGACCGAACTATGCTGCAGAAGCTCCCGAACCAACTCTATATCATGATCGTTGTCCTCATACATTTCCGACGCAAAAAATTTCCGGAAAGAGTGTGTCCCGATATTTTCATATCCCAGGTAGTCTACCACTTTTTGTAGATACTTTTGCACCGCCCTGGTTGTGATCGGAAAGATCCGCTTATCCGCCGGAATATATCGTCCCATGCAGTATATGTATACAAACTGATATATTTCAAGTGGAACGATAAAAGTACGCTTTTTCTGGGTCTTATGCTCCACAATGTCTATCCGGTAGTTCGTCCCATCTTTCAGAAAATCCGATAAGCGCAGCTGCAGAATATCTTCAATTCTCAGCCCCAGATTGGCCTCCAACATCAGGCAGGTTGCAATTCTATCATTCGGGCGGAACCCAGCACCGCCGGAACGCATCGTTTCAATGATCTCTTTCAGCTGCTCTTGTGTCAGTGCAACGGTCGTTTTGTTTGCCATAAGTTCGTATTTTCTCCTTAATAAGTTCGTATATCTAACATTATATCTGTAAATCCTTGTAAAATCAATAAAAAAACAGTACGTATAATATAGATTATACGAACTATGCTTTGAATTGTAAAAACTACAATTCTTGAAGTATAAATTTTACAATTCATAGCATTTATGTTGGCTTGATGTTTTAAAAGAGAGCGGATATAATCATTTTTAATGAAACGTAGAATCTAATTTCCGAACAAGTGGTATAAAAATACCAGTTGAAAAAAGAGGTGACAAATTATGACTATTTTAATTCTAATCATTTTTTTCATAATTATAGCTGTAGTAAAGGATATTCCAGAACAAAAAAGATTGCAAGAACTGGAGAAAAAAAATGAGCAAGAAAGGTTGGAATATCAAGAATGGTATAATAAATTACAATCGTCCCGATTATTTAATAAAACTATAACTGCACTTTTTGCAAATGGATTCCCTTATGAGCTTCATTTTGGTCATCAAAACGTATGTTATACATATGATGGGGATTGGAGTGAATATAAAGATCGCACCTACCCTCGATTAAACAGCGATATCGCTTTAAGAGCATTTGTTGACTGTATTTTAGAAAAATATCCAGGAAAATATAGTATGAAAATTTGCGATGAAACAGATGGAGAAGGCAATAGCACGAATTGTATTATGTCCATTGATTTAATAGGAACCTGGGAATTGCCTTCACCAGTAAAAAATGATCCTTGGATCTGAACAAACATATCAATCGTACAATATACATAATACGAACTATTTTGAAATAAATTAAGACTCTATGTCAATAGTTGGGATGGGATTCATTAGAATCCCACCTATTACTGACTTTAGAGCCTTTTTTACATTAAACCCTATATGCCCCCAATAGAGCCAATTTTAAAAACCACCTTTATACATCGATAACCCTATTTCCGTACACATTCAAACACAATCCTGCTCTTTATCAATATGCAAAGACAATCTTTTAGAATATGTACCCATCATATATGGTCCCCAAAAGTGTATAAAGGTGGTTTTTAAGTGTACATTTCAATCCACGCATCCGTGTAAGATACGATGAGCACTGTACAAAGGTGGTTTTTACACTATACACTTCAATCCACGCATCCATATAGGATGCGACAGCAAAAAAATAACGATATTATCATAAGTATCATATTTTTCCAATTTTTGCAAGTTATCTTTTTTAATTTTTATCTCTTTATTTGTTTTTTCTTCCCATCACGTTTCTTTATTAGTGCGAATCCCCAGGCCGTTTCATGTTAGCTCCACATTCGCACTACCAACTCTCTTATTTTAACATTATACGTACTATTTTAACAAAGCGCAATCCCACTACTAATTTTCACTTAACTAAATATTTTTTTATTGTTTCACTATACATCTAAACATGATACAATAATTTATAGAACCGTAGACGTCAAATATAAAAACGTTAAAATCATCTCCAAGCGATATATCGTTCAAACAATTTGGAAATGAACTCTGAAGGGGGAATTGGTAAATGAAGAAAAATTTTATGGTCGCTGCGTTAACAACTATTATGACACTTGGAATCAGCATGACAGCATTTGCAGGATACGAATACACTTACTGTCCAGATCAAGATGGCAATTATGTCGAAAGATTAGGATACTGGGAAAAAGATGCAATTGGATGGCGGTGGCTACATGAGGATGGAACCTATCTAACATCTGGACAATATCTTTTAGATGGAAACGATGATGACATCTACGAATTCTATTGCTTTGATGAAAATGGATATATGTATGAGAATGCCACAATCTATCCATATTTTGATGGAAAACCTTCTACATCTGCCAAATTTATGTCTACATACAATAGCGAAGGGCAGTTGATTAACACTACTGACGACGATTCCATCGACTTTGTAACACACATTACAACCAAAGTGGGGGAAGCGTACAAAATGAAACATACTTATAGTTCCGTCAATATTAATTTTGATTCATCTAGAATATTAATGACGGGAGTGAATCATAGGCGTAGAATTGGAATAAAATAAGCCTGAACACAGAATGCCAACAAGCGCACCTTGGTAGTCCCAAGGTGCGCCCATTCATCTGTTGTTTTCAGGAGTTCTTTCTCTGGTCTTGGCTAATTACTCGGATAAATTAAGAACTTTCACCATTGGAAACGTACGCCACAAGGCGCACTAAAAAGAGGAAATGGAGCATACCAGCCCACTTTCCTTTGTCTAATTTTTACTCTGTATACAGAGACGTAACAGTTCTGATAATTTCTTCCGCCATCGGATAATCATCTGTAATATCCTCTGGAAGCGTTTTAACTGCATCCTCACAAATTTCCGAAATACTTTTATCCTTCACAACAATTGTGTAGCTGCAATCTACCGCATCTTGTATCTCGTCATTCCAACCGATGTACGTTATTCAAAATCACTTTCCTCGTCAACTGTCAAATCAACTCTGCTAAAAGCAAGTGCCAAATGTTTAAGGTATGCATATTTTACTCTATACTTATTGATCTCATCAATTTTCTTATTTATAGCATTTTTGATTTTTTCTCCATATTTCTCCTTAAACTCTGGTGTAAACTCAAAAAATCCATGCCTATCTCCTGGTTCTTCTTTTTTGATTGTAAACCAATATGTTTCTGGCTCATGAAACGGAAAAAGTTCTCCTTGTTCTGAAATTGATAATTTTAACTCTTTCTCCTGCATATCAAATCCTCCGTTTTTTTCATTATACTCCGCGTCTGAACAATGATAAGGGGTAAAAAATGCGAACGTATTTTTGAAGGGGCATAGCCCCTTGTGCATGGAGAGTGCGAAGCTTCGAAATGCACGCTGAGGTAATGTCTAATACGGCATCAGTCGTATTAGACATGTAGGACGGGCACCGTCCTGGACCGAAAGGGATGGCTTCGCCGGGAGACTGGAAGGCTCCCAAAAGAACAAATTAAGGGACTCAACGTCCCGCGTGTAACTTGTTTACACTAATTTGCTTAGCGCAAAATAGCGGATGCCATAACCTAAAAAGTCACGAAGCGCCATAAGGGGCGAAACCACTCATTGGGAATGCAGCTGCGTAGAGCAGCCTGCACGACCTTTGAGTGGTTTCGTTCCTTACGGCGCACACTTCAAACAAACTATTTTCTTTCTTCCTGAAACATTTCGACTTTAGCCTGCAGAACCGCATTCTGCTTTTGTAACTCCAAAAGAGCATCCGCCTTTTCCTTTTCTTTGGCTGCCATACTGCGCTCCAAAACCAGCTCTGCATCTTTCACCTTTTCTGACAGTTTCCGCTCCATCTCTGCTTGCAGACTAGCTTTCTCATACTCTGCAGTTCTCTGATTCTCTGCCATTTCATGATTCAGTTCCGTGATTTTTTTTCGAGCCTCTTCCAGCTCATTTTTAAGGGCATCATAATTTTCTATTTTTGCCTCTGCCTCCGCCAGCTTAGCCGAAAGCATATCATTGATTTTCTGCTTTTCCACTACCAGGCTATTCGCCGTATCTGCCTGTTCTTTTGCTGCTGCAGCTTCTTTTTCTGCCTGATGACTGCTCTTCTGATACTCGGATGCTGCTTTTTCTGCCTGCTCTTTTGCTTCCTGGGCTGACGTGATCCGCGCACGCATATCCGCTTCCATCTTATCTTTTAGCTCTTTAATCTCTGCAATCTGTGTATCTTTCTCAATGACAATCTGCTCTTTACCGGTAACAGCTGCCAAAAACATTGTCCTGATATTGGACAATGCTGCATCTAATGCCTGTACATCCACACCCCCCTGCTTCATCGCATGACCGTCAAAATTTTCCTTCGCCATTTCAAACAGTCGGCTCAGTGCAATTTCCTTTTTTACACCATCTTTCGACAACTCATTTAATAACTCGTTTCCCTGGCGAATGACCTCTTCACTTGCTGCTACTGCAAAATTTCCCATCTTCATGCCTCTCTTTCTAGCTATTTTCCGTTTCCTGATGTTTATCAGTATAACACAACTGGCGACTCGTTTCAATAATTATATTAATTAATATTAATAGGTTAATATTAATTAATATAATCGTCCGTTATACATTAATTAATATTAACCTATTAATTTATAGTTTATCTATAGTTTTCGACCCTCCGAGGAGGGTCAAGGGTGGGGCGCGGTGTTAGGACCAACGGTCCTAACGCCGGGGAGCTCGGGGCACCCTTGCGGGCGCATTTCTGCGCCCGGATGCCTCGGACCTAAGATACACTAATTTAATAGTTCAGAATGCTCCCGATAGCTGTAATAAGCATTTTTATGTACTCCGGCTATGATAATATGGTCGCAAAAATCGACACCACAAATTTTAGCCACCTGGGCGATCCGCTTTGTCAAACGGTCATCATCTGCCGATGGGGTCACGTCTCCGCTCGGATGATTGTGTACAATACAAAAGGTACTTGCCCCACACAAAAACAGCCGTTGCATTATCTGCGGTGGATTTAAAATGCTTTCTCGGCTTGTGCCGTGGCTCAGCTCAAAAAGTCCAATCAGATGCATTTTTACATCAAACGCAACTAAATAAACATGTTCTTCAGGTAACTGGTCCGCACGATAGGTATATCGGATAATATCCGCTACTTTTCTAGGGCTATCATGTTTTTCATCATCCGTGATTTTCGTATTTCCCACGGTTGCCAAATATGGCAACCGATTTTCTCCTACTCTCATTTCATATTTTCGTGCGTTCATCGTTTTCCCTCCCTCAGTGGCTCAACCTGGGAAGATGCGAAAAAAAATGCTGCTTTTTTAAATATCCGCTCTTTCTCTTCTGTTTCTTCATCATCCTTTTTCTTGGCGTCTGCATATTTCCAAATCTCCACCTTGGCGATCGCCTTTTCCCCTCTTTTAACTCCATAACCGTATTCTTTCCAACGGCTAAAACTATGAATTTCTTCCGGCTCTGGTACTTTTTTAAGTTCCCCGTCCTCGCCCTGCATCTCAAAAAAACTCCCTGTACTTCCGATTTTTCCCTCTTCCATCAGCTGATAACGTACATTTAAAAGAATCTGTTCATTTGTCATGGTCTTCCCCTTTCCGCCTGGGAGTTTTCGCCCCCAGGCTTCAAATTCCTCTATCCATTAAAAATTCATGAAATACGCCCGATCGGTCAGCCTGTCTTCCGGGACTACCTCTGTTGCATTGATATCCCTAACCATCAACGACAGCTCTTCCTCATCAAAATCTGTTGTATCTGGAACAAGCATCATTTCATGGATGCTTGACGGTAAAACTGCGACCCGTTTCGTATGATGCTTCTTGGCAAATTCTTCCATGATTTCCCTGTCCAGCACCGCCGACGCCCCATTGATTTTCGATTCGGTTGAAATCATATACATTTTTTCATCCGCCTCACACATTTCGATATAATCTTTCCCCATAAGATCCGCCATAATTTCCGCCATTCCCTGAATCCGAACCGATTTATGTAAGTTCTGCTCTGCCCTCGTCCACGCTTCCGGTGCTGAAATTCCAGCCTTTAGAAGCAAATCCTCAGTTACTTTCATACTGATATTGCCATCCTCCAGACAAGAATCCATCACGATCAAGTATGCCTCGATCCCCTCTAAACCGGATTCCCGTTTTACAATCATTTCAACTCCATCTTTCTGTACCGCAATCGTGATATGCTCTAACACATAATCACGATTCGTTATCTTATCCGCATCAATCCTTGTACTTCTAACTTTCTGATACTGTGCCAAAATCTTATTAACTGCCATGTCTAAACCATCCTCATCATTTATAAGACCATCTGTATAGATGAGCGGTGCAACCTGTCCGACCTGCGACACGATAGCGATCCCTGTATACAGTACACCATTTTTGTTTACTGTCTTCCATTCTGCCTGTAAACCCAGTTTTTCTAATTCCTTTACGATTTCATTCTTCTTTCTCATTGCCAAATTTCCTTTCTTAAACTTTCATATTTGCCTAAATTTTGAGTCTATTCCAACCGTGCTTTCAAGATTCCGAGCTACGGAGGGGAGTGCTCTTTTTCGTAGGTCATAAGCCCTCTTCCTTTCTTCTGTTTTCAATGTTCTGTGCTTTCTGAGTTCTTCGCTTCATCGGGTTTTGTGCGGAGCCGCCTTTATCATATTTCCTGTTGGATGCAAGGGCGCGCCCGGCGCGTACATTTACCCTTGCATCCGGCCGGAAATATGATATGCTCCGCTGTCACAAAACCGGAAGCGGAGGACTTAGAAAGCGCAGGGCATGGAAGAAGAAAGGAAAAGAGCTTTTGACCGGAGAAAAAAAGGGGTTCCCCTGGGGAACCGATTGGCAAAGGGGATCCAGTTCGTCCTCTTTCGGCGCGTTTTCAGACAGTCGCCAGACTGTCAGCGCCAGTGGGCGGGAGTTGGGCGCCGAACCGCGGATGCGGTCAGCCGGAATGGTACTAAAAAAGCGAGAGAAAAACTCCCGCTTTTTGTTTGCTCTATTTTCTCAGTTCGGCATACCGCGTGAGTACCATTGCGATAGCTCGCTTCCCCACTCTCTCATAAGCATCCCTGTCCATGACACCCAGCTTATACAGTATATCCGTGGCTCCGAGCACCATTCCGCACGCGGCATCCGCTTCCGTGCTGCTATGCGCAGTCTGGATGAGATTCATATAGTCGTGATAGATGGGGCGTGCCTGGTTATACATGCGGTCCTGCAATTCCGATGCGGACGGGACGCCATCCCAGAGCTGCGCGATATCTGCCTCAATGCGACGGTTAATCTGCTCATACTGAGCTGCCTCCTTCTCATACTGAGCTGCTATTTTTGCTATTAAATCGTCAATTTTTTCTGCCATTTTAGTTTCCTCCTATCATTTAAAATAGTAGTTTTTTTCCAATCGGATATAGCTACCATCATCCCCTATCACATAAAGCTCATCTCCTAAACGACCAAATTCTTCTGGTGGGACGCGATAATCGCGCCGAACGGAATAAGTCGTATTCGTTGCTCCATGACTAAATGATATAGATTTTACCCGATAGTCCCGCATCCCGATAATATCCGCAAAATACTGCTGGCTTTTTGGGTCTGTAATTCCAAGGATTACCTTAAATTTGATATTTCCAAGGATGGATTCCCGAATCTCCTTGTCATAAAGGATGTCTATATCAGTCAAAGCCTGAGTCAAAATCATCAGACGGATATTCTTTTTTCGGTATTTTCTGATGCAGTTTAAAATAGCCGTCTGCCCTATCTGCAGAGATGCAAACTCATCCAGGACAAACAAGATGTGAGGTCGCCGATAATTTTTTCGCTTTGCGCAGTAATTAAAGGTCTGGGATGTGATAATTCCAAGGACCGGTCCATAAATATCCGTATCTGCATCCGGCACTTTTAAAAACAGACTGTATTCTTCCAGGAGTGCCGGAGTTATGGTCGGTTCATCCCCCCTCGGTCGGCGGATGATATGCTGCATGATGGAATGGGTCGCAAAAATTGAAATTGCATCATCTACACTTTTCTTACAGCCCGCCGTATTCTGCTCATTCGTTCTATCAAACCTGGCGATATACATGATTGCAGCCTCATCCTCCGAATCTGTGATTTCCTGGAACAGTTCAAAAATGCCAAGAGATTCTATTTTTTGACAAATTTCGACAAAATCTAGCCCTTGATGATAGTAATAAATAAAAGCTCCTGTCAGTATACTCCGCCCAGAGTCATCAAACCATTTTGTTACAGTTCCCTCTGGCGCACAATCCGGCAATACAATAAAAGCCAGTTTTTGTAAAAGCTCATTTTGTTTCTGAGGGTCTTTTTCTGCGTCAATCGGTGCCAGGATGTTATATGGGATGCTGGTTGGATCCTCTACATCCCAGGCAAGCTTATTCGAGATATCGCAGTTAGGCTCGATATCGCCCGAAATATCAATCACAAAGCAGGTATTAGGCTTTGCCTGTTTCAGCAACGGAATCCTAAAAAATCGTTTTTGTTCCGCTTCCTTCCTACAAAATGCTCGAATGCTTGGAATGGCGATGGCAGTGGTTTTTCCTGCGCCGGATGCCGCACAGACAAAAACATGACCTTCTTTTGATGCCTTACTGCAGTAGAGTTTCTTCCCTTTTTTTCCAAAAATGATGCCCGATGCTTTATCTGCAGATGCGATGGAAAGTTTTGGAATACGTTTCTTATCCTTCTTTTCTGGATGCTTCATCATTTCCTGTACATGCTCCTGATAAATCACCAGTACAAGGATAAACAGAAAAAATACTGCAGTGTTTGGATTTTCTTTTATAAAGAAAATCATGTCCGCCACTGTCATCATAACGTAACCTCCTGGTCTTTTCTTACAGTTTCCTTCTGCTCTCGATTACTCCAGGAAAACGTCCGCTTTGTCGATTTTTGCGGTCGTGCTTCCAACTCTTCCTTCAACTTTTCTTTCTCTTCATGTGATTTGGAAAGTGCCTTGGTCGCATCTTCCACCTTTTCTTTCATCTCTGCCAGTTTCATAGCATCCTGCAGCATTTCCTGGTTTTTTTGAGAAATCTCATGGGTCAAATTTTGGATAGTCACATCCTTTTCGAAACTGGTATTAATCAGCTCCGCCAGGTCTTCCACGGTAACGGTTCCCGTAAACGATCCTCCCGTGATTTCCGTTATCCGCTTAAGATCAGCGACCGACAATTTTAATGTATGTCCGCCATCCTTACGTTTGCTATACACCGTTGCATGGATGCCCTCCTTATCCAGGTATTTTTGCAGATCCGGATGCAGCGCTTTTAAGACCGGCTTTTTGGTTAGCTCATAGGCATTTAGTTTATACTCATATCCTTCGTGCTTTTTATCCGGCACCGCCGGAATAAAAAGCACGTGCATATGGTTATGGGAGATCCGCTGTCCATCCGCATTTTTTACAATTTCGTCCCGATGAACAACTGCCTGGATGATGCAGCGTTCTCCCATCGGCAGACGATCCGCCCAAAACTGATAACAGGCTTTAAAAAATCTTTCCTCTTCTTCTGGTGGGCAATCATCAGGGCACTGTATAACGCAGCTGACTGCCTTTACCAGGTTTTTGCGATTGTACTTAAAAATTTCTTTTTCCAAGTCCTTCCGGTACTGATTTACTTCTTCCGGCGTTTTCCCACGGCTTACAAGTTCTTCATTCTTTCCCTGCAGCTCCGGCACAATGCTCTCGTTCCCATATTTTCCGCTCGGAATCGCCCGCATATTATGACGGATAATATGCAAAATCTCACTCGCATGATATTTTTTCAACTCCATATAGGTCCTCCCATTACCATCATGACGAGCTATTTGGTTCGTCATGATGGTGTAATTTACCTTTACGCCAAGACTATATCCAGTCCATTTTTCTAAGCTTCTTCTACTTCCCCAAATTCTGCGATATACTCATCTGGGTTCAGATTTTTCTCCGCCCATTCTCTTGCCTGGTCTACCGTAAACGGGATTATATCTTCGCTGCCACAAATATCACGTCCATCCTGGATACCATACTTTGATTTCGGTCCTCCGCTACCATGTAAAAAGTAGTTACCATTTTTTGTCTTGTACAAAGCCTCATAAATACGACTAAAAGTGCCATCATGCATCCGATAGTATCCCAGTTCCTTCGAAGTTTCTGTGTTGTACATTTTACCGTTAATGATTTTCTTCATAGTTCTTTCTCCTTTTCATATTCAAAAATTTATCTTTTGATATCCGATGACCGCACAACCAGGTGCGATCATCGAAAAAATCAGTTACTACTTATACATATAAGAGATATTCTGCTCCTTCAAACTTTCCGTTTTAACGATAACGTCCTTTTCCGGGTCATTTTTATCCAATAAGAATATCGGGAAAACCTTTGCCGTTGGATAAATTTCGATTGCATGGACTTTTTTCTCATCTCCACCAGCCCATTTTAAAGCTGTATCTTTTGAGTAAGTCGCAGAAATATATGCTCTACGTTCCGACTGCATATCTCCGGCACGCCATAAAGTAAGGCGAAAACCGACTTCCGGAAGTCTATCCCAGATTTCATCCAACTGCTCCTTTGCTAATTCATCAAGACCCAGTTCTCTTCTGGAAGACTCTGACAGTAAAATTCTTCCTTTTTCTATCGGTGTAAGATTCTGCACAACCTCATCGTATGCTGCGTTCGATCTTACATTTCGTTCAAAACTCTTCTTTTCCAGCTGTGTTTCCAATTCAATTTTTGCAAACACCCGCTCCAGTTCCTGTCTGACGTTCTCCATCTCATCATCAGACGGCACTCCTGTTTTAAAATCAGACTTATTAAAGTTTCCAACAATATAACCTGCTTCCGATCCCAATTTTTTTATATCCTCAAATTCCGACGGTGAATTAGAAAGTGGCAAAACACACATCGCACACTTAAAATAATATAAAAAGCAACCTAAAACCTTATCATTACCCTTAAAATATCTCAAAAATTCATCCAGACTCTCACAAGCCTCTTCCACATATTCTGCATTTGATTTAAAGTCTCTCATTATTTTCTCCTTTTCATCACATCTACATTTTTTCGTAGGTAAGCAGCTGACTTATCATGCCTATATTATTAAAAATTTTTCCTCTTCCTTCACTATAGTTCACGAAAAGAATAACAGAATATTTTTTCATATTATTCAACCTTTTGAAGATATGTGTTATAATACATGCACTAAAGTGCTATACCATCCGAAGGAGACCAATATGAGCAAAACTACCCAAGACGAACAAACTTTACAAAAAACCATTCAAAACAGATTTCATACCTTTTTTTCCAATCACCCTGATATCTGGAATATTAATGCTCTTGTCTCAAATACTGGTCTCAGTTATCAAAAAATCTACCGTACAATAAACGGTATACATGTTACCCCGGAAAATTTAAGAGCTATCTCTATTGCTACAGGTGTATCCACAGATTATTTTTTAGGTTTATCAGATAAGGAAACGACTCTCGATATAACTACATATCAGGGAGTGTTTTATTACCTCCGCTACATGATTGAAAACGACATGATAGGTTATGACTTTATACGCAAAGAAATAGGATTATGCGTAAAAGGACAGCCAGAATCCTTTTTAAGAGCTTCTACCAAATTACGCATGACCTTTTGGGAAGATATGGAATATTACGATTACGGTAATAACTTGGATTATATACAGAAAGATTTTGAAGACTTATATGATATATGGAAACAAAAACGCAGAAATTTATTTACAATTTTTATGAAAAAAAAAGAAGATTATAATGACTGGAAACGTGCGTTCGGAACTTACCTAGAAAACCAATTAAAAATAAAAAAATGGACCGCCAAAAAATTAGACGAACAAATTACATTTAACGAAAATGGAAAAAACCTCCCCTCATTAAGTAAAGGCTTAATTTCGCACTATATTTCTGGCAAGGCAACACCACCTATAGAACGAATCTGTGCTTTGGCAAAATTATTTAAAACCACAACCGACCATCTGCTTGGAACCGATTGGAACGATTTAAACAATCCCCCAAAACCTGGAGATCTCTTCGATGCAATTTTTTTCATGAAAGAGCATCTTATACTAATTTCAACAAACGAATTTGTATCTAAAGATGAACTCGAAACCATTTATGTACGAGATCCCATTGCAAAACGATTTTGTGAACGATATTATACACTTTACCAAGATTTAAAATTAAATAACAACCTTGACGCAAGACAAAAGCTATTTCACAAAATTGCTGATAAATTTACAATGTCCATCCCCCTCTACAAGAAATTCTGGAGCGAAGACATACCACTTGGAGAAGCAGATGATAACCTAGATGAATGCTATCGTTGGCTATCAAAACTCCATAAATAAAGAAATAAGTTAATTTTCTTCAAGAATTTCTTGACTAAGCGACCGCGAAGCGAATAGGCTGGCGAGAGCCAAGGAAACGGCTTCAGGGCAGACTCTCCCTGCAGAAATCTGCAAGAGTGTCTAACCCTGGAATGGAATAGGCAGTATGGTCGCCTGAGGTATCCGTCCTGTTTGTCTAGCTCGGTTAGCATAAATCTGAGACGCCACTCTCAAATTTAGGATCCCATACACTTTCTGCACGCGTCAAACGCCTCTCTACGTGCGCGGTCTTTCGACCTGTCTGTGCACTCCCTGCGCCCACTAATACCATGAGACGCAGCGTATCTTGCCTCCGCGGGATAGTTTTAATCATGCCAGGCAAATGAGCCTGGTTTAGACATATGAGGTCTCTCTTCCGCCTTCAACCTCTGACGTCACCCCTGCAGGACAAACGGGTCTGCAGGGGACCGGATCCATTTTATGATTGAGCTGGATCAGACTACCCGATTATTTATACTGGCCAACGTCGTACCAGATAGCGTACCATCC
>Ga0129310_1002117_pt1 | contig 15430 bp, 17 predicted proteins | sample Go1ome_2_FD_94433 | JGI IMG/M metagenome (GOLD analysis project Ga0129310, IMG submission 94433) | Western lowland gorrila individual fecal microbial communities from Wisconsin, USA - Go1022A metagenome | ecosystem: Host-associated > Mammals > Digestive system > Large intestine > Fecal | place...
CGGTTCTTCTCGTTTTCATCTGCAAGAAGCCGATAGTTTTTGTGTTTCGTGATATCATATTTGTCCGAGAAAAATGGTCTGGCACCACGGATCTGCAGGATACATTTTCCTCCATCCATGACTGCAATCTCATCTTCTGTCATCAGCTGTTTGCCTGTTTTCTGGTAATTCAATCCAAAAGACTTCTGATTACTCCTCGTCTCCGAAGTGTTATACAGGTCAATGGTTTCCTTACCCAGAAGCTCACTCATTTCCTTTAATGTGGTCTTCTCTTTCCCACCAAGGAATAAAGTCGTATCACAGTTGCCCAGAATGGTATCTGCACTATCCTTATACATTGCCTTTAACTGGCTCTGTGACTGCAAAATAATAGAAGCAGAGATTTCCCTGCTTCGGATGGTTGCGATCAGCTTGTCAAACTGAGGAATTTGTCCGATGTTGGCAAACTCATCAGCGATGACACGCACATGCACCGGAAGTCTGCCGCCATATTCATCATCTGCCTTGTCGCAAAGCAGATTGAAAAGCTGTGACTGCAGCATCGCAATCACAAAGTTGAATGTGGTATCCGTATCGGACATAATCAGAAACAAGGCTGTTTTCCTGTCTCCGATCTTATCCAGTTCCATTTCATCGTAAGACATGATCTCATGAAGCTCTGCGATATCAAATGGGGCAAGTCTGGCACCACAACTGATCAGAATAGATTTTGCTGTCTTACCAGCCGCCATTTTGTATTTTTTATACTGTCTGACCGCAAAGTGCTGCGGATCTCTTTCTTCCAGTTCCTGGAACATCATATCTACCGGGTTCTGGTAAGTTTCATCCTCTTCACGGGTTTCACTTTCATTCAGAAGATCCAGAAGAGTATTCAGATTCTTCTCCTCTTCATCACCCTCATACCAGATGAAGGCAATCAGTGCTGTGTACAGCAGTTTCTCCGCTTATAGTGATAGGTAAGGTTTTGATATTATCTCCACCTTTTCCCCCACTTCACACCGGACATGCGACTTTCACCGCATCTGGCGCTCCATCGATTGCTTTCGCAGGTCATTTAATCAGTCACCAAATTTAAGTTTTATATTATTACTGACAGGTTCGCCTGCTCTCGCAGACTATTGATTTTCGTGAGCATCTTTTTCGTGACATTGAGTGTTTTTATCAGGTCTTTCATTGCCGTTTGGGGCAGTTCTTGTAACAGAACCAGATATTTCTTGTGAATCAGAACCATGTTTTTGTATCTTTCAAATCCACCAAGTGGTCCTGGTACTTTGAGCCATACAGCTACATGTTCCGCATTTACGAATTCTTCTCCACTGACTGCACATTTTCCCTTTTGAGCAGAAAATAAAGATATTTTACTGTCATGGTATTCTGTGCTGTGACCAACCGATATATCTTCTCTCAGTCCTTTCAGAACATATTGATTAAGATTAAGTTCTGTATGGATTGCAGAACGACCTTCTTTTGTATAACTACAAACGATTGACCGCTTCGCCATTGGTACTTTATTTTTGATGAATGCAATCGGATAGATCATCTGGTCAATTCCCGAAACATATCGAAGCATTGTTGACTGTCCGAATCTTTCCTTTTCTGCTTGGGTGATAGTTCCACCTTCACGTTTTAGCATACTTCCTGTTTCCGTATTTAACCTGTTTGTCAAAACTGTCATTACTCGCCTATGGAATTCTCTGCAATCAATACTGATGCAGGTGGCAAGCTGATAATAATTCTGTATGCCTAACACCATAGAGTTATATAGCTGGATTTCTGATAAACAGCTTTTTTTCTCTCTGGGTTTTGCAATATTTTTCGCTTGCTCCACTAGCTTTGCTTTTTCAATTTCAACCTTTTTGTCACAGATTGCCGACTGCACCACATATTTATGATGCTTCAGCCTTACCCTTATTTTGAATCCAAGAAATTCTGACCACCGTTTTCTGGTGTTCACGATCCTTGTTTTCTCCGGGGACACCTCTAATTTCAACCTCTCTTCAATCCACGCCGCAACCGCTTCTTTTGTCCTGACTGCATCCTCTTTCGTTCTACAGAAAATCCGGAAATCATCCGCATACCGAATGATATGCATTTCTTTCATTTCTGTGTTTTTCATAATCCTATAACCATGGCTTTTATCAAAAACCTTAGTCTTTCCGATTATTCTTTCTCGCCCTCTGCTTGTAGCAATCGGATTTTCCTCCCATTGACTAGCTACCCACCAATCCAATTCATTCAGAACGATGTTTGCCAGTAATGGTGAAATGATTCCTCCTTGTGGTGTACCCTTGTCAGGCAATACTGTTGTATTGTCGGGCAGTTTAATTGGAGCTGTCAGTATCCGCTTGATAATAAAAATCAAAGTTTTATCATGGATACCCAACGACCATATCTGTCTGATTAACTTGCTATGATTTACGTTATCGAAAAATCCTTTAATATCAAACTCGATTACATAATGCAGGTTCATCATTTGAAGCATGGTGTAGGTTCTGTTAATGGCATGTTCAACAGATCTGTTCGGACGGAATCCATAACTGTTATTGCTGAACTTTGCTTCGCAGATTGGTTCCATGATCTGCTTGATACATTGCTGTATCAACCTATCCCATATACATGGGATTCCCAGCGGACGTGTTTTTCCATTTGGTTTCGGGATATCTTTCCGTCTAACAGGCTTAGGTCTGTAGCCGTGCTTGCTTCCCGTGACAATAAATCTCACTCTTTTTATCACATCATCAGGATTTAGACTCCCAATGTCTGTGATGTTCTTTTTGTCTGTGCCTGCCGTGTAGCTGCCTTTGTTTGCTTTAATATTTCGGTACGCAAGTAAAATGTTATCCCTGCTCAGTATTAAATCCATAAGATTCTCGAATACTTCACCGTTCTGACTTTTTTGATATAGTTCATCAAAAGTACTTTGCATTCCGTAATACTCTGCGTGACGCAGGTCATCTACACATAATGTTTTACTTTTCTTTGGCATAAGGCATCACCTCCCATCGAAAGTGACCCTTTTGGTCTTACTCGTAATCCTTATCATAGGACTGAATAATGCCTGTTTATTTCAACCGACTTGTGACCATTCCTCCGAGTTCTTCTTTTTCGCAGAATTCATCATAGGTTCGATCACGGCTTTTCAGCACCAGTTCGCCTGCTTATTTTCTTCGTCAGGCTATCCCATAATGGAATCTGATACCTTTCCACGTTCCGATAATCCTATCTGTACATATACCGTTAGGTCTCTGCTATAGTCCTGTCAGCTCGGATGTGCCTGTAACACAACATGGTTGTTCGTAGGGCAAATTTCTACTTAACCACACTGACTGCGCTTTAACGCACCCATACATTTCTATATGGTCTTCTTTTAGAACCGTACATTCGCAGTTTTCGTCAGTTTACTCGCCAAAGTAAACATTCTAACCATAGATATTTTATAGATCCTTGACCTATAGGTAGCGCACCCCACCTCTGGGGCATTTTCGAGAATCTTTTGGCAGATTCCTACGACTACTCTCGGTCGTTGTCACGGAGCTTCTCACCCCAGCCATTACAGCTGACGCAAGTCCGTCAAGGATAGACGTTTCAGGGCGTTACCCCATCATTCCATCTATCGGATTACCAGTTCACAGACTGGTTATTATTTAATAAACCAACACTGTGCACAGACTTTTTACCGCCTGTGAACGTGTCGCACTCACCCAGAAATCCTCGGAAGATTTTTCTCCCTCCCCTTTGGTGTTTGCAATAATTGTCGTCACCAGTTTCAGGATATCTTTTTCAGACCGTATATAAGCAAATGGATTGTAATGAAGGGATTTAGAAAAGTTGATCGTATTCAAAACCTTAATCACATAAGGCTCATATACCACTTTCCCGGATTTATCTTTGATGACATTTCCATCTTTATCCCTCTTCGGCGGTCCCTTTGCTAACATCTTCCCGCACTCCTCAATCAGAGTGCCTTTGGGATCTGTAATGACCATGGAACAGTTCATCTGCATGACCGATGGTTTTACGAAAAAACGTGTCTTACCGGAACCACTGCCGCCGATAACTACAATATTTTTATTTCTTGCATATTTCGGTTGCTTCGGTCTGCTCTCCATCGTCAGTGCTTCTGTTGCTGTCAACGGAATGTTCATCCACGGATCTTCCGACATATAAGGCTTGATATCCTCTGCCGTTCCCCATCTGGCTGAACCATACTCGATTCCCTTCCGGAGTTTCTTTGCATCTGACTGTTTCTGCCAAACCAATAGTTTCAAAATAACTGCGACAGTAACTCCAACCAATAGGTCTCTCAGGTCAAAACTTAGCAGAATCCCTGTAAAGATTCGATCTGCATGTTCCATCGCATATAACAGTTTGTTCCCTATATCTTCTCCGGGACTTCTCCTGTATAAGCAGGATGCCCGGTCCGCATAAAAAGCGGTCAGAACATAGGGAAGATTCGTAAGAACCAGTTTCTTTTTATCCAGGGCGGACAGCCTGACCCCAGCCTTATTCTTCCACTTCTGCATCAGCTTATTGCCGTGTTGTTTCTTCATCGGCTCTGCTCCTGATGCCGGTTCTTTACTTTGTCCTTCGTCTTCTTTGGCATCATTGCCCGGTAAGCTGCAAGACGCTTATGAATGGAAGGTTTATTCGCTTTTTGAATCTGTTTCTGGGAAAATTCACGGAAAGCAGCATTGAGGGCGTCCTGATCACGTCCCTTGAAAAATACCAGATAAACCGGAGGCTCTTTGCTCTTGTCTTTTTTCAGAGCATAATTGATCCCGTATTTTCTGGCATACCGTTCAAAGGACTTGATATTTTTGTCCGTGATCTCGATATTGACCATCCCGGCATTCTGTTTTGCCAGCTCTTTTACCGTGACCTTTCCCTGTTTCGGCTGATTTTTCTGTGCTTTCTTCTCTACTGATTTCTGCTTCTGATGACGCAGATAAGCAGCAAGAACCTTTTTCAACAGGTCTGCCGTAATCTTAGTAGCCCGAATACAGAACGTGACCGTTTTCTGAGTTACCTCTTCCTGCATGACTTTTCCCTCCTTTCAGCGATTCAACTGCTGTCCAGGTCTGTAATCATGGCAATCACCCCCTTTAATGAAAAAAGACAGATTAACCGGTAATCAGGTTCTGCACCTGTACGAGTTTTTCTGTCCCTTCTTCTTTTCTCTTATCTTCTCCACCACAATAGATGGGAACACACATTTCAAGTATTCTGCTATAAATACGCTGATGGGCAGTATCTAAATCTGTGGATTTCATTTCATTCAGTCCCAGATTCGTTGTTACGATCAGCGGAAGCATTTTACAATAGCGGCTGTCTATCACATTATAGACCTGCTCCAAAGCAAACTCGGAATTTCGTTCTATTCCCAAGTCATCAATAATCAGCAGCGGATAATCCACAAGATTTTGTATAATCTGGTTCTTATCTGCCTGATAGCTGGTCATTTCATTTAGGATCCTGGAAAAATTTGTCATCATGACACGTTCTCCCTGTTCCAAAAGTGCATTTGCAATACAGCCTGCAAAGAAACTTTTCCCGGTTCCAACTGGTCCCATCAGAAGCAGTCCTACATTTTTTCTCTTCATATCTGTCCAGTTTTCTACATACTGCCTGGCGATTAGTATCTTCTGGTTGCTTCCATTGTCATTTTCAAATTTCCATTCCCAGAATCTTCTTTCCCGAAGTCCGACGGATTTTCTCTGATAAAGCAGTCGCTGTGCTTCTTCCCGCTGCATCTTTTCATCCAGTTCCTGTCTGGTTTTCACCTCGCATTCGCACAAACAAGACACTACATGCTCAAATCCCATCAGACTGACTTTCATCTGTTTTCTTTTTCCACAGATGCCACAATGAAGACATCCCTCTTCGTCCACATAATCTGCTGTTACTTTATTTTCCATCACAGGCTTTCTCCTTCCTGAAATTCATATTTATCCATTCCTATCCTGGTTCCATCCCTTTCTGCCCAAAGACAGATTGTTGCAAAATGGTTCTGATATTCTTTTCCACTGGATTTCATATAAACAGAAAGATGATCAATCCGTTTCTGGTAATCCCATGGAAATAGCGTCATCAGCTCCTGCAGTTCAGCTTCCGACAGAACAACATTTTTAAATCTACCATACTGACTGAATTTTTCTTCCAAAGCGGGAGTATTGCCCTTACTCTTATCAGTATGATTCTTTTCAGTCTTATTTATCTTAGTATTACTTCCATCCAGATTCTTGCAGTCCGGACTTCTATTTTTTTGCGTTCCGGACTTCCAGTTTCTTGCAATCCGGATTTCCAATTCCTTGCAGTCTGGATTTCCAGTTTCTGGCGTTCCAGAAGCAAAGTATCTTACTGGCTTTCCTCTGCTCCGTTTCACAAAATTTTTCACGTATATGACAGAAGGACGATTATTCCCCTGCCGATACCGTTCGATCAATCCAATCCCATGCACACTGTCAAGCTCATAAAGAAGCTTTGTCACTGTCGTATGCGACATTCGCAACAGTTCCTGCAATTCTGCGATCGTATAAATGATATAGACATAACCATCACTGTCGATCCAGCCATTTTTCTTGGATAGGCTGATTCGATCAAGCAGAATTCCGTAAAGGAGCTTTGCGTCTGTGGACAGGCTTGCAAACTCTTTTTCTGTGAACAGAGCTTTGGGTATCCGAAAAAAAGAAAACTGGTCAGATTCTTCTGCTCTGAAATATTCAAAATCTGCCATAGCTTATTTCCTATTCTTCCTCACTATTAAAATCACACCCTGCTGCACTGCCTGTTCCATGACACATCTCATTAAACACAAAGTTGAAGCACATCATTAACTCGCTCAGATAATAATTCCTTGCTTCTTTATTGCAGGCATACATATCCTCGATATAAACCTCCTCGTTTCCATTCATTCGTGCGATTGTTTCCAGAACTTTCATAAACTTCTTATTAGAACAGCACTCATACTGTTCATTTACATATTTCTGAATTTCCAGCACACGTTCAGGCTTTCCTTCACAAACAGATAACACGCCAAATGCCAGATCCATACCAAACTCATAGCCATCGGCTTCTACGGCATCAATATCAAGATTACCTTCTTCATCGTAATAGCCACGCTCTTCCATAGGAGTCAGTGGTGTCTCATATTCATCCAGATATCCCATATCTGCAATTGTTCCCAGAATATCTCTGGATGCTGCCACCATCTTGTCCATGATAATTTCTCTTTCTTCCATCGGCATATTTGCCATAATTCTGTCTAATGTCATCATTGATTCTTCCTCCATCTCATTTTCATAAATATCATTGATATAAAAGTGGTTCGCCTTTCCATTGTTTTGAACAATACGCACCAGCTTTCCAATCTTAACAAGTTCCTGTACTGCCTGATCTACGCCATATCGAGTCGTATTCAGGTCTTTTTTCATTTCGCTTTTCGGATAGATAACAAACAGATCTCCGTTATGATCTACCCAGCCATTCTGCACCGCAAATTTCAAACGATCCAGAAATAAGCTGTATAAAATTTTTGCTGTATTTGACAGATTTTTGAATTTTTCCACCTGGAACAGCATCTTTGGCACCTGCAGACAATCTACCGGCATATACTCCACCTTACTCATTGATTATTTCCTCCTTCTGTTTGTACAGCACTTCGGCTGAATTAATATTGATTTCCAGCATCCCTACAAATACCTGATAGTACAGCAGGCATATCTGTTCATCCTCTCTTGCCAGATACAATCCTTCCAGTTCATCGGACGGATGTTTCATTCCATATACCGCCTGACAGATATCATGGATTTTCTAACATTCCACACTTCTAAGATGCATCTCCAAGGTGTGGTTAAATCTCTGCCAGTCCTCCAGTTTCTGATTTACTGACATCATGCACTGGAACAGTTCCGCTGCTTCACATGCTGCTGACAGCACTACATTTTTGTTATTGATACTTCCATCGGCATTTTTCATATGCCCTACCATATACGCCTGATCTACTGAAACCATCTTTTATCCTCCTCTATCTAAACGGCATTTCCTCTTCCATGCCCTCTGGGATCTCTAAGAACCCTTCCGCATCTTCTGGAAACGGTGGTCTGTCAACTATTTTTGCACCTGCAAATTCGATCCGATTTGCATACACTTCAGTTGTATAGATCTTTTTCCCGGTATCCTTATCTTCATAATTACCTGTAACAATCTCGCCTTCCACCATGACCTTCGTTCCCTGCATCAGATAATCTCTGGCAAATTCTGCTTTCTTTGCAAAAGCCTTTACCGGAATAAAACTGACTTCATCGGAATAATTTCTTCTGACTGCCAGAACAAACTTGGCAATCTTATGAAGTCCTCTTTCATTCTCCACTTCGTTGTATCCGGGATTTCTTACCAATCGCCCGGAAATAACTGTTGTATTCATTGGCTTAACCCTCCTATGCTTTCATTGATTTGTAACAGATACCGATACATGGTTCACATTTTCCATAGGCACATCCGTAACATTCATCTTTTTCCAACTCTTCCTGCTTCATTTCATCGGCAAACATTCCTAACAGCGTTGTGTAAATCTTTTTCATTGCCAGGAACTTCTCTTCTGCTTTTTCCATCTTTTCTTTGTAAAATGGAATCAGTCCACGAAGAACTGGATGGAAACGTTCATTTTCATCATCCCAGGCACAGATTTTCATCATACAGCGTGGCTGTTTCTCATAATTGCCCAGATAATACGGGCAGAACGTACAACCTCTTTCTTTAACAATTTCCAGCGGAATCACTGGCATCTGACTTTTGATTTCTTTTGTTACATGCTTACTTTCAATTCGCTCTCTCATCTAAAAAATCCTCCAAGTATATATATTTGCAAAAGGGATTTCCCCTGAATTGCCTGATTTTGGGTACAAAAAAAGAGGCAAGCTTACGATTTTATTTTCGCAAGCCTGCCTCCTATCAAATATTCAATTATTTTCCGATGATATATCGTAAGAAAACGCATACCGCACGGATTACATACACTGGAATCATGATACTTCCGATCAAAGCTCCAATGATGACACTTAATGCAGCCATCCCAAGTGTTGCTGTTATATCCATTCCTTTTAGAATCAGGATCAGCCGCATTTTATGTATTCCAAATGGAAGTCCGGAAAGAAATATCCACCAGAATAAGTCTGTCTGTCCACTGACTTTCATGATGGTGGATACCATCCAGAACCAGAATAGCATAAATGCCAGTGGCAATATTGATTTTTTAATTACATCTTCTATCATCATCTTTTCATTCCTTCTGTCCAACTTCGCATATCATATTATTGTTTTTCTGCCCATGATGCCAGGAGCATAAATATCACTTCTTCCATCTGAGCTTTAGAATAAGTCTCAGGAAAATACTGTTTCAGCTTTTTCGCAGGAATCTGCACCTGTACTTTCTCAGTACTTTCATTCATACAGATCTGGTCAATCTCTGAATACGTCAACATCCGCTCTTTTGAAATCTGCTTCAATTCCTTTGCCTGCTTCATAGACGGTACCATATTGTGATTACTCATATACTGAAGCAATATCTGTTGTTCTTCACTTCTCAAATATGAAACTTCAACAGCTGTATTAAAGGGAAGCTTCTTCTCGTCTGCCAGTTCTAAAAGTTCTGCGATTAACTCTGTCAGATGAATATATCGAAGAATCTGTCTGGAACTATCTCCTGTATTCTGACTGACTTCTTCTGCCGCTAACTTCTTGCCAACTTGGCAAGAAGTTAAATCAGACCGTTTTCCCTGACGCTTTAACGCCTCATATTTCATTTTATAAGCGAATGCCTTTTCACTGATCAGCAGCTCTTCTCGTTGAATGTTGGAATCTACCATGATCACCGTCGCTTCATCATCTGTAAGATCTTTGATGATAACAGGCATTTTCTCTAATCCCGCAAGTTCACATGCTCGTTTTCGCCTATGACCAGCTACCAGCTCATAACCACCGGACTCTCTCAATCGCACAATACCAGGAACCAACACGCCATATTGTGTAATGCTTTCTGATAATTCTTCCATTTTCTTATCATCTTTTACTTGAAACGGGTGATTTGGAAATGGATGAAGGTTTCCTATTGCTATCTCAATAATTCCATTGTTTGTTTCTTCGTTTGTTCCAAATAACGCATCAAGTGGCTGTAAGGAAATGGGAGTTGCTCTTTTTTTAGATGGCATCTTTCAGCACCTCCTCCGTCACTCTCCGATAAGCTTCTGTAGCTTTGCCTTTCGGCTCATAAGAGAAAATACTCTGTCCTTCTCTGACTGCTTCCTTCATTCTTACAGAAAATGGAATATAATTATCAAAGATATGAATTTGACTTCCATATACATTTCTGAGAAGTTCCATGTTATTTCTGGCATCATTCGTATGAGCATCGACCATCGTAAACAAAATACCTCCGACTTGCAGCTTCGGATTGATCTGCTTACGGACCTTACCGATTGTTTTTAACAACTGCTGCAATCCTTTGATTGGCAGGTAGGATGCTTCAACTGGAATGAGGACTTCATCTGATGCAGCCAGCGCATTAATCGTAATCATTCCCAATGATGGCATACAATCAATGATGACTACATCATATTGATCTTTGATACCATATAATATCTGTTTCAATACATATTCCCTGCTCATTGCATTTACCAACTGTACTTCCGTACCTGCCAGTCCAATGTTAGAACAGATAATGTCTATTCCCTCTGCCTGATGTCTGATATAACAGTCTGAAGGAATATCTTCATCTTTCATTACTGCATCCATAAGAGCTGTAAGTGTTTCATTACTATCATCACAATCACGATATCCAAATCCTGCGGATACATCAGACTGTGGATCGGCATCTACAATCAACACTTTCATATTCTTTTGTGCTAATCCTACTGCTAAATTAGCTGTACATGCGGATTTTCCCGTTCCCCCTTTTTGGTTTACAATAGAAATAATTCTAGCCATTTTTCATCACCTTTCATCGTCGTCAATCAAAAAGAGGACTGAATTAGACATCCGGAATCAATATTCCGTGCGAGCTAATTCAGTCCTATAATTATAATAATTCTGTTGTTTTTACTCTTGTCTTACACAAATCTATTTCCAGTCTGGATCTGTAATAATTCATAATCTGGAATGACAGCGCTGCTTTATTTTTCCCTTTTCAGGGAGTTAAAAATAAGGACTAAATTAGTGCAACCCCTTGTATTTACTGGGGTTTTCTAACTTGTCCCTATTATAACTCGACCATGAGGGGTGATGTGCGGCAGAGGGCTGTCCGGATAAAGTTTCTTGTACTTCTTCATTGCCCAGCGCATCTCGTTTTCGATGTGTAATGCTACTTTCGGATTTCCGTTCTTGTCCAGCATGATGAATCCGCTGTAACCGTCTACCATAGGCTCTGCCTTGACCGTAGGGCGGCGCTCCAGCATCTTTTTCAAAGAGGCATACACCGTTTCGTTCATCGGCAGGAAGCGGCGGCCGCTGCTTGTCTTGGTTTCCTCAACATAGTATTTTCCGCTACGCTCACGAATCAGCTGGTGATCCACACGAATTCTACGATTTTTAAAATCCAGATCTTTTCTAGTCAGACCGCAGAACTCGCTGACTCTCATACCGGTTTCCAGAAGCACCACGAACTCATCGTAGTATTTGCAATAGGTGTTGTCTTTCTCAATGAAATTCATCCAGATTCCCAAGTGTTCCTCAGTGAGTGCAGCTCTCGGCACCGTATCATTGACCACCACATCCGTCAACTTGAAGATGAACGGATTCTTTCTGATGGCATCCTCATCACACGCCATCTGAAATGCGGGTTTGATAACACCTCGTACACTGCTGATGGTGCTAAAACCTCTGCCATCCTTTTGCAGCTTCGCAAACCACTGTTTCGCATCCGATACTTTGACGGTGCTGATTTTGCGGCAGCCGAAGTCTTCTTTCTTGACCAGATTCAAAACAAATTGATAGCCGACCTGGGTGTTGTAACGAACGCCTTTCTTCAAACTGGTGTATTTTTCCAGCAGTTCAATAACCGTGATCTGTCCTGCTTCGTAGTCAATGCCAGCGTCAAGCTGCTTCTGAATTTCCTTCTCTTTCTGACGAAGCTCTTGCAAGGCAGGGGAATAAACACATTGTCTTTTCCCTCGGCAATCTGTGTACCTGTACTGATAGATCCCGTCCTTTCTCTGGCTTTCTCCTGTTTTCAGGATACGGCCTTTATGATCTTTCCGTTTTTCGCTCAATTTCGATCTCCTTTCTTTCAAAAGGAGTCTCGATGTGACACCTATATTGTATCACACCAAGCCCTCTTTTTCTATTACGGATCTGCAGATATTAGATGGAAAACACCTGCTCGATGAATTTATCAAATAAGCGCTTTTTGATCAGTCGCTTATTGCCCACCCAAAGCACAAAATTGCAGTTCCTGTCGTTGGTAATCTCACGCAGCTTACCGGTTCCGATGCCGGAATACGCTGCCGCTTCTTCCAATGTCAAATTTGCTTTTTCCCAGATAGGAATTTCCTTCATACAATGCCTCCAATCTCTATCTCCAAGTGGCAAAGTGGCAGTCTTTTGGTTCTATAAAACCTTTGCCGCTTCACAGAATGCCGGTTCACGATTTATTGCTTAAACCAGATCCACCAATCTTTTCCCTGACGCTCACTTGCGATTTTATCTCCCATAGAATTTCTTGCCAGACGCACTGTGCGTTCGGAAATTCCTCGTTCTGCTGCTTCTTTGTTGATCTCTGCGATGGAAACTTTTCTGCCCTCAGACAAAAACTGCTCGATCAACTTTGCCGCCTGTTCCTGTTTCAGCTCCGTCTTGCTCCCTTCGCCGCCGGCGAGCAGATCTTCTGCGCTGATGTTATAGGCTCCAATCCAACGGAATCCTTTTTCATCGCCCAGAGAAAATGCCAAGGACTGCCCCGGCGGTGCCAGAGAACTTTTCTCATGGACGATCACTCGTGTGGTTGGGTCTGTCCTTACCTTGCCGATGAACAGCAAGCTTCTCACCACAGCGGTGATGTCAATAGAACCAAGTCCACGGTAGGTGCTTTGGCTGCCCGCTGCCTTATTCAGATGCCCGATCATCACAATGGCACAGTTGGCAGCCTGTGCCACATCGGCCAGTCTGCGGAAGATCGGGCGTACCTCATTGGCCCGGTTCATATCCACATTGGCTCCAAGAAAGGCCTGCAAGGGGTCAATGATAACCAGACGGGCGTTGTTCTCCCTGATCGCATTTTCAATACGCTCATCTGCCAAGGTTAGCGGATTGTCGGCATCGTCAATGACCAGCACTCGCTCCAAATCTGCCTCAGCCGAAAGCAACCTCGGCTTCACCGTATCCCCCAAACCGTCCTCAGCCGTCTGAAAAATCATATTGAATGGTTCAAATGGCTCCATCTGAGGCAGAAACCTTCGGTTGGTACAGGCTGCCGCAAGCTGCATGGCAAAGAAGGTTTTGCCCTCACCGGGGTTGCCCTAAATGATCGTCAGCTTTCCAAATGGGATGTAGGGATACCAAAGCCATTCCACCTCTGTTTGCTGAACTTCTCTCATGCGAATCATGGGAACCGCTTTCTTTTCTGATTCCCCACGCAGCATGATCCTTCGGGAAATATATTTTCCGTCAGGCAGCTTGTTCTTTTGCTTCAGAACTTCGTTCCAGTCTTTCTCGCAAGGGATCAAGCGAATAACCGTCATGGATTCGGGAATACTTTCTAACAGACGGTTTACGGCATCATTACCGGCTTTATCCGAGTCGGTGCAGATATAAACGGTTTCCATGTCCTTGCGTTCAGAAAGAAACCCTTCCAGTGCTTTCGCTCCCACACCGCCCAAGGACAGATAATTTCGCATTTTCCAATCATTTGGGTACAGCGCAATAAAGGACATCAGATCGATCGGCGCTTCAAACACAAACAGGCTTTTTCCATCGCTGCGATAAGCAAAATTGTGGGCCTTGTCCGAACCTTGTACATCCATACGGAAAGAACCTTCCGTCCCTTTGCAATGGGCATAACGGGGAATCCCTGTTTCATCCTTTCCCACAAACACAATGTTGTGGTGCTGGGCATCCTCATAAATCAGGCCTTCCTTGTAAAACTCCTGAACCAGTTCCTCCGGGATGTTTCGCTGACGGAGATATGCCATCGCTGCTGCAGCATATCGGTTTCTTGGCGGAAGCCTGAAATCTGCCGAAGGTGCAGCAGCTGCGCCGTTGTGTGCTGGTACTTCTCCAATCAGCAAAGACACTGCTTCCGGGAAGGTTTTCCCAAAGAACTCCATTACAAATTCAACGGGGTAGCCGCCTTTGCTCTGGCTATGGCGGAACCATTTGTTTCCTCTAATGGTCAAACTGTCATGCCGTTTCCATCGGTACTCATTTCCGCTTTTTGTGACCTGTTCACCGTGTGAGCGTAAAAACTGTTCCAAATCGACCTGATTGGCACGGTCGATCTGTTCTTGCGTGTAACTCATATTCCACCTCCCGATTACAATGTAGTTTCTGTTTCCTTGGCTTTATTGGGATGTAGCATTTCAGGATGGGTTTCACGCATCGCCTGATCTACATCGCCCTTGATCTGATACAGCATCGTCAGATCCTTTTGCAGCAGCTTATATTCCTGATATTCAGCTTCTCGCTGTGCCGACAGTTCGGAAAATTCTTTCTGCCAAGCGTCCAGAGGAAAAGGATCTTTTTCAAAGCCACTCTCTTTCAGTTTTCGCTTTACCATATAAAACCGTCGAAGCTCGCCTTCGTGTTCCGCCTTATACTTTTCCTTGGCTTTGGTAAAACGATATTTTTCTTTCTCCATTTCATCCGAGACTGGCTTTAACGCAGCATAGGTCTTTGCATCCTCCATCAGCTGCTGAAGTTCTTTCAGACGAGTCTGTTTCTGGTGCATGGAGGATTTTCTGCTTTCCACATTTTCACTGACAGAAGAAAGATGTTTTTCAAAGTCACTGAGAGTCAGAACCCCTCGCTGTTTCAGATAATCGCACTCATTCATGAAACGCTTCAGGTTGTTTTTCTTCGCCTTGGTTTTCCCTCTGGCATACGTCATTGCGGTTTGATTGCGCAGAACATGAGCATCACTGAGCAGCTGAGCAAGGTAAACCTCCTGCGGTTCTTTCAGAATTTCCTTTGCTTCCGCAAGCCATTCATTCAATGCCGCAAGGGTGACTTGTATATTGCGGATCATCCGGTTGGTGGCCTTGATCCAGCGGTTTAATTCGCCTTTTTCGGTGCGGATGCCTTTCTTCTCCATCTTGCGAACATGCGGCCCTTCGTGAACGGTCGGGATCAAATCCAGCCCCTGATCCACATAGGAACGATGATCAATGCGGCAGGCCAGCCCTTTTTCTTCCAATCGGGCATTGACCATATCCGCCCAGGCTTTACG
>Ga0129310_1002118_pt1 | contig 15429 bp, 19 predicted proteins | sample Go1ome_2_FD_94433 | JGI IMG/M metagenome (GOLD analysis project Ga0129310, IMG submission 94433) | Western lowland gorrila individual fecal microbial communities from Wisconsin, USA - Go1022A metagenome | ecosystem: Host-associated > Mammals > Digestive system > Large intestine > Fecal | place...
TACGATATTCACTTTGCAATTCTGGTACAAGGTTGGGAGGCCGTCTGCGTCAAATTCAATCGGTTCCGCTGTCCGGTTCCCTGGATACATCTTGATGGTGATCCAGTTGTTGTTGACCATATCGGGGATCCTCGCAACGACCACAAACTTTCCAAACTCCTTTAACATATCCGACCAGGTCTTTGCATCCAGCAGTTTCCACTGGAGACTGTCAAACTTATACTGATCACGCCCTACCTTCTGTCCCACAAACTCCCCCAAGGCGTTCTTGCCCTGGGATACATTTGTGGCCACTGTCAGTTTCCCGCCTTTGTCAGGACCCGGGAACGCCCGGCCATTGATTGTGATGATTGCCATGTGTTACCGCCTCCTTTATGTACTTCCAAATGAGTAACCACTGCGCTTATCCAGTTCCACCAGTTTCTTTTTGATCTCCCGGATATCAATGTTCACCGTCAGGTCCATCCGTTCGATCAGGTCAATGATGTTTCTTAACAGTTCCACCATGATCGAGAGATACTGCTCACTCATGTCACTGCTATTTTGCTGGGCTGCCAGTGCAGCTGCACGGTTAGCCATTTCCTGCATTGTGTCATCATTGCTATAGTTAACATTATTGTCACGTACTGATGTAAGACGCGGTGTTGCTTGATCCATGATCCGGGATACACTATTGACCAATGGCGCCAGGCACGAACTCATGCCTCTCTGCACCGCTGCCGTGATCCCCTGCGTGATCTGTTGATTATTTGCAACTGCGGCCCTTCCACCCCAGCTTCCAACCATCTCTGGTAATCCATTCTCACGCGCCACAAACATCTGGCCTGATTTTGGGAAACCTCCACTTGCGTGTCCTTCAACTGGAGAGTTGGTCCCGTAATCCCAGTCATCTCCGCCTCCACCGTCATCATCATCGTTCTCGGCATCCTCCTTGGCGCTTTTGAAAAGGTTTTTAGCACCGTCAACAATACCATCCCATACTCCTCCAACAAAGTCTGCTATTCCCTGTAGCCAGCCAGCAATGTCATCCCATACCGACTTTAAGCCTTCCCAGAGTTTGTTCATAACACCTTTTCCGACTTCGATCATCTCATCCATATTGAAAACGTCTTTGATTTTTCCCCAGATGCCATCAAACCATTCCTTGATCGCATTCCACTTTTCTTCAATGGTCTGCTTCACACTGTCCCAGATTTCAGACAGCTTATCGCGGATTCCGTTAAAGATATCCTCAGCTTTACGCTTAATACCGTCCCACAGATTGGATGCAAAAGTCTTTATTCCATTCCAGATACTTTCCCACGTACTCTTGATCGCGCCAAGTACCGTACTTATGATGCCGCTGATGGCAGACATGATTGTATCTGCGAGGTTTTTCATGGCCTCCCACATCTCGCTGAAAAACGTTTTAATCCCTTCCCATGCCGCTCTCCAGTCACCGGTAAAGACTCCTGTTATAAAATCCATCAGGCCGCCAAGAGCGTTATTCACATGATCCAGTGTTTTTTGTATCCCCTCTTTCCAATCATTAAAGATATCTGTCAGTTCGGAGATCACTTCATCAATAACAGGCCCCATGGTATCCATAAACCATGATACAAACGGTTTTAAGTATGTTTCCCATAAGACAGATACCTTGTCTGTGACTTTATCTACAAATCCTGTAAACAGTTCCGTAAGCGGTGCCAGCAATGTCCCAATAGCACCCGTCACCATTTCCCAGGCTGCGGTGATCCCATTCAAGAAACCTTCGATCAGGAAAGTACCTATTTCTGCAAATACCGTAGATGGGCTATGAATACCAAATAGATTCTTTACGGTATCCACAATCCCCCAGAAAATTTCCTTGGCTTTTCCCCAGGCCCATTCTCCAAATGATACAATACCATTGATCAGACCTTCCCACAGCATCTGTCCAATGGTGCCCCAGTCTGTTCCGTTTGAGATCTCTGTAAAGATATCCGTTAGCCCACGGAAGACATCTGTAATGCCCTGGACAATTTCTACGATCGTGCCCCCAGTCCATGAGGCAAGCGGCTGCAGTATGTTATTCCACAGTAATTCCGCCAATGGGATAACCAAATCCAAAATCCCATTTAGAACCCCAAGAGCCCCTGATATCGCGTCAATTGCTGCGGGTATGGCCTGTTCAATCGCCCACTTGCCAAGAGGTTCCAGGACATTGGTAAACAGCCATTCCAGGCCCTTTTCCAGCTTGTCTCCAAAGGGCTTCAGGGCTTCTGACATGCGTTCAAACGCCGACATGATCGGAGTAAAGTCAAGCTTGGAAGACCAATCCGACAGGGACGCGGTAACGTTGTCGATCGATCCCAGAAGCCCATCAATTATGTCCGCCAGGTTCTGGATGATTGCTGTGCCAGTATTATTTTCTTCCCACGCTGCCTGAAGGTTCTCACGGATATGGGTGATCGTGTCGTTCCAGTTGGTGAATATCTCAAGGACATGGCCAATCATAGATTCACCGGTCCCGTTGTTCCATACCTCACGGAGTGACTCACCAATTGTATGGATCAGTTCCAGCCACGAATTAAGCCGGTCAAAAATGCTCTGGATAAATGCAGTTCCCCTGCCACCCTCCTCCCATGCCCGCGTGAATGCTCCGGCTACATCGCCCACCATATTAAACACAAGGGTCACAAGTTTCAGGATGTTTGTACAGAACAGCTCCCCGGTCCCGTTGGTCCATACCTCCATGAAGCTTGTCCCGATAGCTTTAGCAAGGCTGATCACATTGGAAAATGCATACTGGGCTGCGTTGATCACATTTTGACCTTCCGCATCCCAGGAATCCTTCATTGGCTTAAAAAGCTGTCCCAGGATACTTCTGACCTTTTCAGCCATGGAGTCGATCGCACTCATCTGATCCGTATCAATATCAGGTGCCGTAATCTCCGGCGCACTGCCTCCCCCGCCTCCTCCGTCAGAGTCATCTTCATCGGCCTGGAGGATATTTAGTTCATCAATTCCCGTTGTCAGGCCTTGGGCGTCCTTGGCTGCTTTTTTCGCACTGCCTCCATAAGCCCCCATGGCCGATTTAGCCGCCACAAGACTTTTGGTGGCTGCTACGCTGCCGCTGACTGTCTTACCAAACAGCATACTGGTAAATGCTGCTATGTAGCCAGTAACCTTCGCCAGGGCAGACATAAGCGCATTCAGAGCCGGCATAATAGCCTGATAAATCGGGGTGAACGCCACGTTAAGGTTAGACCGGATCTGACTCAGCGATGACTTAAATTGTTCATTGGCGTTCATAGAAGCAAAGAGTGATTTTGCCATGCCCCTGAGTGCGCTCATGATCATCGGGATAATGATCTGATACCGGAGCATTGTAGTAAGCATCCGGTGCATGCCCCCCTGTGCTGACCGTGACTGTTCTCCCGCTCTTTTTGCACGGCCTCCGAACATTGTCATAGCCGCTCCGGCTTTTATGAGTTTTGGCAGCCCACTACCAATTGTCCCAAACAGATGACCGACCGAGGACGCTGCCTTCTTTACCCCGGATACCAGACCGCCTCCAACGGACTTTAACAATCCGGTTATCCCAGATCTGACAGCCTGGATACCAGCCAGAGCCTGTCCCCTTCCGATCATAGACAATGCCTGGTTGATCTGCGTTGCTGATGCCATGGTTAACATCTTTGCTTTATCCAACGCTCCGTTCATATCCGTAATTCCGGATACTTTAGGGGCCTTGTTAACTCTCGGAGCCTGTGGCGCAGGAGCGGCCGGTACTACTGCCGGTCCGGTTCTCAAACTCTTTGCCTTATCGGTCAAAGCATCCCACTGGATCCCCAGATCCTCAATTCTGGTTCTTAGAGAAATGATACTTCCCTCAGTTTTGATGATCTGTTCCTGTATTTTGTTCTTTTTGGCTTCATTAAAGGTATGCTCATAGGCAGTTCGCAGATCTGCCAGCTTTGCCTCCTGGAGATCGATCTGCTTCCCTAAGTTATTCATAGCTGCTTCTACAAGCTCGGCTTGTCTCTCCAGCACGTCAGCACTTAGGTCTACGTTAATCTTTGGTACTTTCGCTTGCGCCACTGGCGGCGCCCTGGGCTGCGATGGACGCGCTGCCGGATCAGCCGTTGCTGTTGGTTCCTCGGCAGGGCTGAACGGGTTCTTCACATTCGTAAACCTTGCCAGTGCCCGGTCTATCATAGCGTTCAAATGCTCGCCGATGATATCGATATTCACCTTTGCAGATTCCGTGCACCGCTTCAGAGCCATATCTATCACACCGGTGACATTCTGCATAAGCTTCTGTATCTCCTGCGACATTCCCTGCACGATCATTTCCGCATCCATGGCTCCGGAAGCCTTTTTCAGTGATCTTTCAATCTGACCGCCGATCTGGCTGGCTATTGCATTGATCTGACCGCTTAGATCAGACTGTACTTCCAGATCAAGGCTTATCTTTCCTACGCTGTCATTCGCCATATCGTTCCCTCCTTTCTGTATCAAAAAAAGGCGCCCTATCCGAACGCCTGCGCCAGAATACTCTGTATCTCTTTGGCTTTTTCAATCTTTTCTTTTTCTGTAAGGCGGTCCATGGGGTTATGGTTCGATCTCCATTCATCCCGTATCTGCCGTTGTCCCTTTGTGTAGTGCTTTAAAACTTCTTTGTCCTCTTCACTCCTGATTCCAACCACAGTGCCAAGCGGTGTTTTCGGCATAAGGCCTGCCAGAAGGGTACTAAACTCTTTCCAGTCCATTTCTGTCTGGGATAGACGGACATTATACTGCATAGCGAAAGACGCTTCGATTAGATCCCAATCCTCAAAGAGGTCATACCAGCATTCGCTATTTGATTCTTTTCGTACTTTTTTTTTGGCTTTTCTCCTGTTCCACGTCTTCTACTTCCTCCAGCGGAACGTCCGCAATCGCTGCCATGATCACATTGACGATCAGGGCAATATTGGCCATCGACATATCCTGCTCTGAAATATAGTCAAATCCCTCCTGCCCCAATGCAGTCTTGATAATGTCATCCATTATCTCAAATTCATCTTTATCCTTGTCCCTGGAGACCGCATTGATATACAGAACCGCGCTCTTTCCCGTGTTGATCCTAAAGCTGTGGTCCTCATCAATCTTTACTACCGGCCTTTCGTTGCCGGCCCTCATTCTCTCTGCAATGTCATATGCTCTTCCCATTTCTATTTTCTCCTCTCTTATGCATTATCTGGGGCCGCCGTATAGACCGGCTGGCCATCTCCAGCCATATCAAACTCCAAGGGTGCCACGTTGGTAGAGTCCCCACCATTGAGGGACTTCACATCCAATACACAGTCATAGGACAACTTTGCACCATCTGGAAATAAGATCTCTGCCTTTGTGCTGCAGTCCAGCCCATCTTTCCAGGCCGTTTCTGCCACATAATCATTTCCAGGATCCCCAATGCTCCTCTTTCCCTTCAAGCTGACATTAAACTTTTTAGCCGTCATAAGGGACCTTGCCCAGCCCCTGGTCGTCATAGGTGTCCAATTTTCCACGCCGCCGTCAATCGTGATCTCAAATGATTCCATGTCGGCAATCTCCACCATGTCTGCTTCTTCACTTTTCTTCCCTTTTGTCCCAATCTTAAATACCAGGTCATAAACCGGGAATACTCCTAAACTCGCCATATTCTTTACCTCTCTTTCCTGTAATAAATCACAAAGTTGATCACATATTCATAGATACCTTTTTCGTCTGTTCCTACACTGGCCGGAGCGTCTGTCCGCATATCAAACATTACAACCTGCCAGCCAGAGATCACACCGGCCTGACCATACAAAGCCTCATATATCTCCTGGGCTTTAGACTCGGCCTGAACCGCATCCATGCCCCAATGTACCAGGATGGACACCGCCTTTGTATCATAAGACTTGTTTTTTAGACCCCCAACGGGAATACCCCGTGATGGCCCCTGGGTGGGGTAGACACCGATACACTGCTTGTCGTTACCATTGATCTTCCCAATGTACCATTTGGGCGACTGCACAACAGTTTTCAGCCAGTCCTTCACCTCTTCTAAGGTCATTTCACCAGTCCTTTCGTATTCGCTTTAAAACGTGCCCGAAACGCCTTTTTAAAGTAGTCCCTTCTCTCGCCATCTACATAACTTTGCATCCACAATCCCTGGGCATTGGGATTTTTATCTGTCCGGAAATTATATTCAGGATGCCAATACAGCCGGCGCGCATACGGCGTATCGTACACAATCTGGTACTTACTTCTGGACTTCTTTCGCATAAAAGTGCTGCGTTCCAGATCTCCGTGCTCTTTTGGCACCACCTGATCCGAAACAATCTGCGCTTTCACGGCTTCCACTGCCTGCTGCATGGACGGTTCGATCGCACCGTGGAGCCGTCTGATCTTATCCTGATACAACTCCACTTTCACCTTAACTTTCATACCAATCTCAACTCCGTATAGTTGACTGTGCCGTCTGGGTTTCTGGCCTTGATCCCCTGCATGATGGTACGCTCGGACCCGAAGACCACGACAGCACCACTGCTGATCACAGGCAGTTCTGGACAGATGTCGCCAGGGAACATAGCTACGCCGGACAACTGCACAAGCTTCTGCTCTGTATTCATAATCATTTTTGCGCTGTCCTGGTAATTACATTTAAGACCATCCAGCTCTGCCGCCACTAAAGGGCCGCCTGACTCAGACAGCCCTTCCTGATATAGCGTGACATGTATATCCGTCCTACAGAGCCGTTTTGGCACTAAGCATGGGTATTTCATGGCCTCACCTCGCTAACCGGCAGCATAGGCCTGTCTGGGACAGCAGGGCGTACACATCGCGCTTCATGGCCACGCCTTTGTCCGTATAGATGTTCCAGCTGCTGCCAAACTGGACGGATGCCCCATTCAGACTGTAGCTGGACAGGATGGTGTTAATCTCGTCCGCATTTTCGTACTCAAAATCGGCTTGTTGGCAGACCACTTCCTGAATGGTTTCCTGCTGGAAGGCCGTCAGATTGGAAAATCCCCGGCCCACAATACGATTGTAGGTCAGGGAATCAATGTGACGGCTGGCCTGCTTAAGAGCCTTGTCCAGTTCACTCATGGGGATCACCGTGCCTTTGTATACATCACAGTAGTACTCATAGGTGACATAGGGTTCATAGAGCATGTTACTCACCCACCTTTTTCGCCGTCCTCTTTTCAGGTCTTTCTGGTGCTTCTGGTTCTTGTGCTTCTGGTTCTGGTGTTTCCACCTCATAGCCATGATCTCTAAACCAATCCAGCAGACGAGGATCATCAGTCTCACCCGCGCCATTACAAAACGTCACGCTGGCAGAGACTCCCGTGTAGTTCTTATTCGGTGCGTATACTTTCATATTAGCCCCTCCTTATTTCACTTTAATGTTGCGGAATACTCCTGCAGCCTTAGAGGCTTTCAGCGCAATCGCTGCATTCATCTCGACCTCACCGGTCTTCACCGCTCCCGCTGTTGTAAAGTCAGGCAGCCAGGTCTGCACCGGTGCCATGCCTGCAAAGGATACGCCATGTAAACCATCCATGGATAGCCGCGCCACATACAAGGAAGTCGTTCCCTTATCCGTGTTCGTTTTGACTACATCATCATTCGTTCCTGGCTTAGCCCCCAGGTCCACAAACGGGATGTTGCCATAGGACTCCACATTTGTTCCCCAGTCGCTCTTAGTCACCTGGTACATGGCTGCTCTCCTGGCGCATGCCCGAAGTTTAGAGATCAGTTTTGTGTTACCAGCAATGAAGGATGGTTCACCGTCCAGGCCACGCAGGAACTCGTCCAGCATATCGAGAAAATACTGGAAATTATCTGTGATAAGCTGGGAAGTGGAAAGGTCAATCACCGTGTCTCCCGTATTGTATTCCGTTGTGCTCCCGGTAAGTGCCTTATCCAGACCGTCAAATGCATTCGTATCTACCGCTTCATCTCCATTAATAAAGGTGTCATTAAACAGCGCCTGCGCCGCCTTGATCTTTTGAGACTGCTGTAATTCTACCTCAGATACGATACCGCCCATGTTTGCGATCACACGGTCGATCTGGTAAGACCCACCAAATACCTTAATATCTACAGAGTGACGCTCCTTTGTCACTTCACTGGGTGTATACTCCGTATTGATTGCACGGAACTGAGCCGTTGGCTGCGTCTTAAGCCTTGTATAACTGTATGTTGGTGTAGCCCCTCCACCAGTTGGAGAGACAGCATCGTCAAATGTAATGTGATCCAGGATCCAGTTGGACTTCCGGAACTCATCAATAACTCCCATCTGCAGGTCGTCCTGCACGTTCTTTCTTGCTTCTTCTAATGTGATTGGCATAGTCTCATCTCCTTAATTTTTCTGCTGTGACAGCTGCGGCGCAAGCTTTGCCTCAATGGCTGATTTCATGCTTACCTTGCTATCATCATTGTTGGGTTTCGGATCCTGCGAACCTGCGCCTAATGGCCGGAAGCCGGAAGGTTTCGGGCTGCTTTCTTTAAACAAGAATGGCTTTGATTCCTTGATTGTCTTCAGCTGCTCGTCCAGTCCAGTGATCTTTCCGTCATCGGACAAGATTAACTTTGACTTATCAAACAGTCCCGCCACAAGGTCTGCGTCCTGGGCAGAATCACCAAGCGCCAGCTTAATGGAGGTAGACAGTTTCAATTCTTTCATGTCCGCCTCATACTTCTCCTTTGTTGCCTGGTTATCAGACTGTAGGGAAGCGATCTGCTGTTTCAGCGCATCCATGTCGCCTGTGGAATTTTTAAGAGTTTCCATCTGCGTATCCCTCTCCTGAAGCTGCGTTTTGGTCTGTTCCAGTTCTGCTTTAGCCTGCTCCAGTTCTCCCTTAGCTGCCTCAATATCACTGCCATTTTCAGCCATGATCTTATCAATAGCCTCTTTCTCCAATCCCAGGTCTTCTAAAAACTTCCGTTTCATCTTATCTCTCCTCTACGATTTTTTACGTGGTCTCGCCACATGGGCCGGCCGTTTTACGTCTAACCGGGCTGACAAAAGGGTATAAAAATAACACCCAGGATGATCCTGCGTGTTTATTCCTCAATCCGATCCATTCCATACTCCACTGCACACATGTGCTCGATCTTACATCCTCTGAACTCATTCCATCCAGGCGCAAAATAGGCAACATCAGCAGTGGCCAGATCCTTGATGCTTCTCGCTATATATTCCAGTGGCTTTGCGTCTTTGGAGAAGTCTGTATAGAAAGTATCAATTACTTCCACTTCTTCTCCTAAATACTCTTTGGCTGACCGGACGGCTTTTTCTCTCTCCGCAAGGATCTGTTCATCTGTCTTGCCTCTCATTGGCTGCGAAATAAATAATCTCTTCATTCTTATCCTCTCTTTCCGCTGCGATATCGCAACAATTATTTCTTCTTTCCAATCCAACATAATATGATGATGGTCAGGCAAATAATGGCTGTCATCTGCACTGCTGGCGTCATGTTCTCACCTTCTCTCTATTAGGATCTCTTCGCAGTTCCGAATGCTCCAAAAGATGATCCCGCAATTCTTTTTGATACTCCCTCGCTTTATCATTAGCAAGCTTCACCTTTTCCTGCTCCATCGTTCCTGCAGCAATCCTCTTCCATTTCCGTATCCTCCGTTCTATCGCCCGCTGCTTTTGCTCTGCCTCATAGGTCTGCACTGCTTTCTTTCCGTCAGGAACCTTAGGAAGGATTGTAATATCCGGGAAATAGGTTGCCAGCGTGTGACGGCAGTTCGGATGTAGCAGTCCCGCCTTCATGGCCATTGATAAAAGCGGTACTCCCAGTACATCAGCCTCCGCAGCTGTACCATGACTAAATACATCATCCACAAGAACTTTACCCTGCCACGGCTCACACTTCGGACAGGTATTGGCGTGCGCCGACACAAAAATAGTATGGATTCCCCACTCATCCCGTTTCTTCCCCTCGGCTAAAAATGTCGCCCTCTGGGAAGCTGTCCGCAATGCCATCTCTGCATAACTGGCTATGTTGACCCGCCGCCCGTTACGGTACTGGATGCAATCGATCCCGCCGTCCAAGAACTCCTTTGTTGCCATGTCTATTGCCTGATCCAGTGTCTTTGCGCCGGTGGCCATAAACATCTCTGCCTTATAGATCGTCTGTCTATAGATATCGTCCATGCGGCGCCAGATGGCCCCCTGAACCTCTTTCATGTCCTGGGCGACCTGTTTTTTGAGATCATCAAGCTTCTGATCATTATCTTTGCCTGATAGATCTTTTTCCTCTCCGGCTGGCTTAAACGGCTTCTCTTCATCCTCCGGTACTGACTTTGGCTCCGGTGGTGGTTCGCCCGGCTCCTGTACTGCCTGAGCAGTCTCCTGCAAAGCATCAATCTTCTTTTCATTCACTCCGAAGAAATCATCTTCTGATCGTGCCGGTTTATCTAACCTCATTTTTTGCGCGGCTCTTGGAAACTGCATCCCTCTCCGCCCAAAGAGCGACTTTATCTTGCTAAATAGCCTTGATATCATGCTCTCAGCCGTTTCAAAACTCTCCTGCAAGGTATTATTGATGAGATCCTCGATTTCCTTGCTATGCTGTCCCACGATCTTCTGATTTTGCTTTCGGTACTTCCAAAGGTTCCGAAGCTTGGCCTTCTGCCACATCTCCCACCTAAAGCCCTCTTTTTCTTCCTCTTTCTCATGGCGCTTCATGTTACGGCGGAGATTTTGGATCAGATCAAGTTCAATTGCTTCAAAGATTACCCGGAGATCATAGGCGTCATGCCTCTTCTGGTCCTGGTTCTGTTCCTTCTTCTGGCTCATTCACCACACCTTCCATTCCGTCATAACCAGCTACGCTGGACTCGTCCCTTTCGGTCAGCCCCTGCTCCTCTTTGATCCGCTGAACCTCCTCCGCCTTTTCCTCGTCAGTCATGGTATCACCATACATCTCGTCCACAGCTTTTTCTGTGCTCATGACACCGTAACTCTTTGCTTTTCCGACCGTCTCTACTGTGCTGTCAAAATCCGGGGAAGCATACTCGCCAAACTTAACTGATGCCTCATATTTTCCCGGCACCTGGCCAATCATATTGTCATAAGTCATCATAACGGCAGACACCAGCTCCGGGATCACCTGGGTTAAGACATCCACGATCTTATTCCGGGTATGCAGCGTGATTTTTTCCTTTTCACGCTGAGACTCTGCGTTGTCATTCTTCTTCAGATCGATCCCCAGTGTTGCCGGTGAAATGATACCCTGGATTGCCAGATCCAGGAATCCACTATAGCTGTTCACATATGCCTCGTAGGATATCTGCGGTTGGGATATCTCAATCTTATTTCCGGTGTTTTCCTTTTTCATGGATCCTACAGCTATGTAATCGTTATCGAAGTCGTTCGGCTCGATCAGGTGTCCATCTTTCGGATCCCTGGGAATCATATCCTCCGGTACGTAGCGGTTGATCCTGCCCTTCCTGATCGCATCCAGCCACTGGCTGATTACTTCATCTAGTGCGTCCAGGTTATCGCTTTTTGTGTCAAAGAGCGCCTTTCCTCGTCCCTTCCAGCGGTTGGAACTGAAGATGATGAGCGGCGCCGCCATCATGAAATCTCCGTCAAACCCTGTATCCTCATAGACCGCGGTTTCCTCCAGAGTGTCCAAAGGCACCTCTTTTCCAGTTTCATCCAGTAGCCGGTATCTCACATATCCCTTACCGTAAGTCTCTTCCAGGCGGTACTCCTTCTCCCCGTCCTTGAACGGTGTATAAAAAAGGATCTCCTGCAGACACCCTCGGCGGTAATGAAAGTCCACCACGTCAGCCTCGTAAAACTCAATCACCGGGTACTGGCTGACCTCGTCAAGGCTGATCTTGAATGCTCCATCACCAGATGACAGGGCCCCGGCTACCGCTTCGCCCAGCACGTTGATGAAATTATTTTCCTTCGCTATGAGGTCCCAGCGCTCCTTGATCGGCTGCATTGCTCCTTCCTCGCCAAAGCTGATATCATCCAGGTCTTCGGTGACAATATCCTTAAACCGATCCACCACAATACTAACAAGGCCGCTATGGATCTTCCTGACCTTGCGAAATGGTACCGCAGCCCAGAACCTCGCCATATCATATCCGAGATCTGTCGTCTTTTTGAAGAACTGCTCAAGCTCCGCCGGTTCTCCTCGGTACCAGACTTTATTTTTCAGGACGTTCTCCTGGAAGGAAAGCGGCTCCTGAATTACAATCTTACGTTTCTTTGCAGGGATCAATTTTAAAATCCCCGTGATCATGCTCTTAAACCAGCCCATCAGGCTTTCCTCCTTCCTATGCCGATCTTGACCTCATACGGTAGCCAAGCGTACTGCACGCTGTTGACCATGTGATCGTTCTTGTCCTCCGGCGTGTTGTCCTTGTCCTCCAGCCAGCTATATACCTCCAACTCACGGATATAGTTCTTGCAGGTGTCCACAATGTAGAAGCACGGCTGAGATCCTGCATCAGCAAACCAGTTAAGCTGATTGTTGATCCTGTCAATGATCTGTTCCTTTTTCCACGCATCATTGAAATTGTAGATGCAGCCGTTCATGCGCCTGTATTTCAAAAACTCCGTGATCGTAGCCTGGTCAGCTGAATCAATGAATGTGTCGCGGGCAAAGCCCCATTCCTGCCGATTACGTTCCAAAAAATCTATAAAGTTGCGAACCGTATCTGTGGGAGCCAAGGGCGTACCCAGCACTGCATTGTTGTAGACCTTCTCGTCCAGGACAATACAGGTTCCCTTGTTGGTGATTCCGATAAAACTCATTGAGATAGTATCCGGGGACTTCTGGGAATAGGCAGTATCCAGCCCTGCTGAAAAGTAAATAAACCATTCTGTCTGGTGTTTGTTGTTGGAATCCTTAACAAATGCCTTAGCCCGTTCTCTGGTTATTACGTGCTTAGACCTCTCAAAGTTGGAAAAGATCAAGCCGGTTGCCTTACCTCTCAGTCCCTGGATCTTGTTCTTCCAAATCTTTGTGCCCTTCGGCGTGTTGGTCATGATCTGATCCAGCTTCTCCTTGGACAGGCCCAGATTATGGGCAAAAGAAAAGAACCAATGTACCCAACCGGGCTTTGGTTCTTCTTGTAGTTCATCCATTATTTCTTTTGGCGTCTCGTCTGCCCACTCTGGAAGCGGCCTGGAGCAATTGATATACTCCCTGTACACATCCAGGCCAGGATCGTCCGGATTAAGCGTGGCCATCAGGTAATCGCTCCTCATGGCAGCCTCACGGACAAACTCTATATCGGCCGTGTTGATCTCGTCAATATATAGACATCCATATTGTCCACCCAGGGCCTTTTGCCACTTGGTCTTATCCCCATATCCCATTACATAGATGACCTTATCTCCACCGGATGTATGAAAAAGGATATGCGGAATCTTATCATCTCTGGATCCGTTACCATTGTACTCGGCCAGGATCCCGAAGTCATCAATGATTCCCAGATCCTTGTTGATGATATTCTTTTCGGCGGTTCCAGTGTCCTTCGCAGCAATGATATGAAGCTTTTTAGGAGATAACGCCACCTTACACATAAACTTGAATAAGCCTACCGTTGTCTTTCCTGCGTATGTTGTCCCTTCTAAAAATTCTACCGGCGCATCACACCGTAGAAACGCCTTGTACTTATCTGATAGCAGTAATCTCTCCGTACTCATTGTCCACCACCACGCATCTGCTGGAGCAGGTCATCCAGTTTGGTCTTTTCTGTGTCAAGCCCTCCAGACAGATTGTTCTCTACCTTTGTTGTGTATCCATATTTGCTCATCCACAAACCAGCCAGCTGTGACGGAATCACCTGCAACTCGAACTTACGGCGGGCATCAGCCTCACACTCCTCTCGTATGCGCGTGACGATGTCCGAATACTTCTTCTTTCCAGTGTATGTATCGTAAAAAATCGATCTTGGGATTTTCAGGTACACACAGAATCCCTCAATGGTGTATGTAATGCTCCGCTTAAGCTTTTCTGATACAAACTCGCTATTCTTGGAACTAAATTCGTGGGTAAGCACTTCCTGGTTATCACATTCCTGCTTATACGATTCCCACAACTGCTCCATTTCTTCTGGAGACTTAATCTTTAATGGTCTTCCCATTCGTGCTCACCTCCTTGATCACATATTTATGCGGATTAGGTTTTTAACAATCTTTGAAAGTATCTCGCTTCCCAGTATTCCTTTTAATACTTCAATGAATTTCTGTTCATTTTCCATGTAAAACTCAGTCTCTAGGCCAAGTTCTTCTGCTATCGACTGCTCAAGCGATATTCCTACGGGGTATAATAAAGCGCTGTAATATAAAAAGCAAATTCTGTATTTATACCTTGGAGTTTTTTTAGATGTCACAAAAAACTCATATACAAATGGATTGCTCTCCCCCAGCCTTAACCATGCATCAACAGGATCATCCGATAATGATCTTCCCGATTGTCCCTTATGACTTTTGTAATACCCATCATAACTTGCTATTCTTGCAATTACATTTCCATCTGTGATTTCTGCCAGAATATCACATTGCTTCTGTAGTAAATCGTAAGGAGTGCCTTTGCTCATGCCAATATCGCCTTTAATGTTCCAATAACTTTCCATGTTTATCCTCCGTAGATAGGGACAATGAAAAATGAATGTAAAAGGACACCCATCGCTGGATGCCCCTCTTGTCTTTTCTTCGATACTACCATAATATCACGGAAGTACCCCTTCGTAGTTCCCCACTTTATCTTTTTTGTGCCAATAGATAGAAAAAGTATCTTCTCGAATCATAGAACTTTGTCCTCGATAAAGGAACGTCCATGTACTCATAGGGGATTCCCTCTGTCACGCTTTTTATCAACCACTGATAAATATCCGAATCCGCCTCTAAAGCTGTCTGCTCTATTAACTCAATGTCTGCCTGCAGTGTAGCGTTATGTATTGCTGCCCGCTCTACAGGATTCCCCGGAAGATTCCCCTTTGGCATTCCATCACTGATAACAGCACCCAATCCGTATCCTCTGTGCAGCTCTTGCTTTTTCTCATCATACTGCATACAGAAGTATTTCAGTTCATTATACTTCGCGCGGGAGATATTGTAATCACTCAGCTTCATGTCGCGCTTTCTCACCTTGTCCACCGGCATCACCTCCAAACGTCCGCTTATACCACATTCTCAGTCTCACCAACATCATCCGCCGTGGTGGCTCCCGCAAATCCGGATCCGGGCAAGCCACTGTATATGTATAGGCTGGCATCCTGGCGGACCAAGTATTCGGCGGCGGCTCCTTGATGGCTGATTCCGCGGATGCCGCTACAGCTGATAGCCGCAATACCTTATTGGCCTTTACCTGTTTACTGTCTGCTTTCTTTCTCATAGACACCACTGCCTCATTACGTCCGTTACCACCTTAAGAACCTGTACTGCAAAGGTTAATCCTATATAAAATCCCA
>Ga0129310_1002120_pt1 | contig 15414 bp, 17 predicted proteins | sample Go1ome_2_FD_94433 | JGI IMG/M metagenome (GOLD analysis project Ga0129310, IMG submission 94433) | Western lowland gorrila individual fecal microbial communities from Wisconsin, USA - Go1022A metagenome | ecosystem: Host-associated > Mammals > Digestive system > Large intestine > Fecal | place...
CTGAATTTTAAGGCGGATTGCTATAAAAATGCTGTAAACAAAAGGATAATTGAGCACCATACGCCAACCACCTTAAGTTCTGTAAAACCGCCGTTTTTGTGGTGTGTCAGCGGGATAACCACGATTAATAATGGATATTTTTTTTGTGATTGACAAAATGAGCATATGTATGTTATAATAAAAACATAAAGTTAAGGATAAAAAATGGGTGACATTTGACATCCTTAGACCGGCAACATTGCGTCGGTTAATATTGTTCGAGAAGTTCTTTTTGAACCTTTGATACGCATGAAAAAGCAATGTATAAAACCAAGAGAATAAATAACCGCGATCTTCGGGGATTGCCTATACGGAAAAGATCTTTTCAGGTTATGCATGCAGCCTGAATATTATTTATCATAATTGCCTCGCCAATTTTCCGGCGGGGCTTTTTTGTTTATCAATTCTCAGCAAGAATACCCCGACTTCTATAAGTCGGGGAGGATGTCACGAACAGAATAGTCGAAATTATACAGTATGTAATAATCTAAAATTAAGACAGAAGATGGTCTGAAAATTCACCTGAAAATTTCCTCAATACCGTATTAGACTATATTTAAGACAGTATTTAGTCTAAAAAGTTGTCAGGATAGTGTTAAAATATCAGACAGAAATAAGCATAATGCTGTCTTTGTCTAATTTTTAGACAGTATTTAGACTAAAAATCAGATAGAAAAGCGCCTGAAAATATTTCAGACCAAAATTCAGACAGTTTTAAGTCTGATTTTTAGACAGAAAATAGTCTAAAAAAACGACAGATATGCTCTTAAAAGTATATTAGTCTAAGTTTTAGACAGTATTTAGTCTAAAAACTTGTCAAGAAAGTGACTAAAATTTAGATTTAAGAACATACGATACCATAATAGTCTGATTTTTTGACAGTTATTAGGCTTAATTTTAGACAATCCTTAGTCTAAAACTTTGTCACTTATTTAGTTTCCGGTTAAGATCTCGAAGCTATATACATTAATTATATAAAAATATTAAGATTTTACGTTTTTTAGAAGAATATCCGAGTGCTTCATGCTGCGGGTGATAAAATTTACCGGTATTTGTAAATATCATTCAAAATCCGAATAAAATTATTCAAAATCTGAATAATACTCTTCAAATTTTGAATAAAACACTTTAGCGTATTAAAACTAACTTTAGTACGCTAAAACTAATTGGTTTCATATTTCTAAAACTAATTTCATATTTCTAAAACTAATTTTAGTTTTAGCGTAATGAAGGGAAAATGTGGAATAATTATTCAAAATCTGAATTAAAAAACGCTGAAATGAAGCAAAAATCTCCGAAAATCTAAAACTAAATCGAAAAGTTAGTTTTAGGACTCTTAAAGGAAAATAAAAACGAAAATATACCCAAAATATACCCAAAACATACCCAAATGGGAGCAAATCGTGGGTTCAAAACGTCACTCGGAGTCATTTCTACACAATAACTACCTAAAAACTACACCAGAACTGTCGTTTCACATTCGTTTTTTTACTCCTTTCATCCATATAATAATTCAGATTTTGAATAAACATAAAAAATGACAGGGGGGTAGTATAAAAACAAGAAAATCGAGAAGAAGAATAAAAGAATATAAAACTACGAAATCACTTCCCGAGGGAGGGAAATATAAAACACCGGCGAAAATTATCTTACAAGTAAGGTGTCTAAAATTTAGACAGTTTAATAAATCATCGTTCGGTGGTTTATTTCATTATCTTTTCAATCTATACTTCATTACAACAATTTCGTATGAACATTTTTTTCAAGCCTGCTCGTACATTTTTATATACAGAAGGAAAAAAAGAATTCAAAAGGAAGAATCAAACAAGAAGAAAATATACAGAAAAAAATCCTTACACAAAAGGAATAATCAAAATGATAAACGGATCATTCTCTTTTACGAAAAGTGTCTAAAAATCAGACAGAAAATAAAATACATTTACACGTTTTTCTTCTCAAAAATTTTCTATAATGTTTTCTTTCAAAAAAAAAATAGAACAGTAATTTTTTGGTTTATAAAAAAGATAATCGAAAGGGAAGTGTAGTAACATACGCACGAACAAAAACGTCCCTGTGTAGCTCTGTTTCATACATCCATTCAACTCTCTGTAAAAAAATCTCACATACTTATTTTTACATACGGGAAAACATACAAACATTCCCTTATCATTCTTTTTCTTCACTCTTCCTTTGTACATCCATTCGTGTACAACCACGTGCATTACCTTTATCTCCCTGAGTAAAACATTCTATTCGGTAAATCTTCATTCTTTTTATCATTTTCTCACTTCGTATCTGTCAGAGATCCTTTTATATCTTTTACATCATCAGTATAAAATAGACCGTCCGATCATCATTCCTTTTCTTATTCTTTTCCATTATCATCTTGTAAAATGACAGATAAAAAATCATACAGAAACATCATTCAAATTTCTGTATGATAAAAAATAAACACTTTCAAAAACATTTTTCTGAAAATATTTTCAGAGAATAATTATTCAGTATAATAATCATAAGCACGTTTTCTCTAATGGTATCTTCATTTCAACCATCTAACATATTTTTTTCTATATATTTCATCTATGATTTCCGTCATATTGTTTTTCACCATAATAAAAATAATCTCACTAATATTCCGATATCTCATAACATTTCTCATAATGTTTTCTCACCGTTCTTCATTCCTACTATCATTTTTCTGTATAATAAAAAAAGACCCCGCGTAATGCGAGGTCAAAAAATAGCGGATCTTAATATGCAGGAGTAAAAGTGCAGCCGGCTCTTTCACAAGCAGCTTTCATTTCCTCGATCTCTTTTTCTCTTCTTTTTCTTCTCCAGTATTCCTCATAATGTTTAATACCGGGTTCAAAAACCGTTTTGACATAATCATAATGAGAATTTTCAGGAGGAAGAGTACTTGTCGGTAAATTATCCATGAGTTCAACTTCTCTTACGCCGATACGATTTGTGTAAAGATCTGCATAGGGGGAATCGTAAATGAACGGCTTGTCGTATTTTCTGCAGTATTTTTCTGCATCTTCTCTGTTTGTTGTTGCGAAGAGTATTTCTTCCTTATTGACAGCTTCACCGAATCCGCCGTCAACATCGTATGAATGGATAATAAGATAGATTTTCATATGTAAAAACTCCTTTATAATAATAAGATCCAACTCGACTCCAAGTTATCAAGTAATAGATCTGTTTTTATTATAGAAGATATTTTGATGTGATATAAGCGAACTATTAGAAAAAATATACCTGCGGTCTACTTGATTTTTTCTGAAAGATATGTTATAATGACCACAACATCAAAGAAAGGAGAAAACCGAAATGAAAAAGTTCACTGTTTCATATCTGTATAGCGAATCATTACAGAGCCTCGTCCTCGAATCGGAAGAGACTTCTTTTGTGCTGCATACAGATAAAGCGGATGAACATTTCGGGATCTCCTGTTTCTTAGTATATTGATCCTTGTAAGTGAAACACCGTCTGTTTGCAGCAGGCGGTGTTTTTATTATGCCCGAATGTATGGACGTTATCAACACAGTTGACAACCGGCATACAGTCCTGCCTTAGAAGCAGGCTTTGGGGAGTTCAAATCTCTCTTCGGGTACTTATGCGGGATTGGCGGAACAGGCATACGCAGCGGTCTCAAATACCGTTTTTTTCAGGGTTCGACGCCCTGATCCCGCATTTAATATGCTCCCGTAGACCAACGGCAGAGTCAGCGGCTTTAAACACCGTTAAGTGTGAGTTCAAATCTCATCGGGAGTATCGGGATGAATATATTCGGAAAGGAGATGTTTTCAATGCCCGTGATAGATGTCAAGGCGACAGGTGCGAACATCAAAGCTATAATGAAGATGAAAGGCTTCAAGATAGCCGATGTTCAGGAGAGGTGCGGCTTCAATACCCCGCAGGCTATTTTCAAGTGGATGCGTGGAGATGCTGTGCCTACCATCGACAATATGATTATCATTGCCGATATGTTCGGCGTGACAATAGACCAGATAGTTATAATCAAAAGGATATGACTGTTATTTCACTGACAGTCATAAGGCTGCATCGTCTAATGGTCAGGACACAAGGTTTTCAACCTTGGAATGCGGGTTCAACTCCCGCTGCGGTCATCAATGTAGCTTACAAAGCTACTTGACATTTCACTGTATCGGTGATATAATCAGTTACAACAACAGGGGAGCAATAAACTCCCGAATCACTTTACGAAAGGATGAGAATGATGAACTCTGCTAAGAACATTTCTGTTATCAGATGGTTTGAGTATCAGTATAGCTTTAGCTTTAGTTTTGACCAGTGTGGTCAAGGCTTTGTTGTACTGCATACTAAACCCGATGATCTTTCAGGTTCAAGATAGAGTTTATCTGCCATCTTCTGATAGAACATTACGTCTGTATGTAGTGCGAACTCATACGGACGTTTTTTATTTCTATCGGAAGGTGGTATTATTATGACTTCGGAAATGCCGGTCATTGATATGACAGCAACAGGCTCTAACATAAAAACTCTTATAAAAGAAAAAGGTCTGAAAGTGGCTGAAATTCAGAACATTCTGGGGTTCAACACACCTCAGTCCATATTCAAGTGGATGAGAGGGGAGTCCATGCCCTCCATCGATAATCTGGTGATACTGGCACATATCCTGAATGTCACCATTGATGAGATAATAATCCTGAACTGAATGTCCCGAAATCTCGGGACACATGCCCTTGTAGCTCAGTTGGTAGAGCGCAGGTCTGAAGAACCTGGCGCCGCAAGTTCGATCCTTGCCGAGGGCATTATGATTCCGTTTCGTCTAGTGGTAGGACATCGGTTTCTGACACCGAAAACGGGAGTTCAAATCTCTCAGCGGAAATATGACTGTGTAGCCAAGCGGAAAGGCAGTCGGCTGCAACCCGACGAGCGTAGGTTCGACCCCTATCACAGTCTTTTACAGTATGCCCCCGTAGCTCAGTTGGTAGAGCGTATGCCTGAAGAGCATAGCGTCGCAAGTTCGATTCTTGCCGGAGGCACTATGATTCCGTTTCGTCTAACAGGCAGGACAACAGACTTTGACTCTGTAAGTGGGAGTTCGACCCTCTCAGCGGAAGCTATAGGAGAATAGTTCAATGGTCAGAATAACGGTCTCCAAAACCGCCGATCTCAGTTCGACTCTGAGTTCTCCTGTCTATACTACAAGTTTATTGAAATCTGTACTAAGTTATGTTATAATGTCATTAAAGAAATCAAGAAAGGAAGTTCATTATGAAAAACACAGTATTCACATCCTCATATTCATATAGTTATTCAAGCGTTGTTCAGAAGAATAAGGCTCGTTTGGCTGTGCGTGAATGTTGATACTGCTTAATGATAAGCTTCAGCATATACCGTTTGGCTTTCGGGTCAAACGGTATTTTTATTTGTTATTCGGGAGAGTCACCCAGCGGCGAGGGTAGCGGTCCGTAAAACCGTGACATTAGAAACATCGAAGGTTCGAGTCCTTCCTCTCCCACCATTAAGGGCAGGTACAGAGAATCGGCAAACTCGGCGGTCTGTAAAACCGTTGCTTTATGCACAGTGGGGTCGGCACCCACCCTGCCCACCATATACCGACATAACCCTAATAGGTAAGGGATCATCTTGGAAAGGTGACAGTAATCAGGCTATCCCTGATGTTTCGGTTCGAGTCCGAATGTCGGTGTCATACGCTGTGTTAGTGTAATAGGTAACACACTGCTCCCGAAAAGCAGCGTCCTTACGGGCATACAGGTTCGAGTCCTGTACACAGCGCCATATGGTCACATAAGCCTAAGGTAAGGCAGCGGTTTGCTAAACCGTGAGTAATCGGGTTATTCTGATGTCCGAGTTCAAGTCTCGGTGTGGCCGGTATATGCCGTGTATGTTGGTTGGCTCAACAAACTGTCTTGAAAACAGTATACCGTAAAGCGGTACGAGGGTTCGATTCCCTCACATGGCGCTGAAGCTAAAAGAACTTACTATTTTTGTAAGTTCTTTTTTTATTGTTTCAAGTTTTCTTCTATCATAACATCAAGAATTCGTTTTCAATCAAAGGAGGAACTTTATATGTTTGAAAAAATAAAGTATGAGCCAACAGAACAGGATAAATCATTTCCTCTGTACAATGATGGGATAGAAGAAAACGACGATGATTATGAATTTGAAGAATATAACTGTGACTAAACAAACCATATATGATTTTTTATCCGTCATAATTTTCTGCTAATATATAATCAGTATTTGAGAATTGATGGCCGGAGTATTTTTTCTCAAATAACTTTTATAAACCAAAAGGAGAAAAAACATGTTTGATGAATTAACTTTAGAAAAAACCGATCTTGATATCGAAGAACCCAAAGATTATAAACTGATGTTATGGAATGACGATACTACACTTATAGATACAGTTGTAAAAGTACTGACTGACATCATTGGTTTTGATACCCAAAAAGCTGTAAATGTAACGATAAAGGCTCATAACTTCGGGAACTGCTGCGTAGGTATGTATCCCTACGAAATAGCAGAAACGCTAATGGTAGAATCAATGAAGTATGTCCATTCAAGAGGTTATCATGATTTTAAAATGACAGTGGAGGAAGCATAGATGAATATAAATCAATTAATAAAAGAAACGGCAGATTATGTAAACTCGAAGAACAGAACACTTATTACTACCGAGGATCTGTTGATAGTAATGATGTCAAAACTCAATGAATATAATATTCTTGACTTCGATGAAGCTATCGAATTTCTGGAGGAATATCAGCGGGAAAATTTTGAGAGGACCCCATTAAAAAACATCAAGAAAATGATAATAAGTCAGAGAATATACGAATTACAGGAAATGATAGAATCATCGCCTGTTGCAGTACAGAACACACATGATGTCCCTCTTACAGTCGTAATGACCTTCATCGCCTCATCCGAAATAGATTCAATGGCTTCCATATTATCTAAAAGACTTATTGGCAGCGATACTGCTAAATTTGAAAAGCTTATATCAGCCGAGACTGAGAAAATTCCGGATTTTAAATTTAATAAAAATTCATTCAGAGATTATAAAGAAGATAAACGACAAACAACAAACGAAAGAAAGACAGGCACAAAAGAAAAAAGATCTGCTCTTGAATGCTTCGGCATAGATCTTTCTGAACGAGAAAGGAGAAATCCTCTTATAGGCAGAGAAAAAGAAATGCAGCGTGTGATAGAGGTCCTTCTCAAAAAGGACAAGCCTAATCCTATCCTGACCGGATCTCAGGGAGTTGGCAAAACCGCTGTGGTACAGGAACTTGCCATAAGAATAAAAGAAGGAAATGTTCCAAAGGCAATAAAAGATACTGTAAGATCTATATACAGTATAGAAATTGCCGATCTTCTTGCTGGTTCTAAGTACAGAGGAGAATTTGAAGAAAAACTGAAAGCTGTTCTGGAAGAAGTAAATAACTCCGACCGTTCTGTAATTCTCTATATCGATGAAATACACACTATCATGGGTGCAGGTGCTAATCCGGACAATCCTGTTGATGCAGCAAATATCCTTAAACCGTATCTTACAAACGGAACTATAAGGATAATAGGCTCTACTACTACTGATGAGTACAGAAAGTTCATCGAGAGAGATAAAGCGCTCGCAAGAAGATTTATGCCTGTGGATATTCCCGAGCCTTCAGTAGAAGACACTATAAAAATCCTGAATGGTATAAAAGAAGGTTACGAAAAGTTTCATGGCGTGACCTATTCAGCAAATGCAATAGAAGCTGCTGTAAAAATGTCAGCTCAATATATTCACGATAGATGTCTGCCGGATAAAGCTATTGATCTTATTGATGAAGCCGGGGCTAAATACGCAGCCGGTGTATACAAGAACAATACGATCAGTGTAGACGATATTGAAAATGTCCTTTTTGAAACATATAAGATACCCAGGTCACAGATGACCCGTGATGAGTCCGAGGACGTAAAATGCCTTTCAGATAACCTGAGTAAAAAAATATTCGGACAGAAGGAAGCAGTCAACGCTTTGATGAAGCGCATCAAACTTGCAAAGGCAGGAATAAGAGATCTGTCAAAACCCATAGCTAACATACTGTTTGTAGGTCCGACAGGGACAGGAAAGACAGAGATCAGTAAAGTCCTGGCTGAATCCTTAAAGATGAAACTACTCAGATTTGATATGTCTGAGTACCAGGAAGAACATACAGTCGCAAAACTGTTCGGCTCGCCTGCAGGCTATGTCGGATATGAGGATGGCGGCCTGCTTACAAATGCGGTGAGGTCAGACCCTAACTGTGTTCTGCTGCTTGATGAGATAGAAAAAGCACATCCAAAGGTCTATAACGCTCTTCTTCAGGCTATGGATTACGGTATGATGACCGATTCAAAGGGAGTGAAAGTTGATTTTACGAACACTGTAATAATTATGACTTCCAATGCGGGAGCTGCTTCAATAGTAAAGAAAAATGTCGGTTTCGGGAAATCATCCGAAACATTAGATATTTCAGCTATGGATAAAGCACTTGAAGAAAGATTTCCTCCCGAATTCAGAGGAAGGCTTACAGATGTTGTGAAATTCAATGATCTTACTCCCGAAATTTCTAAAATGATAGTAAGAAAAGAGATCACTGCTCTGGCAGATAGCCTCACTAAGAAAAATATAAAGCTCACAGTTACCGACAGCTGCATCGAACATCTGGCTGAGATCGGATACACTCCTATGACGGGAGCAAGAAATATAAAAAATCTTGTATCAAAAGAAATCTCCGAACTTATAGTCGATGATATGCTCTTCGGAAAACTTAAAAACGGAGGAAGTATAAAGATAGACTGGCTGGAAAAGAAATACAGAAAAACTATACGAACAAAGAAAACTATTTGAGAAACATACCCCGGAGAATAAGTTCTTCGGGGCTGTTTTTTAGTTTCGGAAATTTTCATGTATAATTAATTCAGAAAACACAGCGGGGAAGTGCTTAGATGACTAAATATGAAAAAAGAATAATGAGAATGATATGTGAAAAACATTCGCAAATGTATAATATTCCTCTGGCTGCAAATTTTGATGATTTTGAAAGAAAATACGAAAGAGGAAATTTCTCTAATACTTTTGAAACTGTATGCAAGAAATATCTGACAGAAAAAAGAGTGAAAATAATGAGGATGCTTTACGATGAATGTGACAGCCTTCAGTATGTAGCTAACGTATACGACAAAAATACTGACACCATTTACAGTGTACTTCTGGACAGCATTACCAAACTTGCATCTTATATTCCATTTAAAGAACTGCTTGTAGGATCTCTAAAATACAATAACATAATGGAAAATAATCTCCGTATCATCTCTGAGATCACCGAACCGCCTCCGCATATAGTTCCTCAAGAAAAAAACAGTTCTGTTGTATATGTATCCGATCTGAAGCTGAACACCAGAGCAAAAAACAGTATACACAGAACATTTCAAAAGCCATTAACAACCATAACCATTCAGGAATTTTTGAGAATGGAACCATCCGATCTTATCTTCTGCGGTATAGAAACTAAAAAACATATCTGCAAGATCTTAAAAGCCGAAAACTTGCTGACCCCTGAATGGAAGACCGCTATAACCGAAATAAACATGAAAAAGAAAAGAAAACGCAAGTAAAGAAGTGGCTGTTGCAAGAAAGAGTATGTTTAATTCAGAGGATAAAGTGCAGCTCTCTCTGATCTTCAGCAAGTTCATTATCGGCATCATATCCATACTTGCACTGTCCGAATCCCCACTGTTGAGAATTTGGAGAAAAGAATACTTTTGCTTGAACAAGAGATCGCTCAAAAGAATGGGGAGTACCAAGCTGTAAATCAGAAGTCGAAAGATTTAATGCAAGCACGGCAGGAGATCGAAGCCTACCTCAAAAACGAGCGTGAGGTCAATCAGAAGCAGAAGAAGAAAAAACGGAATGACCTTGAATAATGATAGGTTGTCTGGCGAACGGAAATGCCCCTTAGAGCCGTTCGAGCCATTAAAGCAGAAACTTTTAACCAATGAAAAAGCAAGCCCTTAGAAACGCTTGTAAAGCAAATCTACGGGCTTATTGGTTTAGCGTATGTTAGTTTTTTAGTCAATCACGAGAAAAATTTTTACATATAGCGTATCAGGTAATATTATTTTCACGTCTCCACACAAATAATCCTCCCAACAGCGAGCACATGGAAATAATTACGATAAGTCCCTCTGAAGCATCTAAAGATTTTACATAATCAAGATCGTACAGCACATCGCTTATTTTTGTAATACCGCAAAACATATAGGGCGAAAGTGCGGGCATATATGCAGCCGATACCGACAGCAGCGCTGTCAGTGATGTGCAGACTATGATGTACTTTTTAAGCGATGACAATGCTTTTGCTATCAACTCAAAAATATTATAGCACAAAAGCATACTCAGCAGACCTCTGATAAATACCCACATTATGACCTGTGATATTGTTCCTCTGAATGCCGATGTTCCGAAGCCTACAATGCCTTGTACTGATGACGTGCGGTATTCCGGTCTTTCAAACACCCCGGAAAGGAGCATGACAGAAAGCTGGTCGGCAATGTATATGATGCAGATGAACACCACTGTCATTATTTCCTTTGCACGATAAAAAGCTTTTGCTTCTGCCGAAATATTCGTTTGCTTGAAAACGCCCTTTTCAAGCCCGTCTGCTGAAAGCACCGCCGTAATAAGCATGACAATAATAGGCATTATGCTAAACGATGAAAGAAAAATATATCTACTGAAGGCATCGCTGTTTACTACTCGCGGCACAGCATAGCTTCTGTATTTTTCGGGAGCAGCCTTCAGATCGGACGGAATATTCAGGCTGACTATGCCCTTGCCGTATCGGCTGTAATTCCGGTAGCCTCTAACAGCAAAGCATCTTTGCAGCTCTGTATTATAACGTGTTATCGCTTCTGTAACAGCCTTGTCCTCGCCGTTCATAATTGCCTCGGTCTGTTTGCGTTCAATATACTCTGCACACTCCTCAAGGGTCATGTCGGAGGTGCTGTCGAGCAGCTTGTCAAATTCGACAGCCGTATCGGGAGACATATACTGCGAAAAACGGTCGTTTTTCATAAGCGTAATACCCACCACCCTCGATAAGGCGATAATAGCAATTATCACAGCTATAAGGACAATGTGGTATTTGAAAAGCTGTTTGACCTGTAATTCAAGCATCGAAGCCCCTCCTTCCCGAAAGGATAAGCGCTGCCGCAGCAGAGCATACGGCTATCATGATAACAGCTATAAAGAATACTGCTGCAACATCAATAGGTGAACCGCCTATATTGATCGCACCAATATCATTGTTCATGCCGATAATATCACAGGTCATCATCTGCCGTAAATTTTCATTCAGCGAAATATCTATCCGCGAAAGCGCGGCAGGTGCGGCAAGAGGTATCAGGCAGACTATTGCCGAGGGGATAATGCGCCTGCTCACCATCGAGAGCAGCATAACAGCAGCGGAAAGCATAAGCGTAAAGCTAAGCTTCATGAAATATATCCTCAATACAAAGCCTCCGAAGTTGATCGGAAGATGACTAAGTTCAAATCCGCTCAGATACTGCATGGGCATTGACGATATTTTCGTTTCCGAGGATAGTATTACTGCGGTGTATAGTGCAAAAAAGTATACCGAAAAGAATACAGCCGCCTGCAATATCCCGATAATTATTCTATATGAGGAATACCCGACCGCTCCGGTCTTAGTCAGCTTGAACGCTTTATATCTTCCGCTTTGCAGCTCCGCCGAAAAAGACGAAAACAGCAGCAGGAATATCCCTATATAAGATATGGGCTCGGAGGATATGAAGCCTATAAAATTATTGGCATAACGGGTATCATACCGTTCCCGATGGTTTTCCTCCTTTTCAAGCACCTTCTCATAATCGTCCATCATAAGCTCCGCTATCTTCAGCGAATACTCGTCTGTCACTCCGCGCCTGATATTACGGCTATACCCCTCTGTGCGTTCTTTTATCAGCTCCCGACTAAATGTCTGGGAGTAAAGCTGCTTTGATATAAGACCGTACACCGCTTGATATTGGCTTGACCCTGCCGTTTCACTGTCACCGAACAGCGTTTCAAAAATCTCGTCTACCATTTCATTCGGAAGTATGGGCGGTACTGAGCCGTTGCTGTGAGTGCTGATATATCTATCCGCCTTATCCAGTATCTCCTTGTCCTCGGCAGACAGCTTTTCGCTGTTATATCGGGCGGCATTATAGCCCTCCTCTCCCTCGTCAAGGGAATCAAAGCAAGCGGCATAGAGCTTGTCATCACCGTAGGCGCTTTTGAATGAAGCTATCATAAACAACACCGCAAAGCAAGTAAGACCGACCGTTACAGCGACAGTCGGTCTTATAGCTTTTTTCAGCATAAACAAAAATGCGTTCATTTGTCTGCACCACCTGTGAAAATATCCTGACGCAGCTGCCCACAGAAATATAGGTCATTAAGGGTCGGCTCACTCGTAACAGCGTTTGGCGTGGGTCTTTCGGCAGAGACGGTCTTGGCATCGGTATCCTCGAAATACACTTGCTTTAGCGGTATCAGTTCAAGCTCGTCACGGGGTATTTTCCAGATAAGCCCTCGTATATGTCCGCAGAGGTTTTCCGGTCTGTCATTCGCCACTACCGAACCCTTGTTAAGCACCACCAATCTATCGCATATCGTGTCAATATCCGAAACGATATGGGTAGATATTATGATAATGCACCTGCTTTTAAGCTCCATCATTATCCGCTTGAACTGTTCACGCTCAAAGGGGTCAAGCCCTGCGGAGGGCTCGTCAAATATCAGTATCTCCGGCGAACCCATGATAGTCTGGGCAATTGCAAGGCGCTGTTTCATGCCGCCGGAAAAGGAACGTATCTTATCTCTGATATTTTCCGATAGATTGACCTGCTCCAATACCCGTTTTATCTCATCTTCGATAAGGTTTTTGGGCATACCCTTCAGCAACGCAAAAAGTTCAAGAAAGTCGTGGGCGGTATATGAGGGGTAAAAGGGCTGCGCCTGAAACTGATAGCCAAGCCTTCGGCGGTAATCCTCGCTCATCTTGAATACATCTCTGCCGTCAAGGGTAACTCTGCCACCCGTTTTTGGTATCACCCCCGAGATGCAGTTCATTATGGTCGTCTTACCGGCACCGTTGGGTCCCAGAAAAGCATTTATTCCCGTAGTAAATTCGCAGGTCACACCACGCAGTGCGACCTTTCTGCCGTATTTCTTTGACAGCTCTTCCACACGAAGCACACTCATTGCTGCCCACCGTTCTGCCCGGCGCTCATTATGCGTTCTATCTCCTTTTGCTCTTCCTCATACGCTTTGTAATCCCAATCGCCTATGGTTATAGCCTTGGTCAGCTTGAAATCCTTATCGACCAGATACACCCTTCTTTCGTCGGACGGATCGTAATTAGAGAGCAAAAAGTATTCGTCGCAATCGTTAAATACGATCATATAATCGATTGCTTCAAAATCGTACAAATAGTCTTTATTAAAATCGGAATCATCAAGTACCTTGACAGGCTCGCCAGTTTCGTCAATGTAATACAGCCCGTAATGATAGCCTGATTTTCCGTTTCTAGGCTCTCTCAGCAGCACTATCATCTTATCGTTCCAATACTGGAAAAAACGCACATAGCTATCGTCACAGAATGTACATACGACAGAGCTATCCTTCTTTTCCATGTCGTAGCACATCAGCTTATTGTCACGAGCCGAGTAATATACCTTGCCGTCTGTCGGATAATATACATATTGTCCGCCTGCGCTGACCATTGTAGCTACGTCTATACCCATATCGGTGACTTGATTGGCAGATGATAATTCCGCATAGAACAATCTTTCGGTATCCGAATCCGCATTCAATCTTGTAAAATATATCTTTCCGTCTGCGATGTAATATGTGTTTCCGCAGACGATCCTGTTGCATTCTCCGCTGCCAATATCATACGAATATATGTAAAAATCATTATTGTAACCGTCTTCGTCTTTATCTCCACTGACAAAATGTCCCTGCGAAAAATAGAGCTTTCCATCCTTTGATACTGTCATGCATCCTATTATATCCAACTTATCATCGGGAACATATATCTCGGTCACATCGCCCGTATTATAATCTACTTTTACAATTGAATATGATTCGGAATTATCTGCCGTACTGTATACCCTTTTTACCGCAAAAATATAACCATCGTATAAAGAATAGCAGGAAAGCCAAGTGTTGGCTTCGAGCTTTGGATCAATGACAGCAAGTTTTCCCTCGATCGTATCGTATTCATACAGCTTATTATCCTTGCCGTAATAAATAAATCCATTACTGAAAGCGGTATTGGATTCATGACAGAGGAGGCTTGTGGGCGAGGCCTGAAGATAAAATTCTTTTTCCTTGATTTCCTCTTTAACGCTATTATCACCTTTGTTTCCGCAAGCTCCCATGCACATTACACAGAAAATAGCTATAAATAATACGGCGATCGTTTTTATTATATTTCTATTGTTCATATGTCGGTTCTCCTTAAAATGGTTTTTTATTTTATTGTAACCTATTATAATAATGAAATCGATCTTTTGCTATGCTGTCATTTGATTTTGTAGTATTGCATAAAATTGGATATAAGAACTTCATCTAAATTGCCGTGTAGTGAAAATACATAAGCAATATTATTACAACTAGCCCTTTTTATATGAATAAGCTCTAAACCACTACCGCTTTTAGACGATAATGGTTTAGTTGGTGTCTTAAAATCAATATGTATTATCAGAAAGCATAGTATTGCAATCACCATAAAGACTACTATTGTATATATGAATCGTTTGTACTGTTTTAGATGTTGTACACCCGCCAAGAGAAAAATTCTTCGATGCCTCACCAGCATAGTTAGTATTAGAGCCACACGGAACTCCACCAATAGATGCACTAACGTATGAGTATCCGGTATAATAACAATTAGGATTAAACACGTTATTACTATTACTTGATGTCTTTGTCCATCCCAAACCCGAAACAGTTGAACCACCATAGGAACCGGTCATAACACAAGACACCCACGCATTTGCATCGCTGCCATGATTTGCTCTTACATATTTAGTTGCTTGGAAAGCACTAGCGTTGATAACCATTGTACTCATCATCATAGCAACAACACTAATAGATGCTAATTTTTTCTTTATATTCATAAAAAAACCTCCTAGTGTTTTATCTAACATGGTTATCCCTTTAACACACCACAGATAATTTACAAAGCTGTCCAAATAAACAGACCTCAAAACTCAAAAAATATAGTATAATAGTGACAGAAACCGAAGGGAGCTGTCGTTATGTCA
>Ga0129310_1002123_pt1 | contig 15405 bp, 16 predicted proteins | sample Go1ome_2_FD_94433 | JGI IMG/M metagenome (GOLD analysis project Ga0129310, IMG submission 94433) | Western lowland gorrila individual fecal microbial communities from Wisconsin, USA - Go1022A metagenome | ecosystem: Host-associated > Mammals > Digestive system > Large intestine > Fecal | place...
AGTTGATTTTGTGGTTATTATGGTAAAGCATAACGAAATCAAAGAGAACATGGAAAAACTGAAAGACAAGGTAGTATTGGACTGTCAGAATATTTGTGATTTGCCAAATGTGTATCATATTTAATCTTTGAATATATTTTCTCGAAATTGAAAAAATAGAATAAAATACCGATATTGATACTTTAATCCCGCGGGCAATGAGTCATAGTCATGCTTGCATGACCTTGACTGAAACTGTTTAAAGTTGGTGTTGCTTAATAGTAGATCACGAACCAATAAAATAAAATGAAAGGAATATGTTGTTTTTAGTTCTATAAACATCATACAAGTTAAAAATGGGCATTGCTGTTATTACTATTTATTGTAATGAAAGTTTTCGAATACAAAAATGGATACAATATTATGAGCTTTATAAAGATGAAATAGCCATGCATATAGTAGTAGATAATCATTCAACAGAAAACGAAATAAAGAGGCTTATAGAAGCGTTTTCAGATTCAGATATTATTAGGTTGAAAGAAAATGGTGGGGTTACAGCTGCTTATAATGCGGGAATTAAATATGCGATGGAAGATCCCAGCATTGATGCAGTGGCGTTTATTGGTAATGATATTAAACTTGAGAAGGGTGGGCTCACTAAGCTGTATGAGTTCTTGATGAAAGATGAATCTTTGGGAGAAGTATCTCCTGTGTTATTAAAAAAAGATAGCTTGATAGTAGAAGATAATGGAGATTATTTTACAAAGAATTTGGTGATGAATGAATTCGATCTTGGAGAAGAATACTCTAGTAACCTTAGAAATCATAAATCGGATGGACTTCCTGGGGCAATGAACATGGCTAAAATGCAAATGTACAAGAAAGTAGGTCTCCTTGACGAAACATTGTTTATGTATTCGGATGAGGTTGATATAGGAATTAGAGCCCAACGTGCGGGATATGTATTTTCTTCATGCGCTGAAGTAAAAGCTTGGCATCAACATGAAAATCCTAACAAGAAAGCTACTCGAGATCCTTGGGCCAATTATTTAGTGATTAGAAATAAGGTCTATTTAGCAAAAAAACATTTTGGATTAAGAAGAATGATATATGTTTTCAGTTGCCATGTTATATATTCACTATTGCTTATTGGTGCAGGTATTATTAAGCGAGATAAGGAGAAAAGAAAAAAAGGGAGATGGCAGATTATTGGTGCAGTAAATGGGTTAAGAGGGAATATGAACCATAATCGTTATAGCCAACCGATGTAAATTGTATGATAATAAGACTAAAACATATGGTGGATATATCCTTCGGAAACAAGATGGCAATGTTCCATTTCGTAATCAATGTTCGCACGAATTTTTATAATGCATATTAAGGAAACGCTGAAAGGAGGAAATGGAGAGGATGAAATTAAAAAGAATTGCAGCAAACTTATGGTATAAACAGAAATATAGAAAACTGAAAAAGAGTGAAGTTGTTTTATCTCAAACAGCCAAAATTGATAGAGAGACTAGGTTTGAAGGGAGAAATATAGTGGGCGAAGAGACCAGTCTCTTAGGAAGTGCGATGGGGTATATGAGTTATGTGGGGAATCACTCATTTTTAAACAACTGCGAAATAGGGAGATTTTGTTCCATAGGCGATTTTGTGAAAATTATATCTGGAACTCATCCTACGAATAAATTTGTTTCCACGCATCCAGCATTTTATTCTTTAAACTATCCATATACTTTTTCGGATAGACAATTATTTAAAGAACAGATATATGTTTCTGAAGAGTTTGGTGTCAAGGTAAAAATAGGAAATGATGTATGGATAGGAAGCGAATGCAAAATATTGGGGGGGGGTCACTATAGGAGATGGAGCAATTGTAGCTGCGGGGGCTGTGGTTACGAAAAATGTTGAACCATATACAATAGTTGGAGGAATCCCAGCCACAAAAATAAGAAAACGATTTTCAGAAGAACAGATTCAAACGCTGCTTGATAACAAGTGGTGGGCAAACTCGGAAGCCTGGTTAAAGGATAATTTAGGGAAGTTTTCGGATATAGATTTATTTTTGCAGGAGAAATAGCCAAATAATATGAGATTGTATTGCAGATTAGAGCTGTATTGATGCGATTACTTATCATGAGCTTGAGAAACTATTGAAGAATTATAGATGAAAAAGGAGATGCCTGGTGATGAAGAGTAAAAAGAATTTATTTGTATATGGAGCGCTCATGCTGTTTGGACTGGTTAGTGCAATAGTTCTTGTTACCCCTCATTTGTTAACCATTGGAAATGGTTGGGTCCCGAAATTTAGATGTGAGAGATTAGAATATGGTCTCAATACTTTTAGAGAGGCCGGAAAGTTTGATTTTTCCCACATATCGCATACCATAGGCTATGTATTATATTTCCCAATTTTGATGAGCAAGTTTAATATTCTTAGTGGATATGATATGTTTTGTATAGCACAGAGTGTATCAGGTGGGATAGTGATTATGCTATACCCATTGTTAATGTACAAGCTTTTTCACTCCAAGGTATTGGCGCTCATTTCTCCGATTATCATTCAATTTACCTTTGGCGATTTGCTGTATATTGATAAGGCAAGTGAATATTGGTCGGGATGTTGGGTTTTAGCATTGGGATTACCTTTATTGATTTTATTTATGAAAGAAAATGAGAACAGAAAGAGGCTTGTAATTCTCTATTTATGGCGTTGATAATGTCGCTTGCCAATATTCTTCGAAGTCAGAGTGGACTTCCTCTCTTATTAGTATTTTTTATGGCAATAGGTGTTCTGTTTTTTAAAAAAAGAATCGGATTAAAAAGAGTATGCGTTTATATCTTAATATGTGCCTGTACTTATAATTTGCTTGGAACTACAATCCCGAATGTTGTTGCTCATAGGTGGGGATATGATGGAATTAACGAATACAATTCTTCTCCATGGCACTGTATTTTGATAGGAATGGGTTATTTAGACAATGATTATGGGTTATATTACAGCGATGACAGTGCAAAAGAAATAATAGAAAAAATTGACCCAAGTATAGTGTATAATTCAAATGAATATTTTGATGCCTGTAAAAAGGAGGCATTAAGGATTATAAAGGAAAATCCTGGTTTTGTGATAAAAGGGTGGTTCATGAAATTGGGAAAATGTATTCAGCTTTGGGCAGAGTATATTTTGGGCAATTCAAAGTTGACTTATTACTGGCATCCATATATTTTTATTTTATTTGCACTTTTGATTAGTAGTATATTATTGATTAGGCAAAAAAAGTTTGGTTTATATATGAAGGAACAGGGAACTTGGTTAGTACTTTGTGCGTTAGCCGTTTTCTTCTCATTATATGCAGGTATTCTTGCATATCCTCAGGAATACTTTATTTGGGGGAGCCTTGGAGGACTGGGAATATTTTTGGTATTAATGTGTTATTCAATGATTGCTTATAGTATGGAGATAAAATAAAAGGAAGTTATATCAATGAAAAAAATAATGCTTTCATTTGGAACAAGACCTGAGGCAATAAAAATGTGTCCTCTTGTAAATGAATTAAAGAAGCGGGAAGGAATACAGACGGTGGTTTGTGTGAGCGGACAGCATCGTCAGATGCTTGATCAGGTACTCGAAACATTTCATGTGACACCGGATTATGATCTTTCAATTATGAAGGACAAGCAGACTCTTTTTGACATTACTACCGGTATTCTTTACAGGATAAAGGAAGTGTTGGAGAAGGAAAAGCCGGATGTGGTTTTAGTCCATGGAGACACCAGCACTACATTTGTGACAGCCTTAGCTTGCTTCTATCTCCAAATTCCTGTTGGCCATGTGGAGGCAGGCTTAAGGACATATGATATCTACTCTCCCTATCCTGAAGAATTTAATCGTCAGGCAGTATCTATCATTTCACAGTATAACTTTGCACCAACTGTAAAAGCAAAGGAAAATTTGATTAAGGAGGGAAAAGCACCGGATAAGATTTGGGTGACAGGAAATACCGTAATTGACGCCTTGAAGACAACTGTTAAGGAAGATTATAAAAGTGAAGTACTGGATTGGGCAGAAGGCTCTCGACTTATATTTATTACTGCACATAGAAGAGAGAATCTCGGTACACCAATGCATCATATGTTTCGGGCAATTCGTCGTGTTATGGAGGAGCATTCGGATGTTAAAGCCGTCTATCCGATTCATATGAATCCTGTGGTCAGACAGGCTGCTGATGAAGAATTATCCGGTTGTGACCGCATAAGAATCATAGAACCTGTAGAAGTATTTGATTGTCACAACCTTATGGCACGTTCATATCTTATTCTAACAGATTCCGGTGGAATTCAGGAGGAAGCCCCCAGCTTAGGAAAGCCGGTGCTGGTGATGAGAGACACTACCGAACGTCCCGAGGGTATTGAGGCAGGTACTCTTAAGCTTGTTGGAACAGAAGAGGAAACAATATATAATAATTTTAAAATACTTCTCGAAAACAACGAGGAATACCTTAGGATGGCGCATGCCAATAATCCCTATGGAGACGGACATGCATGCGAAAGAATAGCAGATATTTTGGAAGGAAAAGGCAAGTAATTGAACGCCTTCGAGGGAGGCTGAAATGAGTATCAGTGTAATTAGAAATTTTAGGGGTAACAAAACTGGAAAGCATATAATGTCATTCATCGTTGCTTGGACACTGTCGCTTTTCGGCGTTTCAAGAAGTATAGATACGGATAATTTTATATATGCCATAGGCAGGATACATACATACATATAATAACAATGTATTTAATAACAATGTGTATTTGGGAGAGGGTGGTCTCTCTCCCAGATATATTATTGATACTGTGTTTTCGTTTGTTATGAAATTAAACGGAGGTGATTGGGCTGCTGCTTCATTATGGTGGATTTATTTTGGCGCAGTAATTCAGGCAATCGCGATAGCCAGGATTTCATATCGTATAAGTGAGAAATATCAGATTATTTGTACTGCAATATTAGCTTGCCTGTTGATGTATTTTGATAACAATTTAGCCGGTGCTGCACCTTGGGGAGCCGTCTCTACATCTGTTAGTATTGGAATGGCATTTTCATCCCTGGCAATTTCATTTGTTGTGGGCAAAAATAAAAAGTATAATTGGGCGTGGATTTTTGCCGGGTGTACAGCTATTTGTCATATTCATGAGGGGATATATTGCTGCGCGGTAATAGTTATTATTGCGCTTGTTGACTGCATATTGAAGAAAAAAGTATTGATAAAGGAAAATGCATTTGTTTTAGTAGCAATTGCGGCTCTTGCGCTTGTGGTTTTGCCAAGCTTATTTACAGATAAACTGGATATTTCTAATGAGGCATTTGTAAATATTTATGCCATTTTCAGGCATCCACATCATTTGGTTCCCACTTCTTGGGGAATTGACACAATACTAAAATCGGGCTGGATAAATATATTTATATTTTTGCTATCGCTGGAAACATTTATGTGTTTCAAAAAAGATACGCTGAGAGAATTTTTTTTGAAAGCACTATTCTTGGAAATAGCATGGTTTGTGGCACTTGCAGCTACATATGTTTTTACAGAAAAAATTCCGGTGGCATTTGTATCCACGATGTTTTTGCCTAAATCATTCAGGTATGTAGTTATCATTTCCTTGATTATGTATTTAAAAGCTTTCTTTGTTCTGAGAGAAGAAAAGCTCTATTTTTCAAGCTGGTTGATGATTTTGTTTGCATTTTCAACTTCAATTTTAGATATGAAGCAGATGATTATTTGTTTTATTATTACTGCATTTGTGATATTGGCTGAGCAGCATATTGACACAAAAAAAATCTTTGCTAGTGACAACATAGTGATGGGTTTTGATATTCTTTGCTTCGCTTTAGTAATGACCTTAAGAGCAGCGACTATCCGAGATGGGAAGGCTGTTATAACTGTGTTTATAGTTTTTTTTGCGATTGCAGCTATTCATATTGCATACTTAAGGAAGCGAAAATATGCATACAGTCTAAGTATTGTTGCTGGGCTGGGCTTGATTTTGCTTTCCCTCTATGGAAGAATAATTTATATTGATGGTGGTTCGGTTCAGGTTATTAGTGGGGAAAAGGCGCTTGTTAATTCAATAGGGAAGGACGCATATGATTTAGCACTTGAATTTAAGGAACAGACAGATGTTACAGATGAATTTTTGGCTGATCCGGATGATATTGTTATATCAGGTGGGGTTCAGGTGGTTAGCGAACGTAACTGCTATGTTGTGAAAAAAATAATTCCTTCATTAAAAAATGCAGTTAATGATTGGTATGAGAGATATATTTCGACTACTGGATTATTAGACAAAGATGTTGATGAAGTTGAGCAAATAATGCGAGACAGCGACATTGATTATCTGCTGGTGAAATCCGACTATTTTGAGAGATTTGATGATGCAGAGAATCTGTCTGTATTTTTGGAGAGCACTCAAGGCTCATTAAGAATATATAAGTTAGGTGAAGAATAATGCAGATAATTATACCAATGACCGGCTATGGTTCGAGATTTATAGCAGCTGGATATAAAGATTTAAAACCATTAATAAAGGTAGAGGGCAAGCCAATCATCCGGTGGATAGTGGAGGGAATGTACCCTGGAGAAGAAAATATTATATTTGTATGTCGTAAGGAGCATTTAGATGTAATACCGCAGATGGAGGAGCAGCTTAAACAAATAGCACCGTCTGCCCAAATTTATGCAATAGATGATTGGATTAAAAAGGGACCGGTATATGATGTGCTTCGTGCATCAGAGATTATTGATGATGACGAGCCGGCTATTATCAATTATTGTGATTTTTATATTAGCTGGGATTGGCAGAAATTTAAAAAGAAGCTGGAAGAAAGAAATCCGGACGGCTGTGTTCCCTGCTATACAGGATTTCATCCACATCTTATGGTACCAAAGAATGTCTATGCTTCCTGCCTTACGGATGAAGAAGATAATTTGATAGAAATCCGTGAAAAATATTCCTTTGAAAGGGATAAGACAAAAGCAAAGCATTCACCTGGAAATTATTATTTTAAATCCGGTGCTTATCTTAAAAAATATTGTCAGGAGCTTGTAGACTCCGGACAGGAACTAAACGGAGAATACTATGCAAGCATGCCGTATAATTTTATGGTGAAGGATGGACTTAAAGTATGGATTCCAACAGATATTGATTATTTCTGCCAGTGGGGTACACCGGAAGATATGGCGGAATCTGTTTATTGGATTAGACTGATGAGGAATATGAAACGATGAATATATTGATACCAATGGCCGGAGCGGGCAGCCGATTTTCAGATGCCGGATATACTGAGAGTAAGCCGGCAATACCAACATATGACAAGCGAACAGGAAAACTTATGCCGATGGTAGTTTGTGCAACGCTTGATTTGCCGGAAGTAGGTGATGACGGCTCAAATGTTATATATGTAGACAGAGACTTTCACAAGACTAATGGTACAGAAAAAGCGATTCTTGAATGCTTTCATAAAGCAAGGTTTATAACCGTGGATCATCTTACAGAGGGACAGGCATGTACATGCCTGTTGGCCGAATCGTTTATAGACAATGATGAGGAGCTGCTAATCGCAGGGTGCGACAACGGAATGGAGATGGATTGTAAAAGGTTTGATAGATTACGGGAAGAGGCAGATGTTCTTGTGTTCACCTATAGAAATAACGAGGCTGTTCTTACTAATCCTAATGCCTATGGTTGGATGAAGGTTGACGATAATGACAATATAGTGGGAACTTCTATAAAAAAGGCAATATCTGATACTCCTATGAATGATCATGCAGTGGTTGCGACCTTTTGGTTTAAAAAGGGAAGCATCTTTGTGGAAGCAACAAAGAAAATGATTGGAGAAAATGACCGAATCAATAATGAGTTCTATGTGGATCAGGTTGTAAAACATGTACTTGACTTGGGATATAAGGCAAAAGTATTTGAGATAGACAGGTATATAGGCTGGGGAACACCGGAGGATTACGAATTATACCAGAAAACATTTGAATATTGGAATGGATTTTACGAAAGGGAAAAGCAGTTTTTGCAATAGTAGAAGATAATGAATGTACAGAGAACTATAGTCAAAAATTCAAAATTAAACAAGGGTATCATAATTGGTATAGTTCTACTGGTGAAGCTGATTTTGATGGGTTTATTTTCCTCTGATTATCAGGATCAGATGTTTATCCCTTTTGTTAGCGTCTTCTTAGCAGGAAAAAATCCATATGATTTTTTCCATTTTAACGGGCTTCCGTCATCATTTCCATATTTTCCGATTATGCTACTGATAGAGAGCTTGGGAGGTGCGCTCCTTCGCTGGATATCGCCGGTCAGTATTTTTTGGCAGAATTTTATCTTTAAGTTACCACTCCTGATATGTGATATTATCGGGTATGTGACCCTTTGTAAAAGGAATGTCAAATTTAAATATGCGACAGTTTTCTATTTTTGTTCCCCCATAATTATGTATGCTACATATGTGCATGGACAGTTAGATATTATACCAACAGTATTTCTTATTGTTGCAATATATTTTCTTTTGGATTGGAAGAAAAAGTATAACCTCGTATTGTATGCGTTTTTCTTAGGCATAGCAGTAGGATGCAAGTTTCATATTATGACCGCAGTGCCAATCTTGTTTCTGTATGTGGCTAAGAAAAAGGACTATATTACGGCGATTAAGTATCATTTATTATCGGCGCTGATTGTATGCGCTTCCTGCATTCCGTTTTGGGGTGAGGGATTTATTCAGACTGTTATATTTAATAAAGAACAGTCAGCATTAACGGCAGTTAATTTTGATTTTGGAGCAGTTCAATTAGCAATACCCATAGTGGTGCTTCTGATAGTATATCTGAATGTATATGAACTGAATTATTTTAATAAAAATTTGCTTATATCTATGTTGGGTCTTTTGTTTTCAGTGTTTTTGATTTGCATATCTCCAATGCCGGCATGGTATATATGGGCTGTTCCGTTTTATGCAATCTATTTTAGCTTTGTGCTGGAAGATAAGTATAAGTTGATGGTTGTGTATGCATTCTTTAATGTGCTGTATCTGGTTTATTTCGTATTCCTTCACATTACCGCCAACACTGATATTATATTACTTGGAAATAGCTTGCAGTGTCTGAAGGTAGAAAATCCAACAGTTCGCTCAGTGGTATTCTCAATGATGGTGGCGGCATTGGGCGTTATTGTATTTAAGATTTATCGGTTTGGCATAGCAAGTAATGAATTATATCAAAGAAAAGGTAACTCATTTGTAATAGGCATTGCAGGTGATAGCGGTGCCGGAAAGAGTAAGCTTCTTGAAAAAATAGAGCATTTGTTTGGCACAGAGAAGGCGGTTCTGTTTATTGAGGGTGATGGCGACCACAGGTGGGCGAGAAACGATGAGAATTGGGAGCAATTTACGGCGCTTAATCCGCAGGCAAATTTTCTCTATAAACAGGCAGAGGACATTAGAGAATTAAAAAGAGGAAATCATGTAATTAGAACTGAGTATGATCATAATACCGGGGAATTTACAGAATGGAAAAGGGTAAACACAAAGAAATATATAGTATTGTGTGGATTACACTCATTGTATTTGCCAGTATTGCGTGATGAACTTGATTTGAAAATTTACATGGATACGGACAATGAGCTTCGTAATTTTTGGAAGATTGAGAGAGACACTAAGAAGCGTGGATATTCAAAGGAAGAAATTGTTGCACAGATAGAGAAAAGATTTCCTGATGCCGAGAAATATATTTACCCACAAAAAGAGTATGCAGACTTAGTTATTATGTATTTCGACAAGACATTGAAGAGCTGCTATGAAGAAAACCATGAGGTTGAACTAAGTGTTAAATTTGTGCTTAATATTAATACGAATATTGAGCAATTGTTAGAATCCTTTAAAACATATAATGTTTTCCCGGAACATAAACTTTGTGATGATTTTTATCATCAGGAGGTTGTTTTTGATGGCAAGGAGTTGACACAGGATATTGATTTTGATAAGATAGCTGAAATTAATATTCCGCAGTATGAGGACTTCTTCACCTATTATCCAAATTGGGGAACTGATGTAGAGGGAGTTATCCAAATAGTCTTGCTTTATATGATAAGCGAAAAGATGAAGGGCTGATATAATGATAAAGGCTGTAATATTTGATTTAGACAATACTCTATATGATTATGACAGATGTAATGAAATAGCGGAGAAGGCTTTATATAATGCTATTTCTGATGAATTCAAAATTTCGTATGGTAAAGCTCAAGATGCACTGAAAAAAGCAAAATTTCATGTAGAGGAAAATTTGGGCTCTGAGGTTGCTGCTTCACATAATAGATTGTTGTATATGCAGGATGTTTGTGAGCAGTTTGGGAAAAATCCATTACAATATGCTATGAATTTTTATAACATCTATTGGGATACGATGTTAAGCGAAATGACCTTGTTTGGCTATGCTATTCCTCTGATTGATGGGTTGAGAGACAAGGGGATACAAGTAGGAATTCTTACGGATTTGACGGCGCATATCCAATATAGAAAGATTGCAGCATTGGGTTTAGATACAAGGATAGATTATTTAGTTACAAGCGAAGAAGCCGGGGCAGAAAAGCCTTCAGAAAAAATGTTTCATCTGATGTTAAAAAAAATGAATGTTTTACCTGAAGAAGCGATTATGATAGGCGATAGCCAGTCTAAGGATATTGATGGAGCAATGGCAGTAGGTTTAAACGCCATAAAATATGAAAAGGGAATGGATATCTATGAACGAACGTCAGCACTATTGGGATAATGTTAAAGGCATATTGATTATTTTGGTTGTAGTAGCTCATTTTATGCCGGGTGGAGATGTATTAGGGGCAATAGATAATGGTATATACTTGTTTCACATGCCCTTATTTATTTTTGTGTCAGGTCTGTTCCATAATAATGAGAAAGTCAGGGAAAGAGTATTAAGCCTTACAATTATTGGTGTTGTTTATAATGCAGCATTGATTCTGGTGGATAATGTTTTATTGGGAAAGGTGCAGGATTTTTATCTTTTTCGTGCAACAAAAATTCCGTGGTTTGTTTTTGTGTTAGCCATGAGTACCATAATCACATACTTACTTAGGGATTGCAACAAAGCTATGGTTTTGATTGTTACAACTGCCATTGGCTGTATTGCATGTTATGATGCTTCTTTAACAGAGAATCTTTCAATTGACAAACTGTTATGTTTTTACCCTTTTTATTATTTGGGATATGTTCTTGACCCTCATAAACTAGAACAGACGCTTAAAACGAGAACGAAAGTTCGATTGGGGGGGGGAGGCGCACTGGTAGTCTATATTTTGATAACAGTTTTAGGCAGAAAGTGCAAAATAAGCGTTTCTAAAGCAGTGTTTTTATTTGGTGGTACAATTCCTTACCCGACAATGTCAGTTGCTTGGGTTGGCGTTAAATTAATATATTATGCGGCAATCATAGTTGTTTCTTTATCATTGTTATGTATTTTGCCATCAAGAAAGGTTTTCGGACTTACTACAATAGGTGAAAGGACGATGCAAATATACTTTTGGCACATTATTGTCAGAAGTATTATATACGCCATGGGATTGCAGAATTATATTTGCATAAATGTGGTGGGTCATATTATTTGGATTATGATTTCTGTTGCAATTGCAGCAATTTTATCACTTAAAATATTCAGCTTTCCAACAAGTCAGATAATTAAGGGCGTAAAGAAGAGGTGATACTTTGAAATTGACAGTTGTTGTTCCCTGTTATAACGAAGCAGAAAATATTCCATTAATTCTTAATAGATTTAATGAAGTGATAGGTAAAAGAAATATCGAAGTTATTTTGGTAAATAATGGTTCTACAGATTGTTCTGCTGAGGTTATAAAGGAGCTTGTTCCTGAGTATCATTTTGCAAGAACTGTGTGTGTTCCTGTAAATCAAGGCTATGGTTATGGAATTATTCAAGGTCTAAAAGTAGCAGACGGGGATTACATTGGTTGGACACATGCTGATATGCAGACTGATCCCGCAGATATTGTTAAAGCGTATCAAATCATCAAGAAAAGGAAAGATGAAAAGTTATTTATAAAAGGAAATAGAAAAGGTCGACCTGTCTTTGATGAAATATTTACTAAAGGCATGGGTATATTTGAAAGCGTTTATTTTAAAATGCCACTTGTGGATATCAATGCGCAACCCAATATATTTCCAAAGGAATTTTTTGATTCATGGAGAAATCCGCCATTTGATTTTGCCTTAGATTTATATGCTTTATTTTGGGCGAAACAGCAGAGGTTAAAGGTTGTTAGATTTGCTGTGGATTTTCCTGAGAGAATATATGGTGAATCTAAGTGGAATACAAATGGACTGAAGTCAAAGTGGAAATTTATAAAAAGGACATTGAAATTTAGTCGAGAATTGAAGCATAGCCTTTGAAGGAGATAAATGAATTGAAAAACGCATATTTTCCGCAACATTGGGATAATAGAATGAAGAATGAGGGGGATGTAACTGCTGAAGAGAGTATTTTCTGACCGGCAAGAATAGAATCCTTTATCATCTGATTGAGCAGAGATTTTCATGGATGAATAAATATATTAAAGCATCGGACAAGATGATATTAGAATTAGGGTGCGGAGCCGGTTTGTCGAAGCAGTTTATAAAAAGCGATAAGCTGATTCTGTCTGATGTGGCAGAACATGAATGGGTAGATAAATATGTTGATGCCTTGAATATTGATTATCCGGATGAAAGCATTGATGTGATTATTTGCTCGCATATGATTCATCATATATCAAACCCTGCTTCATTTTTGGATAATGTGAGTAAAAAATTAAAGCCAGATGGCCGAATTATAATTCAGGATATATATACTTGTACCTTAATGAAGATTGCGCTCAGGCTTATGCGCCATGAGGGCTGGTCTGATTCGGTAGATATTTATGACAGAAGTGCTGTTTGCAATAATCCTGTTGATCCGTGGTCGGCTAACTGCTCGATACCCAAACTTTTGTTTTTTGGTAAGGGAAATAGATTTGAAGAGGAATTTCCCATGTATAAGATGATTAAAAGAACAAGAAACGAATGCTTCCTTTTCTTCACCTCCGGCGGTGTGATTGCGAAAACTTTTTCACTTCCGATAGGTGATAACGGAGCAAAATTTATTCAGAAAATCGATAAAGGACTGGTTAAAATAGCCCCATCATTCTTTGCATGCGGTTGCTCAATTGTATTGCAAAAGAAGAGATAAGTGCATATACTACAAACCTTTTGGTATATAGATGGAAGAAAATGAAAAAGATATATTTGATGTAATAATGAGCCGAAAACTGTTTAATCCGTTATATCCTTTTTATCGCAAGTATAAAGAAGGTCTTCTTTACTTGCTTTTTGGAGGATTAACTTTTTTCCTTGCAATAGGTATTTATACGATATTAAGTCAGTTTTTTTTAATTGATGCATTGGTATCTAATATTGTTTCATGGATTGCAGGAGTTTATTTTTCTTTTTTTACGACACGTAAGTGGGTATTTAAGTCTGAAACAGAAGGCATAAAGGCTATGCTTGCTCAAATGGGAGAGTTTGGTGCAGCAAGATTGGCAACATTAATATTACAAGAGATATTGCTGTACATCTTTATTATGCGATTAAGGTACAATAGTCTTTTCATAAAAATATGTACAGAGATTATTAATATAATCATAAATTACCTTGTAAGCAAGTTTAAGATTTTTAGAAAGTGATGATAAGATGAAGGGTTTTGTAAAAATATCAAAATATTCAGGAATGCGTGAAGATTTAGTGCAGGCAGGTGGCGGAAATTCTTCATTCAAGATTTCTGAAGACAAGATGGCAATTAAAGCATCGGGCTTTCAGTTGGCCGACATTACTGAAACTGAGGGCTATGCCTTGGTCAATCCTCAGATTATTAGAGATAGATTCTTAGGAGCAGATGATATAGATGCATTTACTGATGCTGACAGTAAGACTATATTGGAGGAGGCCTTTATTGAAGGTAAACGGCCGTCTATTGAGACTTTTCTACATGCAATATCAGGGACATATACATTGCATACGCATCCAATAGTTGTAAATGCACTTACATGCCGTAAGGATGGTATGGGTGTGCTAAAGGAGCTGTTTCCAAAGGCTCTGTTTGTTCCGTATGCAACACCCGGTGTAGAACTTGCTAAGGCATATTTTAAGGCTTATCAGGAGCAGACAAACAGATTAGACAAAGTATTTGATATAGTGTTTCTTCAAAACCACGGACTTGTTGTTTCAGATGATACAGCTGATGCTGTTATTGAAAAAACGGAGACAGTTCTTAAGACCTTGGAAGAATATCTGAAAGCAGATTATCAGGGCTATCATGAACTGACTAAAATATGGAGACTTTTTGAAGATAGGGTGGTTTGGAAGGTTACGGATGAGAATATTTTAAGCATATATAAGAATAGAGATGGTATATGGCAGCATGCATTTTGTCCGGATTGCATAGTTTTTTTGGGAAAGAAACTATTAGAATTGCCTGATAGATTTAGTAAGCAGAATATTGATGATTTCTTGCTAGAGCACGGTCAGCCTGTAATGGTAAGCCACTGCGGAAGCCTATATTTGATTGCAGATAGTGTTAAGAAAGCCATGGAGACGCAGAGCGTGATGAGTTTCAGTGCGCAAGTAATGAAGCTCAATGAAGGATATGAATGTAATCTGTTATCAGATGAGGAACAGAAATTCCTTTTAAACTGGGATGCCGAGAAATACAGGAAAGCTATGAAATAGGTGAAAATATGGAATATATTGCGCACAGGATTAATACGGTAGAAGAATTAAGGAATCTTCCAACGGAATATGGGGTTGAACTGGACTTAAGAGATAATCTTGACGGAAAAATTTATATCCAGCATAATCCTTTTGAGGCAGGAGAAGATTTTGAGGATTATTTGAAGGAATACCATCATGGAACCATGATACTTAATGTAAAGAGCGAGCGTATAGAGTTAAAGATTTTAGAAATGCTTGCTCATTACGATGTTAAGTCCTATTTCTTTCTTGATTCTTCCTTTCCTATGATTTGGCTCCTTAGCAATCAGGGTGAGAAGAATGTAGCCTTAAGAATTTCAGAAGTAGAAGGACTTGACACTGCAAGGAATATGGCAGGAAAAATAGACTGGATTTGGGTAGATTGTTTTTCGAAAATTCCTATAGGAAAGGAGGAATATGATGAGTTAAAGAGCCTGAGATATAAGCTTTGCTTTGTATCACCGGAGCTTGAGGGAAGAGACTGGGACATAGAGAATTATGCTAACCGGATTAAAGAGCTGGGAATGAGTTTCGATGCCATCTGTACTAAACATTACAATATTGAGAGGTGGAAAAAGGAACTGCTTTAAGCAGAA
>Ga0129310_1002126_pt1 | contig 15392 bp, 15 predicted proteins | sample Go1ome_2_FD_94433 | JGI IMG/M metagenome (GOLD analysis project Ga0129310, IMG submission 94433) | Western lowland gorrila individual fecal microbial communities from Wisconsin, USA - Go1022A metagenome | ecosystem: Host-associated > Mammals > Digestive system > Large intestine > Fecal | place...
GCAAAAATCATATTATTGCTCAACGGATTTGTTTCGTGTTGCGCCAAACTCGCATCTTGCACAATTCGTCCTAGCAAGGCGGCAGCCTTGCGTCGTCCTCATTGTACAATCTGACAAAAAATCGAGTTTTGCCAATAAGCGAAGCATAATATTGGCAAAACTGACTGCGCAATCGCGTGACAATAATTATGCGGTATTGCCCTTGAAATAATTATGGCAAAAATACACATTTCCGCCCTGCCACGGGGCGGATTTTGTGCGCTTTTTTCAAGAAAAAAACTTGCAATCAGCAAAGCAATGTGATATAATATTAATATGTGGGATTATGTTTTCATGTCCCGACTACTCTATTTTCAGAAATGAGGATCATATAATGTCATCAAGTGTAATTGTCGGAACCCAGTGGGGCGACGAGGGCAAGGGAAAGATCATCGACATCATGGCTGCAAAGGCTGATGTCGTAGTACGTTCCAGCGGCGGAAACAACGCTGGTCACACCGTGGTTCACGGCGACCAGGTTTACAAGCTCCACCTGCTCCCCTCCGGTATCCTGTACCCCGAGACCCTCTGCCTTATCGGCAGCGGCGTTGTGGTAGACCCGTCCGTACTTCTTGAAGAAATAAAGAACATGAACGACCGTGGAGTTACCTGCGATAATCTCCGTATCGACGCGCGTGCAGACATCATCATGCCCTGGCACAGACTTCTCGACAGGCTGTCCGAGGAATTCAAGGCAAAGCAGACCGGCGTGAACATCGGCACCACCGGAAGAGGCATCGGCCCCTGCTACACCGACAAGGACGAGCGTATCGGTATCCGTATGTACGACCTGGTACACCCGGAGGTACTGAAGAAGAAAATCAAGGAAACCGGCGAGCTGAAGAACCTTATCATCACAAAGGTTTACGGCGGCGAAGCATGCGACCTTGACGCTATCTACGAGGAATACAAGGGCTACGGCGAGAAGCTTGCGAAGTACATGGCAGACGCTTCCGTTATAGCTTTCGAGGCTTACGAGGCTGGCAAGAAGGTGCTGTTCGAGGGCGCGCAGGCTACCCTGCTCGATATCGACTTCGGTACCTATCCGTTCGTAACTTCCTCCCACCCCATCGCGGGCGGCGCGTGCGTAGGCACAGGCGTTGGTCCTAAGATGATCGACGAGGTAATCGGCGTAGGAAAGAGCTACACCACACGTGTAGGCAACGGCCCGTTCCCGACCGAGCTGTTCGACGAGACCGGAAACTATATCCGCGAAAAGGGCGGCGAGTACGGTACTACCACCGGACGTCCCAGAAGAACCGGCTGGTTCGACGCTGTTATCATGCGCCACGCAGTTCGCGTAAACGGACTCACTTCACTTGCTATCAACAAGTTCGACACCCTGGCAGGACTCCCTGTACTCAAGGTGTGCGTAGCATACAAGACCACCGACGGTCAGACCCTCAAGGACTTCCCCGTAACTCTCGAAGAGCTTGCAAAGTGCAGCCCCGTATACGAGGAGATCGAGGGCTACGAGGGCGACCTCTCCAGCTGCAAAAAGTTCGAGGATATGCCCGAAAAGGCACAGGCTTACGTTAAGCGCCTTGAAGAGCTGTGCGGCTGCCCGATCAAGTTCCTGGGCATAGGCCCCGGCAGAGATCAGATCATCTACAGATAATAATAGATGAAGATAATTTTTATCGGCGACGTGGTGGGAATGCGCAGCTGTGAAGCGCTCCAGAGGGAGCTTCACGGCATAAAGCAGAAGCTCGGCGCGGAGGTCATTATCGTCAACGGCGAGAACTCCGCGGAGGGCAACGGCATAAATCCCGCCTCTGCCGGAGCTATATTCGACGCCGGAGCCGACGTCATAACCACCGGAAACCACTGCTTCCGTCAGAAAACCATGGAAGCCGAGTGGGAGAGCAACGAGCGTATAATCCGCCCGGCGAATTACGGTGACGACGTTATCGGCAGGGGAATGTGCGTGCTCGACCGCGGCGCGTATTCCATCGCGGTGATAAACCTGATGGGTACGACGTTCATGCAGCCGCTGGAGAACCCGTTCCACTGCATGGACAGGATCCTTGAAAGCTGCGACGCCCGGATAAAGATTGTGGATTTCCACGCTGAGGCGACTTCCGAGAAACGCGCGATGGGCTACTATCTCGCGGGGAGGGTATCCGCAGTACTTGGCACGCATACGCACGTCCCGACGGCTGACGAACAGATCATCGAGGGCACAGGGTACATCACGGACGCCGGCATGACCGGGCCGAAGGACTCCATACTCGGCGTGGAAAAGGATATCATAATCGACCGTTTTCTGACGTACTACCCGAAGCGCCACAGATTCGCGGAGGGCGACATAGAGCTGAACGGCGTGCTGATGGACATTGACACGAAAACCGGAAAATGCAGTTCCATCGAGAGGTACAGACAGCTCATCACATCGGTGTGATCTTTCCGAAAGGCATTCCAAGTGAATGAATGGTGATTTTATGGAAATAGTAAAAGTATCGGCGCATTCCGTACCGAAATCCGTTGCAGGCGCCATCGCCGCGGTTATCCGCGAGTACGGCGAGGTCGAGGTGCAGGCGGTCGGAGCCGGCGCCGCAAACCAGGCGGTGAAGTCAATTGCCATTGCGAGAAGCTATATGGCTCTTGTGGGCGTTGATCTCATCTGCATTCCGGCGTTCACGACGGTAGACATAGACGGTGACGAGAGAACCGCAATGAAATTCATAGTTGAGCCGAGGTAATTTCGGTTCAGCTGGTATATGGTTGGCACTGAATTACACGCATTTATCGGTTGCAATGGCGCGCCTCCGGGGGCGCTGTTGGTGCGTGCGGTTCAGTGCTTTTTTATAAGGAGAGCGCATGGAATTACGGTTTTACGACAGCGCTGCCGATGAGCGTATCAAATTTGCGGTTATCATCGCCAGGTCTGAGGGTAAGTGGGTGTTCTGCAAACACCGCGAACGCGATACCCTGGAGCTTCCGGGCGGACACCGCGAGCCTGGCGAAAGCATAGACGCGGCGGCAGAAAGAGAACTCCGCGAGGAAACCGGAGCACTGGATTTCCGTATCAAGCCGGTGTGCGTATATTCCGTCACCGGAAAGAACCGCGTGAACTCGTCCGGGGAAGAAACATTCGGAATGCTTTACACGGCTGATATCACGGAGTTCGGTGAACTCAGCAGCGAAATCGAGCATATAGTTTTAACAGCGGAGCTTCCCCAGAGCTGGACTTATCCCGAAATACAGCCGGGGCTTATTGCGGAAGCGCAGCGAAGAGGTGTCATATGAAGATAATGTTGATAGCCACAGGCGGCACGATAGCAAGCGGCGACAGCGGCGGCGGTCTTTCACCGGAGATGTCGGCGGAGCAGCTGCTTTCCGGCGTTTCCGTAGAATCGGAAGTACACGCAGTCCAGCCGTTTTCGCTGGACAGCACGAACCTTACTCCGGAGCACTGGACGCAGCTTGCCACGATTATCCGCGATAACTGGAGCGATTACGACGGATTCGTCATAACCCATGGAACTGACACGATGGCGTACGGAGCGGCGGCGCTCAGCTGCCTTATCCATAACGCAGACAAGCCGGTCGTGTTCACAGGCTCACAGCTGCCGATGGACGAGCCGGGCAGCGACGCTCCGCAGAATCTGGGGGACGCATTCCGGTGCGCGGAGCACGGGCGCGGCGGCGTCTGGGTGTGCTTCAACGGCAGAGTTATTTCGGGAAGAGCCGCGCGGAAAGTCCACACGACGGATTTTGACGCGTTCCGCGGATTTGAGCCGCAGGACGAGCAGACCGTCAGTGACTTCTGCTCCGGGAGCGGGGAAGCTGAGGGCGGAACGGTGTTCTACAACCGCCTTGACAGCAAAACCGCAGTGCTGAAACTCACCCCGGGAATATCTCCGGAGCTGGTGCACGACCTCGGTACGCACGTGAACGCGCTGATAATTGAGGGCTTCGGCATGGGCGGGATCCCGGAGACTGACGGGCTTCCGCAGGTCATAGAGGCGCTGACAGCCTGCGGAGTGCGGGTAATCATGACAACTCAGGTGTTCCGGGGCGGCTGCGACCTGTCAGTCTACGAAGTCGGGCAGGCGGCGCAGAGGCTCGGCGTTATCCCGGCGAAAGGAATGACAACGGAGTATGCGGTCATGCGCGCAATGTGGGCGCTGGCTTATTCATACACAGCAGAAGATTTCAGAAACCTGTTCCTTGACGAAAGGAACTGACCCACGACCACAAGGAGGACGACATTGAAGAACGAACTGAAAAAGCTCAGCTACAAGAACTTTATCATGCTCACGATCGCGGGATTCATCAACGCATTCGGAATCACGGTGTTCCTTATGCCGGTGAACCTGTACGACAGCGGAATTTCCGGTACTTCCATGCTGCTGGGATACCTCACGCCGGATTACCTTACGCTGTCCGTATTCCTGCTGGTGCTCAACCTGCCGCTGTTTCTGTACGGCTTAAAGCGCCAGGGACTTGCGTTCACGATTTACGCGTGCTATGCGGTCGCGTGTTACTCGTTCTTCTCCTGGCTTATAACCGACGTGCTTCCGATTGACGTTTCACTGGCTTCTCCGCTCGCTGAGAACGACCTGGTGCTCTGCTCGCTGTTCGGCGGCGTCATCTCCGGCGTGGGAAGCGGTCTTGCGGTGCGCTTCGGCGGCGCGATGGACGGAATTGAAGTACTGGCGGTGATTTTTTCGAAGAAGCTCGGAATGACCGTCGGCACATTCGTTATGATTTACAACGTCGTTCTCTACATAGCATGCGGATTTATCTTTGAGAGCTGGGTGCTCCCGCTGTATTCCATCATCGCGTACTATGCGGCGCTGAAAACACTGGACTTCATCGTCGAGGGTATCAGCCGAAGCAAGGCGGCGCTTATCGTCACGCAGAAAGCTCCGGAGGTCAGCCGGGCGCTCAGCGACGGCTTCGGCTGCGGAGTTACTGAGATCCCTGCCAAGGGCGGTTATTCAGGCACCGACAGGACTGTTCTGTACTTCGTTGTAAACCGCTTCCAGATCGGAAAAATGCGTACTATAGTACATGACGTTGACCCGTCGGCGTACATAACCATCAATGATGTCGCGGATATTTTCAGCGCGAACCACGACGCAAAGGACGAAACTGCGGTCGCGGAGAAATAAAATCGGGCGCCGTTCGATAAGAGCGGCGTCCTCCTTTGTCAGAACTCACAAAAATTCCCCCGCATTATTCAGTAGTTTTTTTCTCTGAAAGGTTGACAAAACCGCTTGAATGTGCTATCATAATAAAGTGATTGCACGTCCGCGTGCAGAAGATACAGATATTTACAAGAAGAAAGGAAACCTATTATGAAGATCAAAAGAATCGCAGCTATGCTGCTTGCAGGCGTAATGTCCGTCGGACTGTGCTCCTGTGCTTCCACAAACAATTCCTCCGCGTCCGACAGCTCCGCTGCTGATGTAAAGACCGCAGAAGCTTCCAACGCAGAAGTCAAGACCGCAGACGCTTCCGCTGCTGACGACAACACCTCCACCGAGGGCGGCGACTGGCAGTACATAGCTGACAAGGGCACATTCGTTGCAGGCATCACCCTGTTCGAGCCGATGAACTACTACGACGAGAACGGCGAGCTGACCGGCTTTGAGACCGAGTTCACAAAGGCTGTATGTGAGAAGCTGGGCGTTGAGGCCAAGTTCCAGGAGATCGAGTGGGACAAGAAGGAGATCGAGCTTAACGCAAAGACCATCGACGCTATCTGGAACGGTCTGACCGTTACCGAGGAGCGTAAGGAGAACATGGCATTCTCTGAGTCCTACGTAAGAAACAAGCAGGTCGTTATCATCAAGAAGGATAACGCTGACAAGTACACCGACGAGGCTTCCATGGCTGGCGCTTCCTGCGCAGCTGAGAGCGGCTCCGCTGGTCAGACCGCTATTGAAACAAGCTCCGTTCTCTCCCAGAACGAGTTCGTTGGCTCCTCCGCACAGAAGGACGTTCTGCTTGAGGTCAAGGCAGGAACTGTTGAGCTGGGCGTTCTGGACTACGTAATGGCTAAGGCTTCCATCGGCGAGGGCACAGACTACGACGATCTGATGATCGTTGAGGGCGTTGAGCTTCAGCCTGAGGAGTACGCTATCGGCATGAGAAAGGGCGACACCGAGACAGTAGCAAAGGTAAACGCGGCTATCGACGAGCTGGTCGCTGACGGTACTCTCAAGGCGCTCGCTGAGAAGTACGATCTCGCTGACGTTTACGCATTCGATAACTGATAATCCGAGTCAATATGCGGGGTGGGACGCTAAGCCCCACCTTGCTTTTTATTAATGAATGAGGTCACATAATGTCATTTCTTGAAGTAACTGCGCAGCTTGCCAACGGATTTCTCACCACGCTGCTGATTTTCGGCGTGACGCTGGTCGGAGCTATCCCGCTTGGTCTGCTGATAACCCTCGGCTCCATGTCGAAGATTCCGCCGGTAAAATGGATATTCAAGGTGTTCGTCTGGATAATCCGCGGAACTCCGCTGATGTTACAGATTATCCTTGTTTTCTACGGCCCGGGTCTTATGGGGCTTGGCGTGAAATTCGACAGACTGCTTGCGGTAATCCTTGCGTTCATCATCAACTACGCCTGCTATTTCTCGGAGATATACCGCGGCGGTATCGAGAGCATACCCAAGGGGCAGTACGAGGCGGGTCAGGTGCTTGGCATGACCAAGTCGCAGATATTCTTCAAGGTAGTGCTTTTCCAGGTCATCAAGCGTATCGTTCCCCCGATGGGCAACGAGATAATCACGCTCGTCAAGGATACTTCTCTGGCGCGTGTTATCGCGGTCGTTGAGCTTGTAAAGGCTGCGGAAACCATCGTTTCGCTGAAGTCCCTCATCTGGCCGCTGTTCTATGTCGGCGCGTTCTATCTGCTGTTCACCGGTATCGTGACGATACTGCTGAACTTCGCCGAGAAGAAGCTGAACTACTACCAGGGCTGACGGAGGTGTGAACATGGCTTTCTTAGATGTAAAAGGAATTTTCAAGCGCTTCGGAAAGACCGAGGTGCTCAAGGGCATAGACCTCTCGATGGAAAAGGGCGAGGTGCTGGCGATAATCGGCTCCTCCGGCAGCGGAAAGACTACGCTCCTGCGCTGCATGAACTTCCTGGAGACCCCGGACGCCGGAACGATAACCCTCGACGGCGAGGAGCTTTACGACGCTTCCGCGAAGTATACAGATAACGAGATACGTGAAAAGCGCCTGCATTTCGGGCTTGTGTTCCAGTCGTTCAACCTGTTCCCGCAGTACACCGTATTAAAGAACGTGTGCCTGGCTCCGGAGCTTATGCGGATAAATCAGAGCAAGACAAAGCTTTCCCGCCCGGAAAAGGCGAAAATAAAGCGCGATATCGAGGATAACGCACGGTCGATACTGGCTTCCGTCGGGCTTTCCGACAAGCTGATGAACTACCCCTGCGAGCTTTCCGGCGGACAGCAGCAGCGCGTAGCCATAGCCAGGGCGCTTGCGATGAATCCCGCGATACTGTGCTTTGACGAGCCGACTTCCGCTCTCGACCCGGAGCTTACCGGCGAGGTACTCCGTGTAATCAAGGAACTCAAGGACGCCGGACGCACGATGATCCTCGTCACCCACGAAATGGGCTTCGCGAGAAGCGCGGCGGACAAGGTGATATTCATGGCGGACGGAATTATCGAGGAATACGGAACCCCCGAAGAGGTATTCGGAAATCCGAGCAGTGACAAAACTAAGACATTTCTGGAAAAATCTCTCGAAAACATCAATTGATATTTTGCAACTTCATGTTTGCAATCCTGCAAAATCTGATGATAAAAAGCCAGTAGGCGGCACAAATCCGGAGTTTCTGAAATTGAAGCTGCTTCAAAATTCAGGGATTTTGCGATGCTTTGTGCAATGTGCACTAAAACGCAGCGGATATATGCTGCGATTTGTTGAATAGTGTGATTGACAAAATACGCGTTTTCGGCTAAAATATAAATGTAATCAAGAAACAAAGGCGTTTCAGAGTACGGGGTTATTGCCCCTGTCTGGAACGCCATTTTTGTTTCGCAAAACCTAAACATAACTCTAAGGAGGAAAAGGGACATGGCAGAACATTTTAACGTAGTGGAGCAGTTCGGCATTGACGTTTTCAATGAGGAAACGATGAAGCAGAGACTTCCGAAGAACGTATTCAAGGCTCTGAAAAAGACCATTGCCGAGGGCAAGGAGCTTGACAGCAGCATTGCAGATGTTGTGGCAAGCGCAATGAAGGACTGGGCGATCGAAAAGGGCGCAACACATTACACCCACTGGTTCCAGCCTATGACCGGTATCACCGCTGAGAAGCACGACAGCTTCATCTCCCCGATGGGCGACGGCACAGTTATCATGGAGTTCTCGGGCAAGGAGCTTATCAAGGGTGAGCCTGACGCTTCCAGCTTCCCGTCCGGCGGTATCAGAGCCACATTCGAGGCAAGAGGCTACACCGCATGGGATCCTACCTCCTACGCTTTCGTAAAGGGCGGCTCCCTCTATATTCCTACCGCATTCTATTCCTACTCCGGCGAGGCACTGGACAAGAAAACTCCTCTGCTCCGCTCCATGGATGTTGTTTCCGACGCAGCGCTCAGAATTCTGAAGCTGTTCGGCAACACCACCGCAAAGAGAGTAGTTGCTACTGTAGGCGCTGAGCAGGAGTACTTCCTGGTAAACAAGTCCACCTACGATAAGAGAAAGGACCTCATCTTCACAGGCAGAACGCTGTTCGGCGCTCCCGCTCCCAAGGGTCAGGAACTTGACGACCACTACTTCGGTACTATCAAGGATCGCGTAGCAAGCTACATGAAGGATCTGGACGAGCATATGTGGAAGCTCGGCATCACCTCCAAGACCAAGCATAACGAGGTCGCTCCGGCACAGCACGAGAACGCGCCTATCTTCGCTCCGGCTAACCTGGCAACTGACCAGAACCAGCTCACTATGGAGCTTATGAAGAAGATCGCCCTGGAGCACGGTCTGGTATGCCTGCTTCACGAGAAGCCCTTCGCTGGCATCAACGGCTCCGGTAAGCACGACAACTGGTCGCTGTCCACCGACGACGGTCAGAACCTGCTGGATCCCGGTAAGTCCCCGATGGAGAACGCACAGTTCCTCACATTCCTGGTTGCTATCATCAAGGCAGTTGACGAGTATTCCGACCTGCTGAGACTCTCCGTAGCTTCCGCTGGCAACGACCACAGACTGGGCGCAAACGAGGCACCTCCCGCAATCATCTCTATCTTCCTTGGCGAGGAGCTTGAGAACGTTATCGAGGCTCTTGAGGAGGGCAGGGAGTACACTTCCGGTCACTCCATGTTCAACGTCGGCGTATCCTCTCTGCCGAACTTCCCGAAGGATACCACCGATAGAAACAGAACATCTCCGTTCGCGTTCACAGGCAACAAGTTCGAGTTCAGAAGCGCAGGTTCCAGCCTGAATATTGCAGGTCCTAACACCGTTCTGAACACCATCGTTGCAAACTCTCTGACTGAATTTGCTGACGAGCTTGAGAAGGCTGACGATTTCAACGCTGCACTGCATGATCTGCTTGTAAAGAACATCAAGGCTCATAAGAGAATCATTTTCAACGGCAACGGTTATGGTGCTGAGTGGCTGGTAGAGGCTGAGAAGCGCGGTCTGCCGAACCTCAAGACAACTGTAGACGCTATCCCGGCTCTGACTGCTGAGAAGAACGTAAAGGTATTCACCAAGTTCGGCGTATACAGCGAGGTCGAGCTGCACGCTCGCCAGGAGATCAACTACGAGAACTATTCCAAGATTATCAACATTGAGGCGCTGACCACCAGCGACATGGCAAAGACAGAGATCCTGCCCGCAGTCATGAAGTTCGCAAAGGACGTATGCGACATGGCGGCAAGCAAGAAGGCTGTAGGCGTAGAGCCGACAGTTGAGGTCGCTATGGCAAACAAGGTCAACACTCTGACTATTTCGCTGAACGAGAAGATCGACGCACTGAACGCCGCTATCGTAAAGGCACAGGGAATCTCCGACTATGCAGAGCAGGCTAAGGTATACTGCGATGAGGTATTCGTAGCAATGCAGAGCCTGAGAGCCGTAGCTGACGAGCTTGAAACCATCGTCGGCGAGGAGTACTGGCCGTTCCCGACATACGATGAGCTTCTGTTCAACGTATGATCCGCAGAAAATATAGAGTATGCGGCACTGAATTATGACTTAAAGCGTAAATTCTCGCTTTAAGATATCCCGCTCCCTTTCCCTTTTTTGGGGCTGTCAGCTGACAGCCCCCTTTTTCTTTGCGGAATAATCCGCGGGATAAGCACATATTATTACAACGGATATTGAAAAGAAAAAGCCCCGGATAAACCGGAGCTTTTATGTAGTAAACGCGTTTGATCAGTTGAGCTTGCTCAGTTCTGCGAGGCACTCGGAGCAGATGTTCTTGCCCTTGAAGATGGTGATTCCGCTTGCGTTGGAGCAGAATGCACACGCGGGCATGTACTTCTTGAGAATGATCTGATCGTCCTCTACATAGATCTCAAGGCTGTCCTTGATGCCGATGTCGAGGGTTCTTCTCAGCTCTATCGGAATAACGATTCTTCCGAGTTCATCTACTTTTCTTACGATACCTGTTGACTTGACCATTGGTTTCTTCCTCCTGTGATCCCGCAGCCCGAATTTTGCCTGACCGGACTGCCTTCATTGTTTTACGTTTTTTTCAGCATTTTGCTGATTTCTTGCATATTATAACATGTTTTTTCCGGGTTGTCAATTTTTTAGCAGCATTTTACTGTAAGTGGATATTCTTAAATGCGTCAAATATGGTAACTAAAAGTGTCATTGATGTATCAAAACAAAAGGTGTATAACGTTGCTATTGCTTTTACAGAAACGTTTGCTGACGTACCAGAATATTGACAGCAATATTGGAAATTAGTTAGAAATCTAGGAAGCTGTATATTAAGTTGGAAACGACTGTTTTAAAACGGTATAGCCTATAAAGTAAGGTCATGGAGGAACGCGATGAAAGTCATACTTATAGTGCTTCCGGTGGCTGCAGTTATATGCGGGATATGCACCGGACGTCTGCCGGAGGTGTCTGCGGCGGTTCTGGACGGCGCGGCGGGGGCGGTCACGCTTGCGATATCGCTGTGCGGGATAATGTGCCTGTGGAGCGGGCTTATGCGCGTGGCTGAGGAGTGCGGCGCTGTCCGGGTGATGTCGGCGGTGCTCTCTCCGCTGGTAAATTTCCTGTTCCGGGGACTGGAAAAGGGGGGCAGGGCAGCCCAGCTGATCTCCATGAACCTCTCCGCGAATATCCTGGGACTTGGAAACGCCACGACGCCGCTCGGAATCCAGGCGATGGAAGCCATCAAGCAGGAGGAGGGACAGCCCGAGGGCGCCCCTGCCAGCGACAACATGATAATGCTGACCGTCCTTAACACCGCGAGTTTACAGCTTATCCCGGCGACTGCGGCGGCGCTGCGCTCCGCGAGGGGAGCGGACAGCCCGATGGATATACTGCCCTGCGTGTGGATAGTTTCGGCGTATTCGCTGTTTATCGCCGTCGCCGCCGCGAAGCTGCTTGCGTGGTTCTCCCGCAGAAAGGATTCGTTCGATGCAGATAACTGACCTGTTTATCCCGCTGATATTCGCCGGGATCCTTATTGCCGGCTGTGCGAAGCGCGTCGATGTGTTCCGTGTTTTCTGCGACGGAGCCGCCGACGGACTGAAAACCACCGCCGATATCCTCCCGGCGCTCGTGCTGCTTCTGGTGAGCGTCGGAATGCTGCGGGCGAGCGGCGCGGTAGAGCTTCTGACGGGGCTTCTGGAGCCGGTGTGCGGCTTATTCGGATTTCCGCCGGAGTGTATGCAGATGGTGCTGCTGCGTCCGTTTTCCGGCAGCGGCGCGATAGCTGTCTACGACGGTATCGCCGCGGAATACGGCGCTGACAGCCTTCCGGAGCGTGCCGCGGCTGTCCTGTTAGGTTCATCGGAAACTACGTTCTACACCATCGCCGTGTACTTTTCAGCGGTGAAGATACGCCGCACGCGTTACGCAGTCCCGGCGGCGCTTACCGCAGACCTCACCGCCTGGATAGTCTGCGGAGTCACTGTAAGTCTGTTTTTCGGCTGATATTTCCCGGGAAATAACATACCGCTTGATTTTTTGCAGTAAATGTTATATAATTAATATAGAATTGCAAAAAACAGGAGTGAGTATAATGATCATTCTGCCGGAGCAGGTCACACAGGCGATAAACGTGCTTGAAAAAGCGGGCTACGACGCCTATATTGTCGGGGAATGTGTGCGCGAGCTTCTGCTGGGCAACGACCCGCAGGATTATGATATAGTTACCAACGCCGGGATAAACGACATACTTTTCGCGTTCCGGGAGTACCGCATTTCCGACGAGGGAATGAAGCGCGGCGAGGTTCTGGTCACGGTGGTCGGCATGATAATACAGGTGTCCCCGTACCGCCGCGAGGTGGTCGGCAACCGCGTTATTTACGCCGAGGACCTTGAAACCGACCTGTTCCGCCGCGGATTTACGATGAACGCCATGGCGTTCAGCCCGCGCACCGGGCTTATAGACCCGTTCGGCGGCAGGGCTTCCCTGCGCCCGGATCCGGCGGCAGTCGCCGAGGAGGAGCGCGAGGAATTACAGGAAGGGCTTGTCCCGGACAGTCCCGCGGATATCAACCGCAGGACCGGAGTTGTGCGGCTCCCGGCGCGCGTTATCGCCATCGGGGAGATGCAGTCGCGAACGGTAAAGGAAAACGGTAAGTCCACCACTGAATCCTGGTACGACATGTCAAAGTGCTTCACCACGGATCCGGCGAGGATACTGGAGGCGATGCGCTACTGCTCCGAGGGAGAGTACGTCATTGAGGACAAGACTCGCGAGGCTATCCGCGCGAACGTCAGCTGCTTTGAGTACGCCGAAAAGGACAAGCTTTTCAACGAGCTTTCCCGCATAGTCATGGGAAAATACGCCGCCCGCGTCCTTGAGCAGTACGCGGATATACTGAAATTCCTCATTCCGGAGATAGAGCCGTGCATCGGCTTCGAACAGCACAGCGTGCACCATGATTTCACGGTGTGGACGCACATATGCAAGTCCGTGGGATATGCAGTGCCGCAGCTCCCGGTGCGTTTCGCGATGTTATTCCATGACCTCGGCAAGCCGGACTGCTGCTCCATTGATTCCAGGGGGCAGGGACATTTCAAGGGGCACGGTGAGCGCGGACGGCTGCTGGCTGAGCGTATAATGCGCCGCCTGGAGTTTCCGGCGTCGCTCTCCGGAGAGGTGAGCTGGCTCGTGTACTACCACGACAAGGAGATACCCGAGGAGCGCGCGGAGTTAAAGCGGCTGCTCGACAGCCTGGGCGCGGAGGATCTGCGGAAGCTCATACAGTGCGAGATCGCGGACGCCCGCGCGAAGAAGCTCGACACGGAAACGCCGGACGTACAGCGGCTGAGGGCGGCTTCTACCGCGCTGAAAGAGATACTTGACACCGGAGAATGCTATAATATCCGTCAGCTGGCGATAACTCTGCGGGAGCTTATCGAGCGCAGACTGGTTACTTCCGACCAGGAGGCGGAGCAGCTTATGAACGCGCTGTTTGAGATGGTGCTTGACAAGCCGTCGTTCAATAATAAGCTGATGCTCCTGGATATGGCGGAAAAGAGCAAGCAGCGCCTTGACGAGATCTTAGCCGAGCGCGAGCGCGCCGCAGCGGAGAAACGCGCGGCACAGGCTCTGAAGCACCGCCGCGGCGAACCGGTATATACCAGGAAAAAGAAGTAGGGCGGAATATTTAAAGAACGTCTGATCTGAGAGCGGCGCGGCTTGGAAAATCGGACAGGCATAAATAAGCGGATTGGAAAGAATCCGATACGATAAAGAAGCAAGTAGCCATAAAATAGCGGGAGGGGCAAGCCCCTCGCCTACGCAATATTGAAAAGAAATCGCAGATGTCCGGTATAGGTCATCGGACGTGCATAAATTGAACATACGAAAAGGGGCTGTAGAAATTTACAGCCCTTTTATTCATTATTGTAGGGGAGGGGGCAAGCTCCTCCCGTAGATCTGGTGCAACAATCTTATTTGCAACGGTACGTGCCTGCTCCTACCGTAAATCCGGCACGTCAATCCCCGATTACCCTGTAGCAAAGCACCTGGAAATCAATTTCCGTGGTGAAGCTGTCGTTAGTCCCGAAGTATCCGTAGAGCCTGCCGCTGTCGTGCTGGGAGGTCTTGTAATAATACGGTGTCATGGTGAACAGCGCGTTGAGGATTTCCTGGCTGGTGATGGTTATTTCGTCCTGTACCGTGCGCTTTTCCAGAAACTCCATGCCGGGTATTTCGTAGGGCTTGACCTCGTTGAGCCGCGGTTCGTCGTAGATGAGGGATTTCAGCCCGTACAGGTGCCGCTCCCCGGGGATCGCGGTAATGATTATCCCGCCGGGCTTTACGACCCGCAGTAGCTCCTCGCGCTGGAACGGCGCAAATATCACCGCCGCCATATCCGCGAAATCATCGCAGAACGGAAGCCGGAACACGCTCGCCGCCGCGCAGAATATGTCGCGCCTGATTCCGCCGCCGTTGATACGCGCATGCGCTGCCGCAAGCGCATTTTTAGAGATGTCAACGCCGAAAACGCGCATTCCGGGCGCCGCGTCGTACATTCCTACGGTGTAGTAGCCCTCGCCACAGCCGCAGTCAAGCACAGTAACGGGTTTCGGAAAGTCGGCAGCGTATTTCGCGGCGCAGGCGCACAGCGTATCCCGCAGACCGGCGTATGCGCCGCTGTCCAGGAACAGCCGCCGGGCTGCTACCATTTCCTTGCTGTCCCCGGGGTCCTTTACGTTCTTGTGCTGGGAGAGCAGCAGGTTCACGTAGCCCTTGGACGAGATGTCAAAGCAGTGGTTCTTCGGGCAGCGCAGGGAATTCCCGTCGAATTTCAGCAGGGGAGGCGCGCTGGTCTTTTCGCCGCATACAGGGCATGTCAGCGGGAGGTTTTCAGTTATCATGTGTTTCTCCTTCAAGTGAATTGTGTTTATATTATATACTATTATTACGACATAATCAAGGGCGGATTTCGACTCTGCTTTGTTGGTAATGCACAAAACATAATATGGAATTTGTACATGGAGTATCAAAAAACTTCACAAAAACGGTTGAAATTTATACAAGATTACTATATAATAGAACCATGGAGTTCCGGAAAGCCGGGCTGCCAAATAATTATTCGGAGGTTCGACCCAATGAAAGCATTCACTGCTGATAACATCAGAAACATATTACTTGCCGGACATGGCGGAAGCGGAAAGACTGCATTAGCCGAGGCTATGCTGTTCAAA
>Ga0129310_1002130_pt1 | contig 15364 bp, 14 predicted proteins | sample Go1ome_2_FD_94433 | JGI IMG/M metagenome (GOLD analysis project Ga0129310, IMG submission 94433) | Western lowland gorrila individual fecal microbial communities from Wisconsin, USA - Go1022A metagenome | ecosystem: Host-associated > Mammals > Digestive system > Large intestine > Fecal | place...
AGTTATAACAAAATAAAACCGGGCATTTCTGCCCGGCGTAGTGTTAGCTTGCTATAAACTTGTTCACAAAGTATACTTGTCCTTTACCAGACACTTTTACAGTCTTGCTGATGCTGATATGCCCGTCGGAGTGGGTGATGGTGGTTTCTTTGATCTCGAACAGCCCCATATCCATACTCTTTTGGGTTGGCATGTTCCAGCTTGCGCCTTGCTGCTTGATCAGATAACCTTTGTCGCGCATCCACTGGAAGAGTCTTCTCTGTCCGATGTCGTGACCGTTCTGCTTGATGAGTTTGGCGAGGTCCCCAATCAGGATTGATGTCTTGGATGCGCTGACTGCGTCTGCGAAAAGGGCTTTCGGCTTCAGCTCCTCTGTTTCTCTTTGGAGTTTCATGCGTTCTTCTCGCTCTGCTTTGAGATCGGTTGCAAGTTTGATGATGGTGTCGGGGCTTAGGAGGACTTCCTCGATCTTCTGCGGCGTCATGTACGCGCCATGCTTTCGGATAGACGGCAGGACTTCTGCTGTGACCCAACGTTTGAATTTCTTTGCCTGAGGCAGCTTGCTGGATATGATCAGGCTGTACAGACCCGATTCGTTGATGCAAACAGGATTTTGTTCTCTCCCGATGGAGTCACGAATCGTTACCCCATCTGTCTTATCTTCATCATCAACATGGTCGATGATTGCTTTTCTTGGGTTCGTGTACCCGAGGATCTCTGCTACATCTTTACCGACAAGCCACGCTTCTCCGTCGATCTCTGTTGCTCTGACTTTCCCAAACTCTGTATTTTCAAAAATCTTTAATTCGTTCATTTTTCTCTCCTTTCATGCTGTAGTATTACTTTATCATAACTGCACCGAACAAAACGAACATATTTGCGGGCTACACATATTCTCTTGCCGGCCGCGTCGGATAATAAAGAATTACGCCGGATCGGCTCTCCGGGTTCGTGTTTGTAATAAGCAAATCTAACTCTTTTGCGTAAACCGCGTTAATCATTGGATTTTCGATAAATTTATATTTTCTTTGCATATTAAAAAACTCCTTTCATTTTTCGCTTGAAAGAAGACCCCGATTCTGGTATGATTAGATTTACCGGAAGGGAACTTCTAGGGTTGATAAGAGATTACTTTCGTTGGTAGCGGTGCAATCTCTTATCTTTTTTTAATTTCAGACTTTAATTTCTTCAATCCTCGTCTAACAGCCTCGCCTTTCTCGACGCCTTCTTGTTCGCAATAAGCGTTCATGATTTCAGTTGACTCATTATCAAGACGCACTGTGATTTTATTGTTTTTCGGATTGTCTGTTGGTCTTCCTGTCCTTGGAGACATTTGCTTTCACCTCTTTTCTTTTGTCTTCCATAATTCATTATATATTTATGTCTTCCAAAAGTCAAGAGTTTTTTCATACTTTTCTCGGAGTCTTCTTCAATTTTTCTTGAAAGAAGTTTCCCATTCTGATATGATAGATTTATCAGAGGGAAACTTCTGGTGGAAAATAGCAGTTACAAACTTTGGTCGGGGCGTAACTGTTATTTTATTTTTTTGTAGACCTCTTCAATTCCTTCTGTCACGACTTCGTACTGAGTTTTTCCGGTCTTTTCGCAGCAGTATAACAGCTTATCCCGGTCTTCTTTAGTTGCTCTGATTTTGATTTCGTAGGCTTTCGGATTTTCTGATTTTGGTCTGCCTGTTCGTGGACTCACTTTCATCACCTCACTTTTTGTTCACACATTTATTATATTATTGTGTGAACGAAAAGTCAAGAGGTTTTTTCATTTTTTTATTCTGTTTTGCAGTTATCCGCAGGGCTGTTGTAGTCCAGTGCCCGGCGTGGTTAATCATTCCTTTTCTTTTTTGATCGCCTCGTAGGACGCTTCGATGGCTTTGTCGATATCTTCTGCTGTAAATTCGAGCCCAAGTGCTTTGCAGCGTTCGAGCAGGTAAGCATAGACTTCCTGCTTCTTTTCCTCGCCGGTTGCGGTCTGCATCCATTGCTTCGCCCAGCGTACGGAAATTTCCGCGAGCGCAAGCAGCGTATCATACTCTTCTTTCGTTGCGTTCTTTTTGAGAAGGTTTCTCATCGGTGTCGCGAATAAAATCGTTGCGACTGCCACCATAATCAGCAGCAAAATCGTAATCATGAGTGTAATGTGTTCCATTTCTATTCTCCTTCCTCTTCATCGAGTGTTTCAATGCCGTTTAAAATTTTTTTCAGTTTGATGTCCTCTTCATTTCGCTTTCCGAAGTAGGACTTCACAAGATATAAGATAATCACACCGACTACACCGGTGATGATCGCGACGCCGAGTTTTTCCTGTGCCGGCGCGCCGAAGAGCGGGGCGATGATTAAGATGGTAATCCAGATGCAGGATATCCACGAAAACCGATCTACCCATACCTTTGTGAAGGTGTCTATTCTGACGCCTCGCAGTCTTTTTCCGAATTTCATGCAATCACCCCACATTCGTATTTCCGTTGTAGTACGCCGCAATCCAGCCCTTCTCAACGCGGATCCAAACGTTCTTTCCGATGGTCTTTACCTGCATGCATTTTACTTTTGTGCCTGCCGGAAGAACCCCGATTTTTGCGGATTCGGTTGACGGTTTTGTCCGCAAGGTTCTTGGCTTAAGCAGATGATAAATTGCCTTCTTGCTGTACTCGATTTGCACGTCCCTTATCTTTTTGTAGTCCGGCCGGTAGATGCAGCGAATCTGTGACAGACTTCTGAGTTTGACCGCTACATATCTTCCGTCTGACTGGCTGCCGGAAGCAGTCTTCGATGTGTTTCCTTCCACTGTGATGTACTTTCCGTCTTCCCTTTGGTGAACGATAAAGCCGATATGCTGCGCGCCGCCGCCGGTGAAGTCGAAGACAGCAAGGTCGCCAAGCCTTCCCTTGTTCTTTGGAACCGTCTTTTTCATCTTTTTGGCGTATACTTCCACTGCAGGGACGTAGGCGGTCTTCTTGCCGTTAAAAAACAGCTTTCCTGCTCCTTCCATACGGAAGATGTCCCAGACGAATGTGCAGCACCACGGAATGTGACGGTTGACTTTGCCGCCATAGTAGTCGGTGTTGAAGACGATGTTTCCTTTTTCGTCTTCCGTCATGCCTTCATAGGACAGGGCCTTTCTGATAATCTCTTTTGCGCTTTTCATGTTCTCACCTCCCTTCATTTGTGCGCTTCCACATTGATGTGCTTTTCCAGTTTTTTGATCGCGTCTGTGACCGGCCCGTTACAGCCTTGTTCTTTGAGCCCTTTTAGACAAGCGAGCGTGCCGTAGACGATCAGGCATTGTTCCTCTTTGAGCTTTTTGATATCTTTCTCCTGCTCTTCCTGTTCGTCGATCCATTTCGCAATCTTTCGTACGTACTTTCCGATGGCAGCCAGCGCGCCGAGCAGCGCCGCAAGGCCGATGATTCCGGCGGTGATGGCTCCGATTTGTTCCATAGTTTTCTCCTTTCCATAAAAAACAGGCAGGATTTCTCCTACCTGTATGGGTTGTTTTTGTCTTTACATCCGGTGATTGCTTTCATTAAGGCAAACTTTTCTTTTCTTGTGTAAGCGGTTTTATCCAAATACGCTTTCACTTCTTTTTTGCTTAAATTGCCGTTTTTGTTCGCATCAGCACGTTTTCTGGTATAGGTGTAAATGTCGTTGTCGATTCCGGCGGCATAAAGCGCTTTCCCCCTTTCTATAGACTCATTTTTTATCCCCAGTCGTTTCATTACTTCTTCGCGGTATCCCGCCTCCAAAAGCGCGTTGACTTTTTTCGTGTCCCCAATGTTTCCTTTTGTTAGCTCGTAGATCTTCCTTGCGTCCGCATCACTTATGCCGCTTTTCTTGATTTTGGCGAGTGCTTCTTTTTGGGTCTCCTTCATGAATGAATCCGCGTAGCTTTCTTTGCTGCTGTAGTCGATCTGCTTCTCGTCAAGAGCGTTTCCGACCGCCTGCTTCTGCTTTGTCGTCAGGTTGGAATTCAGAATCGCTGTTCGCATCTGACTGGTATTGCCCGGAAGCGAGCGAACAAACTTTTCCGCCTCTGTGTTTTTCATGCCTGCGGCAACCAACGCCTGATAAGCTTTGGTCTTCTTTGCAGAAAGCATTTTAAACCCGCTTTCCACATAGTCATCGGCGTTTCCGATGGCATACTGCCCGAATAACAGACCTTTTGCGATGCTTCCCGCGTCAGGATCAACTGCGAAGCGGAGTTTTTCCTGTCCTTCATTATCCAGTCCGTAGGATCCGCCCTTTTTGAGCGCGATGCCGGACTCGATGACTTTTTTGATCTGTCCGCCGCCAACCTGCGGTGCGATATAAAAGGCGGGTTTTGCGGCTTCTTTTCCGATTTCCGACCACGCTTTCTTCGGGTCTACATCTCCGGAGGCGAGGTTTCCGAGGTTGGTCGCGATTTTAGGTACACTCGGCAGCGCGGATGAGATCGGCACGCGGCCACCGCCCAGGATACCACCGACAAACGGAATGTCCTCGGCGATGTTTTTTCCGACTGCTGTGACTGCAGCGCCGCCCTTCTTGATCTCGACCTCTTTCAGATTGATGTCCTCGTCTTTCATTGCGGCATTCCAAAGCGCTTCCGCGAAATTCGGAACCTTCTTTCCGGTCGTGTCTCCAACAAAGTCATTTACCCAGCTGATTGGATCCAGGTCCGGGCGTCTTCCGACAAAGAACTCATACACGTCATTGAAGATGTACGCTCCGACCGCAAAGTTTGTGAACGCCAACGCTACTTTTGCCACGTTCTCTTTGCTTCTTGGGATGTCCTTTAAAAGATGTGACCACTGGTTGTTGACTTCGACCTGGTACATCGTGAAGATCTTCGAAACCGGATTCTTGGAGTTAAATATTGTCGGCAGCGCTCCTTTGGAGCGATCAGCGATGATGTCGGCCGCGAACCGGTCCGCGGTTTTGATTGCATCTTCCGGATTTACACCTTTTGCAATTTGCTCGGCGTATTTTGCTCGCACAAGTGCCTGTGAGGTAAATCTGTCAATCAGCTCCATCGGTTTTGTCAAAAAGTCCTGCACTTTTTCCATACCGGATTTCCACAGTACATCGCTTCCTTTTCGGTTTGCGAGGAATGAAGACATGTCTGCGATGTTGTCTGCTTTTCGAAAGCCGTTCTGTACGGTTTCCGCCATACCCTGCAGGATATATTTTGGGGAAAGTTCCCCCGCCTGCACCAGCGGGATGAAGTTTGTCAGCTGTGAGGCAGGGTTTAAAGCAACCATGTTTGCCGCCACACGATTTTCAATCGCCTTGCTTGTGTTATACAGCGTTCTTCCAAGGCTCTGTTCGAAGACTCTGTCAAACTGTGACTTCTTTCCCGCGAGCTGGTCTGTATAATTGGTTAACCACGTTGCAAGGCTTCCAAGTTTTGTGTTTCCGGTGTCATAAATTCCGTTTATTGTGATCTCTTTTATCACATCATCAAGATCTGCGTCGGCTCTCACATCGCGTACACGCTCTTTGATTCCGTTGCTGGAATACTTGTACCGCAGCTCGCTTACCAGCGCGCGCAGCTTCTGGATATCCTCCGTGTGATGAATCACATCCGAGATTCCTTCCAGATAGATGTCGAATCCTTTGATCGCATCGTATTCGGTAACCTCCGCGGTTCGCTGCAGCGCGTGCCCGAACCACTTCTTTCCCGGCCGGAAGGTGTGGGTAAGTCCGTTGATGTCCGTCGGCAGCTCGTCTTTTTTGATGTCGATTCCCAGCACGCTTGCCGCCTTTACCAGAATTCCGTCCGGCTTTTCTTCTGTGAAGTGTGGGAAGTAGTCTTTTCGAAACTCGATCGGCTCGTAGCCGTGTCTTAAAAGCTCGTTGTTTGCCGCTTCTAAAAGCTGATTGTAGAGTTTTCGCATGGTGTCGACCGCGTTTTGGATTTTTCCAAAGTCCGCGCCAAGTTCCTCGATTACCTCTTTTTCGATGAGTTTTTCTCCGTACAGCTGCACGATCTCTGCTTCTGAAATTTTGAACTTTTTTCCTGCCGCGCGCGCCTCGGCGATCTTCTCGGAAAGTCCCGGCGCATCCACCGAAAGCCGTCTTGTGTCAAAGGTTTTCTTTGTCGATATGTTCAGCTTTCGCACTTCTCCTCTAAGCGCGCTTTTCATTTTCGTTGCGGCAGCTTCATGCTTATGGATCTGCTCAAAGTATTCTTTGTTAATCCGCTCGCCTGTTTCTTTTCCGGCAATGTCCACGAAGTTTCGCTCCGGCGTTTCTCTCGCGTAGGAGAATCCGATTTTGTCGTTCCATTTGTCGGAAGATGCGAGCATATCGTCTGCAATCTTTTTATACGCGTCTTTGGTTTCCTGCCCGTACTTTTTAATGGCCTTCTTCATCTCATAAACTGGTTTTTCGGCAGCATAGACTTCAAAGATGTTTTGGCTGTTCAGGCTTGCCCTTCGCACTTCATCCGGCGTCATTTTCCCTTTTAAGAGCATGTCTTTAAATTCTCGATCAGCATCGCTTAAGAGGATCTTACTCTTCACTTTGTCGGCATTTCGTTTCATTTTGCCAAGCTCTCCGGCAAATTCCAGCATCTCGTCTGTGGTGAGGTCGGTTTCGTGTTTTGTCACGTACTGCTTGACGATGTTTGCTTTTTTCTCTAACTCGTCCATCACCTCGTCGAATCTTTTTCTTGCTTCGGCGTAAATTGCTTCTGCTTCTACGTCTGCCGATACTCTTGTCTCCGCTACTTTGATGCTGCTTGCTACGTCTGCGATTTTCTCCAGCATTTCTTCCTCGGTGTTTAACTCCGGAAACAGCTCCGGGTAAGAAGCCCGCAGCTCGTCATAAAAAACGTCAATTTTCGCGCCGTCTGTATTCGACATTCTCACCTTGTTCATGTTTGCTCTTCGGAAGTCATCGAAGTCTGCAATGTTTCGTCTGACGCGTTCCGATACGGACAGCTGTGTTTGGCGTATGGTCTTCTTCAGATCCTGGTATCTCAGCGCGAAGTCCTGATCCACAACGATGCCTTCCGCGAACATCTCATTAAAGAGCCTGTCCTTATCCGCTCTTGTGAGACTTCCGTCTTTCATCTTTTCCATGGCCAGGTTCATCTGCTCTTTGATGTATTTGTTGTCTGAATACTTGTTGATCCCCAGGGCTTCCTTCATCGCCAGGTCGGCTTCTCTGATTTCGCGTTTTTGTACCTGCTTCGCCTTTTGGCTTGTCTTTGTGGTTACTTTTTCCTCTTTTCGCAGGATGCCATCGATCTGCTTCTGCGTCACGCCGGTTCGGTCTCTTACGTGCTCGTCTGCCATCTTCGCAAGGTGTTCCCACTCTTCTTCTGACGCGCCTCTTGCCAGTCTCTCGCCCGGCGCATTCTCCAGTGTGTGCTTCCAACGTTCCTCGGTTATGACATCCGGCGGATCTGAAGCATATCGCCTTGTTCTTGCCGGCGCGTCCGGAATTGTGTCTGCGCGTGGGATCGGCTGAGGTTCCTTCTTCGGAATTTCTGATGCGAGCGGGATTTTTGATGCAAGAGGGATCTCCTGCATATACTTATTTCCGGTCTCGCCGTACAAGGATTCGGAGGCTTTCCGCAGCTCATCTAAGAGCTCGTCCTTTCGGATTCCGTCGCCGATGGACTGCGAGGTTTTTTTATTGACAATTTCGGTGTTTGTAGGTATACTATTATTGGCATCGGTGTTCTCCCCGATCTTAAGCGTAGCCATTTGACTTTTGTCATTGTAGGCAGGCGCAGGGGGAAGAGCCGGTGTCGTTTTATTTTGGTTCAACTGGATGCTGTAAACGTATTCGCCTTTTTGATTCAATCTTACGTTCACGACCTCATCAAATACTTGTCCGTCAATTTGAACCGTTTTCACATAATAGTCCCAATTTTCCACGCCTTTGTGCGCGTAGCCCGTCTTCCCTCTTTCTGCGGAGCTGCTTTGGTATCTGGAACCTTCGATCAGGTCGAAGGTGTCTCCATCCGCACCAGTATTTAGCTTTGCACGTTTTCCTCTCGCGTCTGACTTTTTATCGCCATAAATGTTTTTTCGAATATCCGCGCTGTCAAAGCGTGCGTAATACGTTTCCCCATTCTTTGTGAACTTGGCGGTCCGCCCTCGATACTCTTCTTCCATGTATTGTTTGTACCGTTTGATCTTCTCTTTTGTCGGAAGGCGTTTTATCTCTGGGCTCGTTTCGTATACCTCTATGCCATCAGAACGCGTGCCGACATAATCTTGAGAGTGTCCCGCCCCTTCAAGGTCAATGCCCTTTTCCGGTACTCGGTTTCGTCTGTCCTGCTCCGAAAAGAACCTACTGCTTGCAGTTTGACGAGCTTCTACTTCTCCGGAAGTCTTAAGATATGCTTCGGTCGGGCTTGTGTTTTTCCAAGATAAGGCCTCATTAAAGCTTTTATTGACTCGATTCGTTAGATCTGCATATAACTTCGCAAACACATCCACTCTTTCAACCGCCGCGGTATCGCCGATATTTTCAAAGTGTCTTCTCATGGCTCTGCAAATATCTTCCGCTTCCCACATGCTGTCGATATCTTCCCAAATTCCGCTTTGTTTCGCTTGCGTCATCAGAATATCCAGCGGTTCCCCCATAAGCGTTTCAAGGGCGTTGCTTGCTTCTTTACGTTGTTTCTCCGCAAGGCTTTGCCTTGCTTTGATATTGTCCGCGGCAAGCGCGACTGTATTACCGTTGTTTCTTCCGTCCAAAGTCTGCACATTGTGCTGCACCTCGTGGAGTAGCGTACTCATAGCATCGTCGCCATATAAGTCTTCCGACAGCACAATTTGTTTCGTGTGCGGATTGAAGCCGCCGTTTATTCCTTCTTCCAGATTCTCGAATCTGACAGGGGTTCTTCTTAACTGCGGATATTTTTCAAAAAGCGCTTCGTGATCGAGGAGCTGATCGAGGTTTCCTTCATTCTTCGCAACGTTTCCGTATATCTTATCCAACTTTGCAAATTCCGGGTTGAAAATATCTCCCGTCTTCCACATATCCGCATAACGCTTATAGTCTGGATTTGCGTTATACAGCTTCGCGTCGAAGCCTCGGTACAGTTTCGCACCTTGATCGCTTAACTCGCTTACCCACTCGCCGCGAGCGTCCTGGTGAAGGTTGAGACTCTTCTTGATCTCCGCTTCACTTGCTCCTGCGGCTTTCATCTGCTCCGCTTTCAGCGCGTCTTCGGCAGACGCTTTGTAAAACATGTACTTTGTTCCGGTATCTTCCGTTTTCCCGACTGTCCGCAGCGCTTTTTCATATTTTCGCTGGGCTTCAATCAGGAATTTCGTTTCGTCCGACGCGCCGATCTTGTGGAGGGTGTCCACGATCCAGTCATAAATCTGACGGAAAATGCTCGGGTTTTCTCTTGCCAGGCGTTCGATGGACTTCTCACTGTTAAAGAGATATTCTTCGGCAAACTTTGCGGTGAATTCTTTCTGCGCTTCCTCTGCTGTGAGCTGCTTTCCTGCAGCTGCATAGTCTGATATGATGTCTTTCAGGCTCTGATCCACGTCGTAGCCGGCATCTCGCATGGAGTTTTGAATGAAGTCCGAAAGCTCCGCGTAATGCCCGGAGGTTTCGATGTGATGCGTCAGCTCGTGCCGCAGCACCGTGTATGCCGGATTCTTCGCACTGTTTGAGATGGTGATTACGCCGTTTTGATAGGTACCGTCAATGCCAGACGGAAGGTCCGCATAAGTGATTTTCGCGCCGCTTCTTTTTTCAACAGCCTTAAAAATCCTTTCCTGCGCTTCCGGCGTCAGGGTCTTTACCGTCTTTCCTGGCGCATACGGGATTGGCTGCGGAGCTGTCGGGATACTTCCTAAAGTCTCTTTTATTTCTTTCGCGCCGAGTCTTTGGTTGACGTTTCCACTGTGCGAAACTTTGTATGTTTTTCTTGGGATAGGCTCCGGCGTTTTCGTCCAGATGTTTTTTTGCTTTCCGCCATCCAGTCTTCTTTCCAGATGCAAATTCCCTACCGCATCAATGAGTTTTCCTGCCGCCGGCCCCGCAAACTCAAAGGCACTTCCAAGACCGAAATCCATCGCGGCGTTGATTGCCATATCTTTTGCCAGCGCCTCTCCTTTAAGCCCTTCTCCCCTTGCGTGAGAAAGATTCATTAAGGTTCCTACAGTCGCGTCTCCAACCGTATTTCTCGCGATACCTGCCGCGACTTTCTCCGCCGTTTCTTTTCCGTACTTCTTTCCGATTTTACCGGCAATGAGTTTCGCGGTTGCCTTCTTGCCCACGCCAGTCGCAAGAATCTTCTCCGCGCCTTTTGTGATTCCTTTTCCGGCAGTTCCGTATCCCGTGCCGTAGGCGGCGGCTGTTCCGAGAAAGTTTCCGACGGCAGCGCCTTTTTGGGCGCTGTCTGTCTCTGCTTCTAAACCGAAGTCCAACAACTTCTTTCCGGTCGCAATCTGATACGGAATGCTGACCGGTGCCAGCACTCCATCGTTTAACAGCCGCTCGTTAAATCTCACAACGGCCTGAGGAAATGCGTTAGTTTTAAATGCGGTCTCCTGTATGGCTTTCGCGCCGGCATTCAGTTTGTGCTGATTTCCCCGCGGCTTTCCATTCGTCTTTTTTTCTTTCCGCTGCGGGCTTTCCGGAATGGCTTTCGGGATCTGCGGGATCTTCTTCGGCGTCTTTTTGATTTCACGCCACATCTTCTCTTTTTTGCTTAGCGTGTTTTTGTTTTTTTCTCTTAAATCATCTAATACGCCCATATCCTCCTCCTGTTTACAGCCCAAGGTTTGCAGCGATTTGCCTTGCCTGTTTTTCTGTAATCGCGCCTTTTTTAATCATGCTCTCCAAATAACTGATTGCCTGTTCTGGTCCGTCTGCGCCTATGCTTGCGCCAGCGCCGAGCGCATAAGGAACCTGCCCGCTTGCGTATGCCTGCGCCATCTTTTGGATGTTATCGACAGAAGATACTGCGCTCTGAACTGCCCCACCAGGATCCCCTTCAGCGCCTTGTTTGTTGACAGTCTGCCTTGTGTTTGCATTCATTCCGTTTAAATACTGCGTGAGGTACATAATCTTCTGCTTGTTATATCCATACGGGTCGTTTTGTTTTTGAAGTTTCTCAATCCACTGACGGTAGGTGCCCGCTTTGTTGTATTTTCCTTTGTAGGTGTTCAGGAATGCGTCAAAATCATTCGCCGCGATCTGCTGCGCGAGTTTTTCCTGCTCGCTCGCTTTGCTTGCCGCCAGTTCATCCTGATACACCTGCTGGTTCCATCTGTTTTGCGCAAGCTTGAACTCATATTCTCTGTCTGCGTTCTGCTGCGCCTGCCTGTCTGCCGCAATTTGGTAGTTCATCTGAGCCTGCTGCTGCAGGGCGTTAACATATGCATCATAGTAGTTGTTTGCTATGTCTGTAAGATCAGCGTTTCCACTCGTCTGTGCCTCTGCTACTAAACGGTCAATCTGCCGCATCGCGCTGTCTCTTTCGGCTAAAGCACTTTGGCGGTTGTTTTCGTAGTTGCTTGCGATTCCCTGCAGCGTAGATTCCGCCATGCCGCCACTGTATCCCATCGCTGCAAGGTAGTCTTCCATTTGATTTTGCTGCAGTATGCGGTTGATGTAGTTTTCCTTTTGCGCTTTTTCGAACTCGTTGTCGATGCCGTAACGATTTGCGTTAATACTGTCAATCGTCGCCTGTGTTCTCTGCTGCGCTGCCGCTTGATTCGCCGCGTACTGCGCTTGCTGCTGCGCGAACATTTGATCATAATACTGCTGCATTTCCTGCTGCTGTGCAAGCAGCTGCTGTTGTTTCTGCTGCTCGATCATCTGATCATACGCGTTCGCATACCCTGCCGCCGTCTGAAAGTCTTTAAGCGTCATGGCGTTTCCTTTGTAAGTATTGTTGTTGCCATACATGGACGCCTTGCCGCCAAGTTCTCCCCAGTATTTTGTGTCAATCTCCGCGCCCGGGATATAATCATACAGGCCGCCTGACAAATATGCCTGCGCTTTGTTTACGATGTCCGCATAAGCTCCGGTCTCTCCTGCCCGCACAATATATGACGGCGAAGGTTTTGTCACAGACGACTTTGCCGTCGCGCTGCTTCCTCCGGAGTTTCCTTGCGAGTATAGTTTTTTGAATGTCTCATTTCCAACGGTGTTTCCGTAGGTGTTTGAGCCGCCTGTCGCTTTCTTATACTGCGAGAGGCCTTGCGAGGTTCCGGATCCCCAAATCCCGTCAATCGCACCGCTATAGTAGCCCTGCTCTTTTAATGCAGTCTGCATTTTTTTGACGTCAGAGCTGCTCATGTTGTTTTTACTATAGACTTTTGATGCCATACTTTTCTCCTTTCTCTTAAAAAAAGCACCCTTCTTTCTTGACAATCATACCGTATAATAGTACAATATTTTGTACAATATAGATTGGAAGGGAGGGTGTCTATATGCTTGCTGTCAACTACTCTACGATTCGCGAAAACTTCAAGGCTTACTGCGATAAGGTCACAGACAACGGCGAAACCGTCATCGTGACCCGCAAGGACGAAAAGAATGTCGTCCTCATCAGTCTGGAAGAGTATAACCTGATGCAGCGAATCTCAAATAACGCTGACTATATCAGCAAACTCGCTCGCAGTGCCGCGGAAGTCGCTGCCGGAAACGTCGTTTCCAAAACCTTTGACGAACTGGAGGCGATGGAAGATGAATAATATCTCCTTTTCGCCTACCGGTTGGGACGAATACCTGCACTGGCAGATGCAGGACAAGAAAACGCTTCGGCGTATCAATCAGCTGCTCAAGGATATCCGGCGATCGCCTTTTGACGGTATCGGAAAGCCGGAGCCTTTGCGTTACTGCGAAGGCTATTGGAGCAGGCGTATTGATGAAAAGAATCGCCTTGTTTATGCTGTTTCCGGCGAGGGTGATATTATCGTCCTCTCCTGCCGCGGTCATTACGAGAAGTAAAGCGTGTAGTCTTTGCACGCTTTTTTCGTGTGAAGTTTCGGGCTTGTTTAATTAGATACAGCCGAACGGGGATAAACCAAAGTAGGTATCCGCCTTCCGATAGCCTGCTTCGCTGCCGCCAATCTCGTTTGTGCAGAAACCTGAAATAATGTAACCATAACCAATATCATTGTCATCATTGTTGCCTGAGTAAGGAGATCCTTTCCACCAACCATTCGCAGAACCTGTATCGCCCAACTTTTTGTTTCTTCTTCTCCCTATCTCGTACCATTCCCATTGGGTATACAGCGCGGCTTCGTCTGCGAATCCATAGGTACGATAACCTCGAACCACCTTTTCCGGTGCGAGTCCAAAGTAGTCGATTGTTTCAACAAGCCCACTTGAGTTTTTACCTCCATTCCTTTGTTTCCACTTAAACTGTTTGAAGATGCCCCTGATTGATTCCGAGATTGCCATGCGGAACACGTCGTTGCACCACCTTCTTCTCGCGCACCCTGCCCAGCCGCCTTCATTCGTGTCTGTCGGATTCATGTATCCTGTTTCCACGAGACTATTCCACAGTCCCACGATGAAATCCGGTGTATTTTTGCCGCCGGAAGTAGCATTCGCAAGCGCGAAGCCTGTACAGGTTTTATCCATCAGCACGAGCGTTGCTGTCTGTGCCGCATGTGTTTCACCGACTCCGGTCGCTTCCATTGCAGAGAGCTGAATGGTTCTGTACTCCCCGACATTCCAGTAGTCCTTTAGATTTATCAATCCTAAATCGGCTGCCGCTACCATTGCGGCAATTTGTTCGTCTGTTCCGGTTTGCCAAGACACAGTTTGAACATTCACAACATACGGCGCGATCTTTTCGTAATAAAAGCCGTTTTGCGTCTGTTTGTCCGGATATTTGTTTTCCTCGTTTGCGGTTACAAAATCAGAGGCGCCGTTTGTCGTGTTAAAACGCGTCCATGCGTATGGTGCGCTACCCCCCCGATTTGATTACATCTAAACCATGCCATCGCTTTCTCCTCCTAAATTCCTGTGTTTTCAAATACAATACCGTCTACGGCACTTCCGTCTTTCTTATAGGTTGTTTGTTTGATTTCCAGTTTTGTTTTTGCGGCGTTTAATCCCACTGTGACAATAACCTGATAGACGGAAGTATCATAAACAATGTTTTCATATCCCTGATCCTCTGTTACCGTGTAGCTGTAGGTTCCGGCTTCTTTGATTTCGATTTTACTGAATGAAAAAGATTCCGTTCCCTGTTGCATAAGAATCCACCCGTCTGCAACTTTCTTTCCTGTCTGATCGGCTACCCGAAATGTGAAATCAAACTCTCTAACGGTTGACACATTCGACAGGATTTTGGTTGCGTGTATGACAAGCTCTGCAGGCAGAATCTTCTTCTGTCCTCTCGGACACTTAAACCATGCCATCTACCTCACCTCCACTCTGACGCCAAGGCTTGCGTTTTGTTTTTCAAAGGTCATGGTAATCTTGCCTGCCGTTACCACGACATCCGTCGGGTTTACACCCCATTTGTCAGTGTAGATGTCGTACACAGAATTTATGGTGATCGCCGCGTTTTGCAAGGTAAGCGTCGTAGATCCTGCGGACAGGGTGCCGGTGATGACGGTCGGTTTTGCCGCGAACGGTGGATCTGTGATCTGCCAGTTGCCAGCCTCGTTCACCGCCAAAATGTAGCCATTGTGTGTTGTTTGAGCCGCTGGAAGCAAATATGCATAATCTACTGTCCATTCACTGCTAGAACTGCATAGCAGAAAATCTACCGTCAAGTCTGAATATGCCGACTCCATTCCGACAAAGATTGCTGTTTCGTCCGTCAGGGCATGCAGCCTGTATTCCACCTTACCGCCAGCGGTAAGATTTGCGTTATAAAAACAAATGACCGGTGTGCTGCTCTCGTAGGCTTCTTTGATTTCTTCGTAGGAGGTGGAATTGTATACGGCTATAAACGCGCCGTCGCCACCTAAGTCGTCTAATTTTTTCCCGCTGTCTGCTAGCTGCCCGTCTGCGGTTAGAGTCGGGAGGTTTCCTGCGGCAGCCGGCGTGACTTTTCCAATTTTGCCGTTTAAGGCGGCAGCTGTGTTTTCCGGCAGGTTATTTACCTTTCCCTTGTCTGTGTTCGTGTAATCATTGGTGGATAACTGTTTACCTGTAACCTTCTCAACTTTGCCGTTCAGCGCGGCGTTTGTGTCGTTTGGAACGTTTCCGAGTTTGGTCTTCTCCGCGGCGGTCATGTACTTTCTTGTCCCCTCGTTTACATCGTCTGTGGTGAGGGTGACTTCTCCGCTTTTTCCGTTTACCGATACGACTGCGCCGGTTCCGTCTACACCTTGCCTTGCTACGCTGTATCCGATGGTGTTGTCGCTGAAAAAGATCTTCGTCCACAGGAACTTTCCCTGTGCAACTTCCGGCGGTGA
>Ga0129310_1002137_pt1 | contig 15318 bp, 17 predicted proteins | sample Go1ome_2_FD_94433 | JGI IMG/M metagenome (GOLD analysis project Ga0129310, IMG submission 94433) | Western lowland gorrila individual fecal microbial communities from Wisconsin, USA - Go1022A metagenome | ecosystem: Host-associated > Mammals > Digestive system > Large intestine > Fecal | place...
AATCCATTTTGATACCTCACTGTTCTATAAGATTTACCAACTTCGCCAGTCAGTAGTCTTATTTTACTCTGAGGTATTTTCTTTCTCAACGCTCTCGATTTAAACTATACAGGAAGCTCCTTTCATCGAAAAAAGGCGCCTACAAGTATTCCTACTCATAGACGCCATATCGCTGTTATTATGTTTTATTATTTTTGAAAATGCTCTTTATATTTTATGATGTTAAATATATTTATGAACTGTCCAACCAATATAAATGCAAGTTGGATATATGTCTTTGTCACGAATATATTAGCCATATCCAGAAACATCAATCCAAGTCCAATCAAACATAAGATTACGGAAATAGTCCATGTTACAACCGCACTCTTTGGTAAATCTTTATAACCTTTTACTTTAGCCATTTTCGTATCCTCCACTAATCTTTATATATTTGCGCGATTTGTTCGCTTTGATTTATCTGTGCCAAGCATACAAAGTATGCTTGCAGGACTTCTTTGAAGTCCTGATTCTGCTTCGCAGAATGCATCCTCACTTCGTTCGGACCATCGATTACTTCGCAATCGGTAGCTTTGATGATTGGATAATACACCAAGCCGAGGATACATATATCAAATCTGGTGTGAATGGGATTAAAGATGTCGCAAATGGTAATTATATTATTACAGAGGGGCGGTTGATCAGTCAGTCTAGGTCTTCATTTGTATATGGTATGTCCATTATTTCTTTATAGAAAACTTCTGCAAGTTTCTTATGCGCCTCCGGAGTTAGATGAAGAGAATCCACCTCAGAAGGCTTTATATATGAAGCCGCATCAACAAATATACACCCATTTGCATCTGCAACTTTTTTATAATGTTCCGGAAACTCTTTTGAACGCTCTATCGCATCCTCTTTAAAGCTTCCATAAAATGGAGAATCCTTTATCCCCTCTCCAATCTCTGGTGGAGATACGAGTATAATCTTCGGAACAAATTCCTGCTTATTCTCCGTGAATTCGACTATATCCTTTAAAAGTGTCTCCACACCTGCTGCAATATCTTCAACACTTGCATGGAAAAAATCTTTAAGGTCATTACTGCCAAGCATCATAATAATGATATCTATAGGCTTATGCGAATTAAGACATGGTTTTAAGTAATCGCGTCCATTCTTCCATCCTTCTATCGGATCATCAAAGATGGTTGTCCTACCATTACAGCCTTCCTCAATCACATTAAAATTCTTGCCAAGAAGATTCTGCAAAACACCTGTCCATCTTATATTCTTAGGATATCTAAGACCTGTCTCCGGGATATAACCGTAGGTATTAGAGTCTCCATAACATAGTATATTCTTCATATCGGAACTTTACCCTTTATCCAACCTTTGGACTTTTCGTCCAAAAGTTTATTTCTAAATATTCATCGTATAATTACATTCCGGATATCCTGAACATCCCCAGAACTCTCCGAACTTTCCATTTCGAAGCTTCATCTGCTTGCCACATTTGCAATTTCCTAGATAAAATATTAATTTGTATTGTAACATAGATTTCCACCTCCGTCAGTAACCTTACTATATTAATAATACGAAATTATTTTTTCTTGGGAACAGCGTAAGTTAGAGGATATGCTTAACAGATATGAGGATCCAATCGAAACACCGCATGACGGATATGAGAGAATCGGTATAAGAAGTCATGCCAATTTCTCTCCTTTACGTGATATTTTACTTTTTTGAAAGAATATAATAAACTTACAAAAGAATGTCTGTCTATGGCTCTGATATATCTTATGAATGAAAACAAAGGAATCAATATGATTTGTGGAATGACTCTTTACCAGATATTCTGGTACTTTATAATCTATTCTCTTATAGGCTGGATGATAGAAGTTGTCTTTCATGCAGTCACTCAGGGGAAAATCGTTAATAGGGGTTTTTTGAATGGACCTATATGCCCGGTATATGGTTCCGGTGTTCTTATGGTGCTTATCGTGCTTTTTCTTATAGGTAGTATTCTCGGAATCAAAACATCCGTCGAGACATCTCATCCAATGATTCTGTTTGCTATAGGTATGGTATTCGCTTCTTTAATCGAATTCCTGGCAGGTTTTATTCTGGACAAACTTTTTCACGCAAGATGGTGGGATTACAGTGATAGAAAGTTTAATATAAACGGATATATATGTTTGGAATTCAGTATGATTTGGGGGCTGGCCATAGCATTTGTCCTGAGGGTAATACAGCCGGGAATAGAAAATATAGTTGATATAATTCCCCACATACTGGGTATTCTTTTCCTTGTAATTATATACCTGGTTTTCATTGCTGACATTGTAATCACTGTTCTTACAGTTTTCAAAATGAATAAACAGCTCGAAAGAATGGAGGATATCCAGAAATCCATTCTTAAAATCAGCGATGAAATGTCGGAATTAATAGGTTCCGGAACTATAAAAACAATGGATAAGCTTGAGAAAGGGTATGAAACAGCAACTAAAAAGCAAGAGCAACTGCACGAGAATCTAAGCGAAAACAAAGAAGAACTGCTTAGTGTTATAAAGAACAGCAAGGAAGACTATCAGAAACGCAGACTTGAACTTGAAGAACGTTTTGAGCACCTGAAGAAAGAGTTTATGTACAGCAAGCTTTTTGGAACACGCCGCTTGCTTACTGCATTTCCTGGCATGAAACATAATCTTTATCAAAAAATGATCGATAAACTTAAAGAGAATAAATAAAAAAGCAGGGGCTACTTTTACATAGTCCCTGCCGATGTATCATTATTCCGTTTTATTTCTTGTTATTATCGTCTTTATCGTTAGACTTTCCTTTATCCGAAAGAAACGCAACGATACCTGCTACTGCAGCTATTGCCGCCATAACAATAACACATATAGTCATTGCAGACATTTTCATCCTCCATTTATTACGAAATATAGCGTTTAAATATTTTTCATAAATGGAGTGTTCTCTTTTTTACCATCTTTGTCGTGAAGATAGTATAACAATTTGTATCTCTTTAATTGTATATAATAAGTGTCTTTAGATATCTTAATATAATCAACATAACAACTAAATATCTGATGACTTATTACGTCGATTAATTTATTTATGCCTTTTCTCTGCAGTTCTGATATTCGCCTTTTAAAGCCCTCTATCTTTTGAATAGTTAAATGCTCATATATACTAAGTCCTTCAATACTACAAGGAATGCAACTATCTTCAAGTCTTTGAATAGGAGTCATATCATAATAATATGATTCATTACTCGCAAGACAATCCATTAACGATATATCTAACTCTGATATAGGATTTAAAAGAGCCAATATTGTAGCCGCAACAAACACATAGCATATGATAGTCGATATTATATTTTTGTTATAAGATTTCACCTTCATATCTTCCGTCTTCCCACATGCTATACTCTTTTGTTTTAATTGCATAAGCTGCATTACAATAATATGTACCATCAGTTGCCTGGATACAAGGAAGTCCGTCGCTTTCCTTAAATTTGTAGTCCATAAGGACAGATCTATACTCTACCTTTGAAAATAATCCCATTAATTTACTCTCCTATTTAAATGTCTATTCCGATATAACTGTCCGATCATAGTTCTACTCTAACCCTTCATTATTCCAGTTTAGTATAGCATTAAATATAATCCCATTCCACACAATAATCCGCAACCGATAGCACATCCGGCACCAAATAGAAACTCAAAAAGATAAAACAGAAATAATATATTAATCTTGTTCCTTTTTCATTTTCTCCCAGTTAATAAATCCATAGAGGTCATTCACCAAAAAGCATAGGAAACATAGCACCATCGGCAGATATGATATATTCTCAGTTGTTGCCAAAATCCATAGTACAATTAGTACTATATCATTCATCGCATAGAACAGAGCATAGTATGAACTTCTGAGCATCGCCAGCGAAGCCGCCATAAAACTTGTAGTTACTGATATCGATGAAATTATCAGATTTGGTGTCTTAAAGATTCTGAGAATATAGTAGAAAAAAACAGTGACTATAATAGCGGTTATTGAAAGTATTCCCCACATCTTAGGAGATGTATGTCTAACTCTGACCTCTCCCTTCTTATAAGGATTCTTAAGCCAGGTTACTACTGCCGCCATAGCAATAGGCATCGTCATACCGAGATATGTTATCATCTCGCCCCAGTATCTGAATCTGTAGGCTACAACAGCATAAAGAATTGAGAATACAACTGTAAGCATCTGCCCCAACACATCCCCTTTAGCAAGAAATATAAGTCCGGTCACTCCTACGAGAGAGGCTATCAGTGTCATATATCCCTCAATATGAAATGCTATATATGAGATCGATATAATAAGCACTGAACTAATCCATATGATATATTCATACCATTTAAGCCTTTTGATTGAGTCTACCATTTTTCATCCTCCAACAAAAAACGCATTCACGACCACTGCATCTTCTAAGACCTAACGATTACAGTTACGCGAATGCGATATGCATTCCAGCTACCCGGTGGCAACTATTACTATATTTACTTTTGTGAATAATATACTACATTAATCCATCTGAATTATCAACATCTTCTTTTTTCTTGGATGTATCGATGCAAAGAGCTCCTGCACTCATTCTTTATACTTTATAGCATTATGGTAAGAACAAAGTACTTTTCTTCCTCTTCTGTTTCATTAGTCACTTCCATAACTCCATCATACTTTTCAACTGCCAGTCTTATATTCATGAGTCCGAATCCATGATTCTTTGTGTCTTTCTTAGTCGTCTTTCCTTTATAGTCATAATCAGTAGGATTCTTTATACATATGTAAATCATATCACCTTGCTCTTTAAACTCGCAGTATATTTCCCTCTTCTCTTCAGGAAGCTGAGACACGGCTTCCAAAGCATTATCCATAGCATTTGCGAGAATCGCACAGAGATCCACATTCTGAATAGCGGTATCTTTTGGAAGGTGACCTTCCAGATTAAGTGAACCGCCTTTTGCCTCAAGCTTTCTCTTTCTATCAGATAGTATAGCATCTGCAAGTATATTCCCGGTTTGAATATCAGGTGTAAGTTTCTCTACTTCACCGGTTATAGAGGAGATATATTCATGAGCCTTATCATACTCTTTCTCTAATAGTAGCATATCAATACTAAGGAGATGATTCTTCATATCATGTCTCACTCTACGAGTTTCACTATCCATCTCTTTATGAACATTATATCTTTCCATTTCAAGCTCAAGATACTGTTCATTTCTATCTGCCATATATTTATAATATGCGCTTCTATTACTTATAATCACCGCGACCATCACCGCTATACCTATCAGTATAACCAGCACCGAAGCAATTCCTATTATACGTTTCTGAGTTATATCAAATGTATCTTCAAGTGATGTATAGTAATCTGTTATATATGTTGTAATCATAAATACTGATATGCTTGCTATAAAAAGTATAACCTTCTCTGAAATACTTGACCTTCGGACAGATAGTTCATTATCATAACGAACCCGCCATTTCTCTCCAAATATCATAAATAGTATCTCAGCCAGTATAATAACCAGGCATGTAATATCAACCACTCGTCTGTTCTCGCTCCCAAACAGCTTGGATATCATAGCATATGCCTCTATAAGACTGAATAGCATAAGTATTATCTGCACCTCTATTATCAGGGCTTTGGATGGTTTCTTAGGGCTTGATAAAAAGAAATATACTGTCAAAAATAATATATGAAGTAGCGCAGGTGTCCCATGAAAGATTAATGGTCCTATGGTAGTAAACAAAAACCAGACAGCGAGATATACTGCGTTAGCTTTTCTATTTTTCACAAGAGGAAGCGAATAAACATATCTAGAAAAAAGTATTATAGTATAAAAAAGGAAGAAGCCTTCAATGCATAATAAAAAATCCATTTATCTACCTCTCATCCCCTTCATCAGAAGCATTTTAAGGTCTGCTGCTTTCTGTTTTGTTGCAGATATTTTCTTCCCATTATGCATCACTACCTCAGCATTAGTAATGCTTTTAACATGATTAACATTAACTATATTGCTTCTATGTACCTGAAGGAATATATCCCCAGGAAGTTCAGATAACATGTCCTTTAACTTTTTTCTTATGAGAAATGTTCTGTCCTTTGTTACTACATCAAGGTAAACATTGCTTGCACTTATATACATAATATCATTTACTTTAACCAAGATATCCTCCCCGTCTACACGGAGCATTACCTTCTTCTCATCTCCCAGCTTCTGAATGATACTATCCAGTGCATCGTATAGCTTACCCTCCTGAACAGGTTTGGAAAGGAATCGATATACACCGAGTTCATAACCATCCATAGCAAACTCTGTATGACTGGTAAGCAAAATGATAGGCATATCCGAACCTGACTTTCTGATTCTCTTCGCAGTTTCAAGTCCATCTATACCGCCCATCTCAATATCTAAGATAAGAAGATCAAACGACAAAATCTGAAGAGCCTTTAATAAAGACTCCCCAGATTCATATTCATATATCATCAGATCAAGACTATTAAAATAGGCTTCCACCTTATTCTTAACATCATTTCTAAAAATGTTGCTATCGTCACATAATGCAACTCTCATTTATTACAGTATCCTTTCACCTTCACCTAGTTTGCACAGGCATCCTTCGCTTCGCAAATCGTGGCCTATTGTTCCATACCTGCTTCGCAGTTATTCAGATGCTTCGCAAATCGTGGCCTATTGTACCATATTTTTGAAGGATTACAAAGTTTATCCATTTTCCTAAATTCTATGATAAAGAGAGTAACTACTGCAATCATCACTATTATTGAAGCAATACATAAAACTAGAAATACTGACTTAGGAGTATAGTTATATATAACCATAATAAGTGTATTAGCTATATTTGAGCCCATATGTCCGAGAACGCAGGCTTTATAGCTTCCAGTTGTCTGATATACAAATCCAAGGAATAACGCGAAAACCATATGATTTATCCAAACAACAGGATTTGAACTGAAATGAAGAGCAGTAAATACAATAGATGTAAAGAGAAGTGCTACTATACTAAAATCTTTCTTATCTTTCTTTATAGCTGCTGTAGTGAGGTATCTCATTATCAGTTCCTCCACAAATGGAGCCTGAAAAATTGCAGCAAACTGCTTTACATAATTAACTTTTATAACATCATTGGGATCGAATGTAGCACAAATACAGATTGTAACATTTATAAAAGTAATTAATGCTCCTATTATCATTACAGAAAGTAAAAACTTTCCTGACACTTTTACTGATTTAGGAAGGTACGGCTTGAAGTACAGAATGGAATCATGGTAATGCCATCAAAGCTGTAGCTCTCTACAAATGTATCCATGATGCGGGGCTCTTCTCCCCACCAGATTGGATACCCGATATAAATAGTTGTATAACCATCAAGGGATACGGCTTCACTTCCTATCTCAGGTCTTACGGATGAATCATTCTGTTCCTTGGTAGAGCGACTGCTTGAATCATTCCAGTTTAGATCAGCATCCGTGTACTCCTGTGCTGCCTTGATCTCATATGTATCTGCACCTGTAATACCCGCAATCTTTTCCGCAACGCCCTTAGTGGTTCCGGTTGCTGAGAAATATACGACAAGAGTACCACCATTTTCCTTAGCGTTATCTATTGCTTCCGAGGAAGTATTTTCCACAATTTCATCGTTTGTGTTTGAAGCAGCTTCACTTGTCACGACCTGCGGCGCTTCCTCTTCAGTATTGTCTGTAGCTTCCACTTCCTCAGAACTCGCAGCCTGTATAGTCTCAGCTGTATCATTCGCCGCCTGACCCTCGTTATTCCCACATGCTGTAAGACCAATAGCTAATAAAACAACGGCAAGTACCGATAGCTTTTTCTTCATTTTGCGTCAGCCTCCTTACATCTTTTGTTTCCTCCTGTTAACCATTTATGATAATTTGCCGTAGTCTTCATCAGATACAGCTTCAAGCCATTCATTACTTGTCTCTTCACCGGCAACTTCTATTGCGAGATGTGAGAACCATGAATCCGGCGCTGCTCCGTGCCAGTGCTTTACTTCAGCAGGAATGTTTATTACTTTACCTGGAGTCATCTCCACGGCTTCCTTGCCCCATTCCTGATAATATCCTCTTCCACCGATGCAGATCAGCATCTGACCGCCGCCACTCTTTGCATGATGGATATGCCAGTTGTTTCTGCATCCCGGCTCAAAGGTTACATTGAACACCGGCACCTGCTCAGTTGAAACAGGAGCAAGATAGCTCTGTCCTACGAAGAACTCTCCATAAGGATTTTCTTCTCCGATAGGGAAGAAAATGGAATTCTGATACTTATCCTTCTCTGTAACAGCCTCTGTCGTTTCATTCCACACTTCTTTTGCCAGTCTGAATACTGCCCAACCCTTAGGCCATCCTACATACATAGTGGCATGAGTAATGATTGCTGCAATCTCTTCCTGTGTGACACCGTGTGTCTTCGCATTCTGAAGATGATAGGTCAGCGAAGAATCTGTGATACCTGAAGCCATAAGCGAAACCACTGTAATAATACATTTGGTCTTCACATCAATAGCTTCTTCATTCCATACCTCACCAAATAATACGTCATCATTTAAATGTGCGAACATTGGTGCAAATTCACCAAGCTGTTCTCTTCCTGCTGTCTGTACAATTCTCTCTGCCATTTTATTTTTCTCCTCCTAATATTTTCTGCGCTCCTGTAGTCCATACATGTTTCTTTGATGCATCAGTCCTTTTATTCTGCGCCATAACACCTGCAAGCGGGTGAGGCACATATGGCTCTTCAAGGTAAGTAAGCTCTTCGTCAGTCAGTTCCAAATCCACAGCCTTCGCCGCACCTTCTATATGATGAAGCTTGGTCGCACCTACCACCGGAGAAGTTACCTTGGAAAGTAGCCACGCCAGAGATACTTCCGTCATGGTCACACCATATTTCTCAGCAAGCTCTGCCACACGACCTATGATCACATCATCCTGCTCTTTAGTAGCATCGTATTTAAACTTAGCATAGGTATCCTCAGCAGCCCTCTTAGTATCGCCCTCACCGGGCTTTCTGGAAAGCCTTCCGCTTGCTAATGCGCTGTAAGGAGTAAGTGCGATATTCTCTTCTTCACAATATGGCACCATCTCACGCTCTTCTTCACGGAAGATCAGATTATAATGCCCCTGGACTGAAACAAACTTTGCAAAACCTTCTTTTTCAGCCAGTGCATTCGCCTTTGCGATCTGCCATGCAAAACAGTTTGAAATACCGATATATCTTGCCTTCCCTGCTTTCACTATGCGATGTAAGCCATCCATGATGTCGTAGATATCTGTATTCCAGTCCCACATGTGATAGATATACAGATCCACATAGTCCATTCCAAGGTTTTTAAGGCTTGTGTTTATCATTTTTTCTATATGCTGCTGACCGGTGATTCCTTTTTCTATCTCTTCGGGTGTCCTTGGAAGGAATTTTGTTGCGACAACAACATCCTCACGCTTTGCAAAATCTCTGAGTGCCCTGCCTACATATTGCTCACTAGTTCCGCTCTGATAAGCGATTGCCGTGTCATAAAAATTTACTCCAAGATCAAGACCTCTTTTTATGATTTCCCTAGAATGCTCTTCGTCAATCGTCCAGCTATGCTGCCCTCTCGTTGCATCGCCAAACCCCATACAGCCCATGCATATACGGGATACATTTAAATCTGAATTTCCAAGCTTTGTATATTTCATTGCTACACTCCTCTCTCTTTATAATACTTTCTCAATCCACCCTTTTATAATAGCTTCAGCAGACAGTTATTTGTTATCTCAAAAACAGACTTGTATACAAAGTCCACATTTGCCTCATTCATAGCTTCCCTCTGCTTATCTGTTACGGAAGTGTAAGGATATATTCCAAACATAAATGGGAAGAATACATATATAAAATCCTGAATTTCCTGCACCGATTTCTCCGGACAGAACTTTGTGATTATCCTGCATACATTTTTCATAGACTCGCCATAAGCTACCTTAAAAGATGTAAGAAGCTCAGGTCTGCTGTTTTCCTCCATATCATAGTTATTCATGGAGAGAAGTTTTAGCAGTTGCCGCCTGTTTGCTATGGATGATGCAAGCTTGTTTGCAAGCTGCTCCTTGGAAAGCTTCTCATTTTCCTGAAGAATAGATTGTAATTCTTCATTCCAGCGAATGTACTCCCTCTCAAAAAGGGCCAAAAATATTTCCTCTTTTGTCTGGTAGTAGTTATATATTGTCGGTCTTGAGAAGGATGTTTCATTCCCGATTTCTTTAAGAGTGATATCTTTAAAGCTCATGGTCTGATACAGCTTCTCGCAGGCACTTATGATCTCTTCTTTTCTTGCTGCGGTTCTTTCCGGTGATCCTTTTGGCATATATCTGTCTCCTGATTTTTTATTCTGACTTCGTGTCAATATGAATTATAATCATTTTCTGACACCGTGTCAATATATTCAAGACGAAAAAAGGCACAAAAATGGGAGATACAAACCTTTTGGCTTATATCTCCCGATTACTAATCTTTGTTTTACTATATTAATATTTTACTATATTAATATTTTACTTATTTGTAGGATCAACTCTTACATGGCCAGTCTCTTTATTACACTTAGGACACTGTGCTACAAAGATTTCTCCTTCTTCTGGATATGGTTTCTGCTTTATTATAATTCTATGCTTATCACCACATTCCCGGCATTCACAAAAGTACTGCCTCATCTGTCATCACCTCGCTGTCAAAAAACAAATATCTTATTTCAGTTTCATACCATCCTTGAATGCATCACCAACTCTTCCTGATACCTTATAATATCCATGTGTATATGGATCAAATGAAATAGCTTCAACGGAATCAATATCAACCTTGTCATCCTTAAGGTTAGCCTCTTCAACAGATGTTCTGACTACCTTTCCTATAACACCAAGACCTGTATCATCACTCTGGTATTCAATAAACTCACATTCAAGAGCAATAGGTAGTTCATTAATAATTGGAGCATCAACCAGTTCTGACTTAGTATATGAGAGACCACTCTTCTCAAACTTGTCCTTTTCCTGATTACCACTTACAACTCCAAAGTAATCTGCTTCTATCACATGCTTTGCATCAGCTATATGAACTACAAATCCTTTTCTTTCTTTAATATTCTGAACAGTCTTATGTGTCTCAGTGAGGTTAAGTGCAACCCTGTTTCTATCAAGCATAGTTCCCCACGCTGCATTCATTACATCTACTGTTCCATCCTCATTAAATGTTGAAATGAGTAATACTGGCATTGGAAAAATCGCCTCTGTTGTCTTAATCTCTTTTTTCATGTCGTTTATCCTCCTTAATTTATATTATAATACTTTCCCATTATGATTTCTTTTTTAACTTGTATTCTTCTTCAGCAAATTCTATACAACGTTGTATTTGCTCACTAGTAGGTAATTGCTTCTTCATATTTCATAAATTTCGAGCAGAAAAACCTTTTACCTCAGGAAATTCATTTTGAAGATCCAAACTCAACCTGTATTAATACTTTTGTGACATATCTAGTAAGTTGTCACCTTTCGTATCACGATTATCATCTTACAGATTAAGAATCGGACATTCATTACGGCAAGTGTCGGTAATTTGTCGGGAGTAATTTTTTATTTGTTTTGAATCCGCACGTTTTGCTTACCATAAAAAACGCCAAATACAAATCCACCCCAAGTTGGGGTAAAATCTTTGGAGGTGATTTTTGTCGTACAGTGCGAAACTTGCTCTAAATGTTATATCCCTTTACGCAGCGGCATTTGCATTGATATTATCTATAACCTTTCTGATGCCCATCCACACATTCATATCAGTAAAGATTTCAACAATACTGCCCTGATCTGTAAATGGCGATTCCTGCAAAACAGATAAATCTTTCATCATTCCATTATGAACTATATACTCAACAATCTGATTCACAAAATATATCTGTCTGCTATCAAGATTTGCCCCATCAAGAAATTCAGAAAAAGCTTCTTTAGCTGCATTCATATCAAGCCCGACGATTTCTCTCACCAATTCTCCAAGAGGCTTAGTTCCATATTCGCGTTCATAATCCTGTTTTGTTCCAACCTCACTCCAAAGAATTTTCTCTAGTGCTTCAATGTCATTTGTAGTTAATGGTTCATTTTTCTTCAGTTTGAAAATAACAATATTATCCTGGTGCTGCCTAATGTAGTATTCAGCTTTCGCCTTATAATTCTTCAGTTCATCATTTTCAAGTTCTGAATCATTCCAATCTTCCGACAACAAATCATCTTCAAAATTGGTATCATATCGAATTCGCCTTTTTGGAATATACTTCATTAAGTCTCTAAGACGTTTTCTGATTTCTTCAAAATCTTCTATGCCTGCTGTATCAATATAATCTGTATTTAGTATTTTATCTATCAGGTCAGATTGCGCCTGAATCTCAGGAATATTTGCTACCTCCGCAATACCTTCCACTTTTTTATATAGATCAGTTCTGGCACGTCTATATTTTTTGCCTAAAAGAAAGGCAAGCTCAATTCCATAAAGCAGTGCATCGAAACGAACTGCATTCACCTCATCGCCATCAGGAAGAATAAGCGGCGCTATCTCTTCCTTAACAATAAGCGTATCCTCAAAAGTCAAAGCATTATAATTATCTTCAGATGAATAAATATCAACATATTTCAGATGTTGCCTAACCGCAAAATTATCCCTCGGCAACTCTCCTACTTTTTCCGACATATATTTTACAAGGGCATTTCTATATAACATAAGTCTTTCAATCTGATGCTCATAATGTTGCAGTTTATATGCAATTTCAAATTTCAAACTGAATATCGCTCCCTGCAAAGCAATCATATTGGCAGTTGCCTTACCCTTATTCATTCTGAAAAATTCAAAGTTTCCACAGAAATCAAATATATAAAACTTCTGTTTATCCTCACCGTCCATAAGTCCCGGACAAAGTCTGGTTCCTCTTCCTATCATCTGCCAGAACTTAGCTTTACTCATAACCTTCTTAAAGAATACAAGGTTTAATACTTCCGGAACATCTATTCCGGTATCAAGCATATCTACAGATATCGCAATCTGTGGCATCTTCTTTGAATCCGAAAACTCATCTATAGCACTTTGAGCATAAGTCATGTAATTATCAATAACTTTCGCATGATCCGGCAGATGAGGATATTCTTTATTGAACACTTCCAGTATTTTTTCTGCATGAAGATGATTCTTTGCAAAAATAATAGTCTTTCCTATCTTCTGCCCATAGTCTATCTTCATACCCTTATCCATAAGAATATGCAAAATCTTCTTGATAGTATCTTCGTTAAATATCCAAGTGTTAAGCGCTGACGAACCTATTGATTCCGGCAGATCACCGTTCTCATCTGTAAATGTATCCTCGTATGCTTCTTTATCCTCATCAGATAGATCATCATATACAATTCCCTGTTCTATAAACTTAAACTTAGACTCAACTGATACATAATCAACAAGATATCCATCTTTTACAGCCTGCGCGAGATCATAACCATATGTTGGTACACCATTCTCAAGTTCAAATACACTATATGTATTCTTATCTATCTCATCCTTAGGCGTTGCAGTAAGGCCTACAAGCGGAGCATCAAAATAATTAAAGATATCCTTGTATTTGTTATAAATGGAACGATGCGCCTCATCGCATATCAAGAGATCAAAGTGTCCACTGGTAAAAAGCTTACCTTCCTTATCACTAACTGAATCAATGCAATTCATCATTGTCTGATATGTTGAGAATACGCAGTGCGCACTATAGTTATCCTTTTCTTCCACAAGATTAGTACATGAAAGATTTGGAAGCAGATTTACGAAGCTTCGCTTTGCCTGAGTAACGAGAGAGTTTCTATCTGCCAGGAATAATATATTCTTTACCCATCCATTCTTTAACAAGACATCGCACAGCGCTATAACAGTCCTGGTTTTACCGGATCCTGTTGCCATAACAATAAGTGCTTTTCGCCTATTCTTCTCATCAAATGCATTACATACCGCCTTTATAGCAGCTTCCTGATAATATCTTCCCGCAATATCCTTATTTACCATTACATTACGAAGACTTGTTCGCATTGTTAAGAGATTAAACCATTTTTCCAAATCCCTCTTGGAATATATGCAAGAACACTTTCTTTCCGGATACTGCCCATCAATAATATGCGTCTCGAAACCATTTGTAAGGAATATGACCGGTCTTCTCTTATACTTTTGTTCAATAATATCTGCGTACAGTTTTGCCTGCTGCCGACCTTTAGCCACATCCACACAAGTACGCTTTGCCTCAATAATAGCAAGCGGCTTATGAGTGTCATCATATAACACATAATCTGCATAACCCACCTCGGACTTGTTAGGCATTCCGGTAAGCTCTACTTCATTTATCCAATTCTTCCCTTCTATCCAACCTGCATCGGTAAGCATCGAATCAATATATAGCTTCCTGGTTTTATATTCAGACAAATCTAAAGGTTTTGGAACATAAGTCTCCTGTTGCTCCTGTCTACGAGCTGACAGTTCCTTCTTTAGAGATGCATTCTCTTCAATCAGTTTCTTTAGATCAACTTCCTGCTTAGCTATACGCTGCTGTTCCTGTCTCAGCTCTTCATTCTTTGCAGCAGCTTTTTCTTTTGATTTTTTTATATCTTCAATACGCTTTTCTATTAGCCCTTTATCAAACTGATGCTCCTCATAATTATCCGAATAACAATATGCAATAAAATCTAAATATATAGAAAGATTCTCTAAACAAAGAATAGCCTCATCCCTACCAAGCTTCCTTCCACCGTGAGCAACCGTATTTCCGCATCTACGAATATAGTCCATACGTCTCCACAGATCCTGCCCAACTATCTGTCTATATTCTTCAGCATTCATCAAGCTCTGTAGATTATCCTGATATGGCATTTCCAGATCAGAATCTACTGAATACATCCATTTTATGGCGTACTCCATCGCCCTGCGGCTGTTCATTATACTAGCCTCAGAATCCATGAGTATTATCTTCTCAGCTGAAATTGCAATATCAGCAAATGCTGAAAATCGTGGTTCATTTTTTAAATAGTCAAAGTTGGTAGTCATAGGCACCTCCTTAAACTGTATAAATCATTTATATAATCTATGCTGCTATCTCTATAACTTTTGATTTGTCGACTTGTTTAACAAACTTAACAAACTGCATCTGTAATTCTACCGGTGGTACTAAAACAGTAAAATTCTTAATCATGTTTCCATTTAAATTAGGCTGGTTCCCACCTTG
>Ga0129310_1002138_pt1 | contig 15318 bp, 16 predicted proteins | sample Go1ome_2_FD_94433 | JGI IMG/M metagenome (GOLD analysis project Ga0129310, IMG submission 94433) | Western lowland gorrila individual fecal microbial communities from Wisconsin, USA - Go1022A metagenome | ecosystem: Host-associated > Mammals > Digestive system > Large intestine > Fecal | place...
AAGCAGAAGATATTAAGGTGATTGACATTAGTGAGGTAAGTGTGATTGCCGATTATTTTATTATTGCAGGAGGAAGCAACAGAAGTCAGATTCAGGCACTTTGTGATAATGTTGAAGAACGGCTGGGAAGAGCAGGTTTCCCACCCAAGCAGACAGAAGGCTATGATACTGCTAACTGGGTGCTGCTTGATTTCGGAGATGTAATTGTTCATATTTTTGATAAAGAGAACAGACTTTTGTATGATTTGGAGCGTATTTGGCGAGATGGCAAAAGTGTGGAGGTAAAGGATTTGCTGGTGTAGCTTGAATATTTGCTAAAAAAGAAGCTTCATGCCCGAGGGCAGAAGCTTCTTTTCTTGAATAATAGCTTTGTAAAATGCGGCTTAGGTGTCTCCTCTGTCAGATAACCTCATATAAAAACTGATTAGATAAAGTCCGCAAAGACCTACCAGAATATAGATAATGCGTGACAGCCATGACATATCGCCAAAGAGGAAAGCAACTAAATCAAAGCGGAACAGTCCAATCAGTCCCCAGTTAATGGCACCGATAATAGCAATGGTCAGCGCCGTAGCGTTTAAAACTTTATTTCCCATCTTTTCCCTCATTTCTGCGTTGTGTTTTGCACATCCCTTGATTTTGAATGCACTGTGTATGCAATCATTAGTCTTGTCTAAATATATTATATTTATGCGAAAATAAATCAAAAAATTTATGTTGACAAAAAAATCATGACAACGTATATTATAGTTTATAATACTTGTATACAAGTATATTATGTGCGCAAATGATGAAAATATACAGCGCATATAAAAATGCTATAAGGAGGCTTTTATTATGAAGAGATTTAGTAAGTTAGTAAGCGTTGTTGCAGCTTCAGCTATGGTAATGTCCATGATGACTGGCTGTGGCTCCGATAAGACTGCAAGCAATGGTGGAGATTCTGCCGGCAATGGTGCAGCTACCTTTAAGATTGGTGGTATCGGTCCTATTACCGGAGGTGCAGCAATTTATGGTACAAATGTGCAGAATGCAGCACAGATTGCCGTAGATGAGATTAATGCAGCCGGCGGTGTAAACGGTTATAAGCTGGAGTTGAATTTTCAGGACGATGAGCATGACCCTGAGAAGGCTGTAAATGCGTATAATGTATTGAAGGACTGGGGAGCACAGATGCTTATGGGTACTGTAACCAGTGGACCCTGTATTGCCGTATCAGAGAAGACCAAGGAGGATAATATGTTCCAGATTACTCCCTCCGGTTCTGCAGTAGAGTGTGTACAGTATGACAACTGCTTCCGTGTATGCTTCTCTGACCCTAATCAGGGAGCAGCATCTGCAAAATATATTTCCGATAATAATCTGGCTACTAAGATTGCAATTATCTATGACAGCTCAGATGTATATTCCTCAGGTATTATGGAGAGCTTTGTAGGTGGTGCAGCTACCTATAATCTGAATGTTGTGGCAACAGAGGCATTTACTGCTGACAGCAAGACAGACTTCTCCGTTCAGCTTCAAAAGGCAAAGGACGCAGGCGCTGACATGGTATTTTTACCTATTTACTATCAGGAATCTTCTTTGATTTTGACGCAGGCAAATGCTATGGGCTATGCTCCTACCTTCTTTAGCTGTGATGGTATGGACGGTATTCTTGGTGTTGATAACTTTGATACTAAGTTAGCTGAGGGCGTTATGCTGCTTACCCCCTTTGCTGCTGACGCACAGGATGATTTAACTGTAAAGTTTGTTACTACTTACAAGGAAAAATTCAATGACACTCCTAACCAGTTTGCAGCAGATGCATATGATGCAATTTATATTATCAAGGCTGCTATCGAGAAGAGTGGTGTTACTCCTGATATGAGCGTATCCGATATCTGTGAGAAGATGAAGGCTGCTATGTTAGAGCTTGATATTGAAGGATTAACCACTGTTGGTACCGGTGCAGGTATGACATGGGGGGCTGACGGCGAGGTAAATAAGGAGCCTAAGGCAGTTAAGATTGTAAATGGTGCTTACACAGGTATGGACTAATAAGTGTCAACCAAAGAGGGTTGCCAAAAGGTAACCCTCTTTTTAAATTTTGTAGAGTAGTAAATTGCTTTAAGAATATGCATGTCTTTTACTCGAAAAGGTGTTTGTTCTTAAAGCAATTTACTTGCTAGATGGGCTTGATTCTGTTATACTATCAATTATATTGTTGTATTTTTAGAGTTGTCATCCGGCGTTGGGAGGTATTTATGAGCTTTTTAACATATTTGATTAATGGTATCAGTTTGGGAAGCGTGTATGCTTTAATTGCGCTTGGCTATACCATGGTATACGGTATTGCCAAAATGCTTAATTTTGCACATGGTGATGTTATCATGATAGGTGCATTTACCACATATACAATATGCAGTACGATGGGACTTCATCCCGTGATAGGTGTTTTGGCGGCGGTAGTAGTTTGTACCGTGCTGGGTATGGCTATTGAGAAAATCGCATATAAACCTCTTCGTAAGGCTTCTTCTTCATTGGCGGTGCTGATAACGGCTATCGGTGTCAGCTATCTGCTTCAAAATGTTGCACTTTTAATTTTCGGTGCCAATTCAAAGTCCTTTACTTCCGTAATTTCTATGGAGCCTATTCGTTTGGCAGGAGGGCAGCTTAGCATTACCGGAGAGACATTAGTGACAATCCTTTCCTGTATTGTGATTATGATTGGATTAATGCTTTTTATTAATAAGACGAAGGCAGGACAGGCTATGCTTGCAGTTTCTGAGGATAAGGGAGCCGCACAGCTTATGGGTATCAATGTAAACGGTACGATAGCGCTTACCTTTGCTATCGGTTCTGCTTTGGCAGCCATTGCAGGTGTTCTTTTGTGTTCGGCATATCCTTCCCTTACGCCATATACAGGCTCCATGCCCGGTATTAAGGCGTTTGTGGCGGCAGTGTTTGGAGGTATCGGTTCCATTCCGGGGGCATTTATCGGAGGAATCCTGTTAGGAATTATTGAAATTTTCGGTAAGGCATATATTTCCTCACAAATGGCAGATGCCATTGTATTTGGCGTGCTGATTGTGGTGCTGTTGGTGAAGCCTACAGGGCTTCTTGGAAAAAATATTCAGGAAAAGGTATAGAGCAAAGGTGCGGGCGAGGTATATATGAAGACGAAATTTAAAATGACAAAGAATTTTAAAAACAACCTGATAACCTATGGTATGGTAATTGGTGCGTATGTTGTGATACAGATTTTAAGCGGCACAGGCAATATCAGCAGTCTGATGAAGGGTATGCTTGTACCTCTTTGTACCTATACTATTTTGGCAGTTTCACTGAATCTGACAGTAGGTATTTTAGGAGAACTGAGCTTGGGACATGCCGGTTTTATGTGTGTGGGAGCCTTTACCAGCGCTTTCTTTTCCAAATGCATGGGAATTGTGGCTCCGGATATGCCGGGAGCAATTCGATTTTTTATTGCAATTCTGATTGGGGCAGTGACGGCAGGACTGTTTGGTATTTTAATCGGTATTCCTGTATTGAGATTGAAGGGGGATTATCTTGCTATTGTAACTTTGGCATTTGGTGAGATTATTAAGAATCTGGTAAATATATTAAATGTAGGACTTGATGAGAATGGTCTGCACATTTCCTTTACAAGTGCCATGGATGTAAAAATGTCGGAGAATGGAACCTTTATAATAAAGGGAGCACAGGGTATTACAGGGACGCCCAATGATTCCACCTTTACTATCGGTATTATACTCCTTTTGATAACGCTGTTTATTGTTTTGAATCTGATTAATTCCAGAACAGGACGTGCCATTATGGCAATCCGTGACAATACCATTGCAGCAGAATCAGTGGGTATTAACATTACAAAATATAAGCTGATGGCTTTTTCCATTTCAGCGGCGTTAGCAGGTGTTGCAGGTGTGCTGTATGCTCATAATCTTTCAACGCTGACAGCCCAGCCTAAGAACTTTGGTTACAATATGTCCATTATGATTTTGGTATTTGTAGTGTTGGGCGGTATCGGCAGCATAAGAGGTTCCATGATTGCTGCTGTGATTTTGACACTGCTTCCCGAACTGCTTAGAGGGCTTAAGGATTATCGAATGCTCATATATGCCATTGTATTGATAGTGATGATGCTCTTTAACTGGGCGCCTAAGTGTATTGAATGGCGTGAAAGGTTTATTACAAAAATAAAATCAGGCAAAAAGAAAAAGGAGGTTTCTTAATTATGGCACTATTGGAAGTAAGGAATTTAAGCATCTCCTTTGGCGGACTTCGTGCGGTAGATGATTTTAATATTGAAATTAAAAAGGGCTGTTTATATGGCTTGATTGGACCAAACGGCGCCGGTAAAACAACAGTGTTTAATCTGCTTACGGGTGTTTATAAGCCTGATGAGGGAATTGTTATGCTGGATGGGGAGAATATTACAGGCAGGAAAACCATTGAAATCAACAGAGCCGGCGTTGCCAGAACCTTCCAGAATATTCGTTTATTTAAGGCGCTTTCTGTAATTGATAATGTAAAGGTAGGACTACACAATCATGAGGAGTACAGTACTCTGACAGGTATATTCAGGCTGCCCAAATACAGAAGGGTTGAGAAAAAAATGGAAGAAGAGGCTATGGAGCTTCTTAAGGTTTTTGATTTGGACGGCGAGGCAGAAACATTGGCTGCTAATCTGCCCTATGGTAAGCAGCGTAAGCTGGAGATTGCAAGAGCGCTTGCTACTAAGCCTAAGCTATTACTTTTGGACGAGCCTGCGGCAGGCATGAATCCTAATGAGACGCAGGAGCTTATGGATACGATTCGTTTTGTGCGTGATAATTTTGATATGACAATTTTATTAATTGAGCATGATATGAAGCTGGTAAGCGGTATTTGTGAGGAGCTTACAGTGCTGAATTTCGGACAGGTGCTTTGTCAGGGTGAGACAAGTGAAGTGTTGAATAACCCGGAGGTTATTAAGGCTTATTTAGGTGAGTAAATCAGGAGGATATACGTCCATGGCAATGTTGGAGGTAAAGGATTTAAAAGTATATTATGGTATGATTCAGGCGATAAAGGGTGTATCTTTCCATGTGGACGAGGGAGAGGTTATCGCACTTATTGGCGCCAATGGTGCAGGAAAAACAACCATTCTTCATACTATTTCAGGACTTCTTACTCCCAAGGAGGGAAGCGTAACCTTTGAGGGAAAGGATATTGTAAAAATGCCCGGACATAAAATCGTATCCATGGGCATGGCGCATGTACCGGAGGGAAGACGCGTATTTGCTCAGCTTTCTGTATTACAGAATTTGAAAATGGGTGCATATACGCGAAGGGATAAGGATGAGATTAACCAAACACTGAAAACAGTTTTTGAACGTTTTCCGCGCCTTGAGGAGCGTCAGAATCAGCTGGCAGGAACTCTAAGCGGCGGCGAGCAGCAGATGCTTGCCATGGGGCGTGCATTGATGTCACACCCAAAGATTATTCTTATGGACGAGCCGTCCATGGGTCTGTCACCAATTTTTGTAAATGAAATTTTTGATATTATTCAAGAGGTAAGTAAGAGCGGTACAACTGTTCTTTTGGTTGAACAGAATGCGAAAAAGGCATTATCTATTTCTGACAGAGCATATGTTTTAGAGACAGGAAATATTGTATTAGAGGGAAAAGCAAGTGACCTGCTGAACAATGATTCCATAAAAAAGGCATATTTGGGAGAATAAGGAGTTACAGTCTATGGAGAATATTGTAATTACAATCGCCAGACAGTACGGAAGCGGTGGAAAAACCGTGGGGGAGATGCTGGCTAAAAAGCTGAATATCCATTACTATGATAAGGAGCTGATGAAGCTTGCCAGCGATGACAGCGGCATTAATGAAGCCTTATTTGTCAATGCAGATGAGAAAATAAAGAGTACCAGACTTTTTCATATTGCGAAAAGTGCATACAGTGGAGAGCTGATTCCACCTGAAAGTGATGATTTTACTTCGACGGATAATCTTTTTAACTATCAGGCTAAAATCATTCGCAGGCTGGCAGAAGAAGAACCCTGTGTTATTATTGGCAGATGTGCAGATTATGTGTTGAAGGAATACGATAATGTACTGAGCGTATTTGTTCATGCACCGATGGATTTTTGCATGGAGCAGGCAGCAAAGAAGCACAGCATGAGTGCAAAAGAGCTGGAAAAATTCATAATAAAGACTGATAAGCACAGAGCAGAGTACTATAAATATCATACCGGAAGGGAATGGACAGATGCAAGAAATTACGACCTGTGTCTGGATAGCTCTAAGCTTGGATTTGAACGATGTGTGGAGGAAATTATTGCTTATATGAAGGTCAGATTTCAGTAAGCTTCAATACAGTAAGCTTCAATACAGTAAGCTGAAATAAGCTCGGAGTAAGTGCATCGAACTGTCTTTTAGCGGCTGTAAGTTAGACGGTCACTTCCTTTTTGGGGAGGTGACCGTTTTAAGCTTTAATAATAGTTAGGCATTGGTTCCTCAGGATATTTTCCATTCATATTGAGAACATAGGGCCATTTGCCGGTATCCTCTATTATAAATCCATAGATAATCCCCATATGACGGTGCCAATGTCTGATTTGACCTAAAATCAAACGAAATCTGCTTATATCGCAATTTTCGGGATTTTCAGTAAGAGCGCTGTCTTCCAAGGTGTCAATATAATTCTGTATTTTGTCCTGAACCTGATAAAAGTAGTTCTCCAGCTGCTTCCTGTCTAAATATTCATCTTTTGGAATTACATTCAGATTAGCCAAAGTATCCAAATGGAATGCAGGGTCCTGATAAGAGGAATCATACGGGTTAATGTACCACCTATCCATAGAGTATAAGGTATGATAAAGGTATTTCCACATAGGAATGCCGTCATACCGTTTATACCAAAGCTCCTCAGGAATACATTTTATAAGATTTTCTGTTTCCCATAAGGCTCTGCCTGTCAAATATCTTATGTCATCACACAGCATTAAAGTATCCTCCTGAAAAAGAACGTATCACAACGCTAACGGTAGAAGCGGAACACTCCGAATACGGTTCCCATAATCTGGCAGTCGTCCACAATAATGGGGTCCATGTTGTCATTTTCGGGCTGTAAACGAATATGTCCGTTTTCCTTATAAAAGGTCTTAACGGTAGCGGAATCATCAATTAATGCAACCACTATATCGCCGTTGCGCGCTGTATTGCAGCAATTTACAAAAACCCTGTCACCGTTAAAAATCCCCGCATTTATCATGGAGTCTCCGCGGACATTTAAAATGAAGGATTCTCCCTTTGGAACCACATCTGCGGGAACGGGGAAATAATCCTGAATATTCTCCTCAGCCAGAATGGGCTGACCGGCAGCAACATTTCCAATAATGGGGAGACTTACCATTTCGGTACGAACCATTTGAAAGCTGTCGTCGCAAATTTCAATAGCGCGGGGTTTGGTAGGGTCGCGGCGAATATAGCCGTTTTTCTCCAACGTCTCAAGGTGTGAGTGGACGGAAGAGGTGGACTTCAGATTGACAGTCTCACAAATCTCACGCACCGTAGGGGGATAGCCCTTTTTTAAAATCTCATCCTTAATGTAATTAAGAATCTCTTGCTGCTTGGCAGTAATCTTACCGTAGCTCATAAAAACCTCCATATCTTAAATTAAAAGAATTAACGGGTGACAGAATAAAATCAATAGTTTAAAAAAATCTATGTCATATAAATTTATGTATACATATAGTATATCACATGTCTTGGTAAAAAGCAAACGTATATTCCAAAAATACGTTCGATTTTTCTGTTGACAAAAGAATATATGTTCGCTATAATACAAATTAAGAACGGACGTTCGCGAACAGATTTTCTGATTATGTGATTTATAGTAAGTAGAATATACACTGATTTATTAGCATTTAATTGCGGATAGGAGTACATCATGAGAGGAAGAGAGAGCGTATATTATATGACAGACAGTGAGCTAAGGGCTTATAAGAGACGAATGCGCAGGCAGAGAAGCTTAAGGAACAGATTATTTACTTTATTTATGACAATATGCCTGATTGCCGTATTTGCAGTTTCCTATTGCTCTATTAAGAGCAGTGCCAGTATGGGAAGAGATCAACTACAATTCAAATATTATACAAGTATTACTATTCAATATGGTGAGACCTTGTGGGATATAGCAGATGATTATATTGATTATAATCAGTATAAGGATAAGAGCGTTTATATTGCAGAGGTACAAAGCATCAACCATTTAGATAACGACACTCAGATTAGGGCAGGGCAATCCCTGATAGTTCCTTATTATTCCTCTGAATTTGTTAAATAAAAACGCCATAAGGGTATGTCGTCCTGCCTAAAAAGATTACTTACAGGACGACAAGCTTATAATATGGCGCTTAATCATTTTGTTTTTCTCTCAAATGAACATACTGGGTTGCTTTGCGGCGTCTTTCGTCTTCTAAGGCGGCATAATGTTTTCTCGTGGTATTGACGTCCTTATGACCAAGTACATCGGCCACAAGATAGATGTCGCCGGATTCCTGATAGAGTGTGGTGCCGTAGGTACTGCGCAGCTTATGAGGAGTAATTTTTTTTAAGCTGGTAACTCTTGAAGCATACTTTTTAACTAGATTTTCCACTGAGCGTACAGCCATTCTGCGGTTTTGCAGGGAGAGAAAGAGAGCATTTTCATGACCTTCTGACGGGATAATATGCTCTCGCTGTTCTAAATAGTCCAAAAGAGCGGTTTCCACTTCCTCTCCAAAATATATTACAGCTTCATAGCCACCCTTTCGCCTGATTTTAATACCACCTACATCAAAGTTAATATCAGAGATATCCAAGCCTACACATTCGGAAACTCGAATACCGGTTCCAAGCAAAAGCGTAAGAAGAGCAATATCACGGAGCTTAGTTTTTTTATGATATTCCAACTCTTTTTTGGTAAGTTTTGTACCATCTTCTACCTGATCCAACAGGATGGCTACTTCGTTAGGCTCCAGACGGATAATTTCCTTTTCATGTCGCTTGGGAAGAGGAACTAAAGAAGCGGGATTTTTCTCTATCATTTCGTTTTCATAGTAATAATTGTAAAAGCTCCTTAAGGAAGAAAGCTTTCTTGCCTTGCCACGTTCATCATTGGAGATATCCTTTCCGTCCTTTTGATAAAGAGCAATATATTCTAAATATTCCTCAATATCTAAACGGGTTAGCTTATCTAAAAGAGATAACGGATATTCCGTGATGTCCATTTTAGAACAGATACTGTTTTTCTCGTGCAGAAATTCAAAGAAAAGCCTGATATCATATGCATAGGCTAGCCTTGTTCTGGTGGAAGTATATGGTTCAATCCCCCTGAAAAAGCTTTTGCAGAAGGGGGGCAGTGTATCCAACACGGCACGCATCTTTAGAATATTCTGTTTGTTTTGTTCATCATGATAGTTTTCGCTTTTAATGACTGCCAAAGTATTCTGACCAACCTTTCATATTTCCATTTTGGATTGCGGTAAACATTCTTTCCTTTACTCCGGGGTTTTCCAAGTTTAATTGGCGTAAAAGATTTTTAATATATTCTCTTTTAGTATGTCCGTCTGCAGGACAGGGACTTTTTACAACGGGAAGCTCATATTTATTTACAAAGCCGATGACATCTGCTTCATTCATATACATAAGGGGACGTATCACGGTAAGCTTCATACGGTCTAAGTAAGTAACAGGAGAGAAGGTATGAAATCTACCCTCATAAATCAATGACATAAGCATAGTTTCCACTACATCATCTTTATGGTGGGCATAGGCAACCTTATTACAGCCGGCAGCCTTTATTGCTTCATTTAATGCTCCCTTACGCATTTTTGCACAGAGAGCGCAGGGATTGCTTTCTTTGCGGTCTTCAAATACAATTTTTGCAATGTCTGTTTTAACAATAGTATATTCTACATGTAAAGAATTGCATAGCTCTTTGATTTTGTCCAGGTTTAGGTTATCAAAGCCTAAATCCACGGTTACTGCATGAATCTCAAAGTGCTTGGGATAAAAGCGTTTTAGGCTGTGAAGGGCATAGAGAAGAGTAAGGCTGTCCTTACCGCCTGAAATACCTATAGCGATTCTGTCGCCGTCCTCTATCATATGATAATCGTCTACGGCTCTGCGGACGTAGCTGAGTACTTGTTGAAGCTTCATAAAGTAATCATTATCCTTTCAGTAAATATAATAATTAATGCACACTTATTATTTTATACTTTTTTGAATATGTAGACAATATAAACTTTTTGCCGAAAGAAAAAGCGGTACATCGTAATTTGTGGGGAAGTGAGCAGCAGAACTGCGTTTTATTCATGTCAAAATAATAATTTCAAAAATTTGGGAAATACTGTCTTTAAACAAATTAAGTATGCTTGTAATATGCATACAGATAGGAGAGTTATGTCAGTAGATTTTAAAAACAGTGAGACAAAAGACAATTTAATGCGTGCATTTGCGGGAGAGAGTCAGGCAAGAAATCGTTATACCTTTGCCGCGGCTCAGTCACAAAAAAACGGACTTCATGTAATCAGTGCGATTTTTGCCTTTACGGCATCTCAGGAAAAAGAGCATGCGGAAATTTTTTACAACCATTTGAAAGAAATGGCAGGAGAAACTATTTTTATTGATGGAGGGTATCCTGTAGATATTTCTGAGGACATTTCCGAACTGCTAAGTATGGCACAGCATAATGAATATGAAGAACATGAACCGATATATAAAGCCTTTGGAGAAAAAGCAAGAGAAGAGGGGTTTGAAAGAGTAGCGGCTTCCTTTTTTCATATTGCAGAGATAGAGAAAATTCATGGTGATCGTTTTGGAAGATATGCCCGGCTTTTAAAGGAGGGAAAGCTTTTTGTTGCTGATATGGAGATAGAGTGGATGTGTTTGAATTGCGGATTTGTTTATAAGGGGAAAAATGCACCGGCTATTTGCCCGGTATGTCAGCATGAACAGGGATATTTTATCAGGTTTGAGTTTGTTCCCTTTGAAGATGGGAAGCATGTAAGCTCTTAAGCAACCTTTCGATATGCAGCTTGGCCGGAATAATATAGTATTGCTTTCCGGCTATACATATTTGAGTATATTAATCTTTGGAGAAAATTTAGCAACCTTTACTTGTTATATATTGCTTTTCAGTGTATTATATTATTAGTGAACACAGAAGAGAGGGTTACTGTATGAAATTTAGAATCAATAACAAGTTCTTTCGCTGGGGAGTTACAGCATTTCTGGTAATAGCGGCAAGTATCTGTTTTTATTATTTAATGTTTCATAGCTCTAACATTAAAACGGGGCTTAAGACAATTATTAATATCCTAATGCCGGTTGTATTTGGGCTGACGATTGCGTATTTATTGACTCCCGTGTTAAATTTTGTGGAATATCGAATATTGTTTCCATTGTGTAATCTTTGCAAAATTAAAAAAACAAAAAAGAGAGATTCCTTTGTCAGAGGTATAAGCATCGGGATTACCGCTTTTTTGTTTTTTATGCTAATCTATAGTCTGTGTTCCATGATGCTGTCTCAAATAGTACCCAGTATCACAAATATTGTTGCTAATTTTGATTCCTACATTAATAATTTTACAAAGTGGTTGAATAAGCTTTTAGAGGATAATCCTTCTATGCGGGATTATGTAATTCGTTCAGTGAACCAATATTCCGGAGAATTGGAAAGATGGTTAAATGATACTGTGCTGACCAAGACGAGTTCCTTCATAATGACGGTCTCTTTAAGCGTTATCAGTGTATTAAAGGTGCTGTGGAATTTTATCATAGGCTTCATTATTTCAATCTATGTGTTGGCAAGCAAGGAAAAATTTACCGGTCAGGCAAAAAAATTTGTCTACGCTGTTTTCCATAAGGATATTGCCAATATTATTATCAATGATTTTTGTTTTACGCATAAGACATTTATTGGCTTTATCAGTGGTAAGGTCTTGGATTCCATTATAATTGGCGTACTTTGCTTTATAGGTACTTCAATACTTAATACGCCGTATGCAGCATTGGTTAGTGTTGTAATCGGCGTTACCAATGTGATTCCTTTTTTTGGACCTTATCTGGGTGCAATTCCCAGTATTATTTTGATTTTCATTGTGGATCCGGTACACCCACTTAACTGTGTTTATTTTGCAATATTTATTTTAATATTACAGCAATTTGACGGTAATTTCCTTGGACCCAAAATTTTGGGTAATTCAACAGGACTTACAGGCTTTTGGGTTATTTTTGCAATCACTCTTTTTGGTGGACTGTTAGGCGTTTTTGGAATGATTGTTGGAGTTCCTATATTTGCCGTTATTTATGCGGCAATACGTTCGCTGTTAGATGCTGCGCTCAGAAAGAAGCAGCTGCCGACGGAGAGCAGTAAATATATTAATGTTTGTTTGGTAAATGATGAAGGCCTTCATGAGTATACACCCGATTATAAGCTAAAGAAAAGCGAGAGGGAGAGGAATTCCTTTGGAGAGAAATTTGTCAGCACCTTAGATGAGAAAAATATGCCGGAAGATAGTAAGGAGGAAGAAAAACCGAAGGATAATAATGATTAGAATGGTTTAAGATGCGTCTTTATCTATTATAAAGTATATTATAGTGCAGAAATTGTGATTCAAAACGAATATTTTATTTGATATAATAGGCATATACCTGATAAACAGGTAAATAAAAACAAATGAGAGAGAGGGTATATTATGTTTGATGGAGCTTATTTTCTTACGGTATTGCCGATAGCCTTGATAGTATTGCTATTGGTGGCAATTTTCTTTTTAGGGTATGTAAAGGCATCGCCGGATACGGCAGTCATTATTTCCGGTCTGCGTAAAACGCCAAAGGTGTTAATCGGTAAGGCGGGTGTTAAAATTCCGTTTCTTGAGAGAAAGGATGAATTGAATTTACAGCTGATTCCCATTGATGTAAAGACTTCTAATGCAGTGCCAACAGCTGATTACATCAATATCAATGTTGATGCTACAGTAAATGTTAAAATCAGTGATAATGAAGAGCGTTTGAAGCTTGCTGCGCAGAACTTCCTAAACAAGAATTCTGAATACATAGGCAGAGTTGCAAGAGAGGTTTTAGAGGGTAATGTCCGCGAGATTGTAGGTAAAATGGCGTTGGAGGAGATGGTTTCAGACCGTCAGAAGTTTGCCCTTTTAGTCAAAGAAAATGCAGAGCCTGATTTGGCGGCTATGGGTCTTGATATTATTAGCTTTAATGTTCAGAATTTTGTGGACGGCAATGGTGTTATTGAAAATCTCGGTGTTGATAATATTGTTAAAATTCAGAAGAATGCAGCAATTTCCCGTGCCGAGAGCGAAAAAGAGATTGCTAAGGCGCAGGCAAATGCAAAACGTGAGGCTAATGAGGCTGAGGTTAATGCAGAATCCGAAATAGCTAAAAAGCAAAATGAACTGGCTATTCAGAGGGCTGAATTAAAACGTGAGTCGGATATTAAGAAGGCTGAGGCTGATGCCGCATATAAGATTCAGGAGGAGGAACAGCGTAAAACAGTTGAGATTACCACTGCAAATGCAAATATTGCAAAGCAGGAGAAGGAAATCCTCCTAAAGCAGCGTGAGGCTGAGGTTATGGAGCAGGCGTTAGATGCTCAGGTTAAGAAGAAGGCTGAGGCTGATAAATTTGCAAAACAGCAGCTTGCAGATGCGGAATTATATGAGCGTCAGCGGGAGGCAGAGGCTAAGAAATTTGAGGTTGAGAAGGAAGCTGAGGCTATGAAGGCTGAGGCTGAAGCTAAAAAGTTTGCCATGGAGCAGGAGGCTGCCGGTATCCGTACCAAGGGTATTGCAGAGGCAGAGGCAATTCGTGCTAAGGCTGTTGCAGAGGCAGAAGGTATTGAGAAAAAGGCTGAAGCTATGGCAAAAATGGGAGAAGCTGCAGTTCTTGAAATGTATTTCCAAGCGCTTCCTGAAGTGGTTAAAAATGCAGCTACACCGCTTAGCAATGTTGACCGAATCACTATGTACGGTGATGGCAATTCGTCAAAGCTGATGAAAGATATTATGGGGACGGTTGTTCAGGTAACAGACGGCTTAAAGGAATCTACCGGTGTTGATTTGCAGGCAGTCTTGGCAGGCTTTTTAGGCGGTAAGGTGGCAAGTGCAAATACTTCCGGTTCAACAAATAACAACACTAATTCTGATAACCAAGATATTGTATAATAAAAGAAGTCAAGGAAAATAGAAAGTGTTGTTACCATTAATTTTTAGGTAAAAAGATGCCTATGAGTGTTTAACTGCATTCGTAGGCATTTTTTAATTCTACAATATCATTCACCACTAACTATTCGTTAAACTTGTGTTTTGCGCATAGTTAGATTGCGCTATATTCTACTACTATGATTAAGATATATGATTAAAATAAGTCTAAAATTGCCTGCTCATAATATTTCTCAGGAATATTTGGCCATATACAGATGCCGGTATCTTTTTGGCATAACTCCATTGCTTTTTGAAGCACTTCTCCATGTGAAATTAAACCATTTCGCAAGAAATTTTCTGTGATTTTGCACCAATAAGGAGCATATTTATCAAGACCTGATAAATGTAATTCCCGAATGGTTTGTTCTACGTTATAGGTAAGGCTGACAAATTCTTCAACCCATGTATGAGTATCGGCATTTCCATGTAATATTAGAAATTGCGTTTTCCCATTACTAAACATAGGAACGCCGACAGAGACGGGATTCAGTACTCTTTTGCTTTCCTCTTCTATTTGAGTCTGCACATGAGTGTGACCGCATAAAATAAGCTCTGTAGGAGAACATTTTATGATTTTATTTGTGTCTAGGTCATTCCTTAAAAGCTTTTTCCTGTTATCGGCAGGTGAACCATGGCAAGCTGTAAGTACAGGAAGTTCAGCAAATGAAATTTCACGAGAAATTGGCAGGCTTTCAAAAAAGTCAATATCCTGTGAGGTTAAATGCTCATATGTATATAGCAATGAGCCTGTAGTGGAGTTATTATATTGCCACCATGTTTCTTTGTTTTTACGGTAATTAATCCAATAATCTTCCTTATTGCCACGAATAAAAGAACACTGATATTTTTTGGAAAGCTCATATATGAGAGCCATTGTTCGTTCAGGATAGGCAAGCTCTCCCAAATAATCTCCAAGAAAAATAAATGTTTCTATTTCTTGTGACAAAGCATATTTAATGCAAGTCTGTAAAGCAATATAATTACCATGTATATCCGAAAAAACTGCTATCTTCATATTCCTCTAAGCTCCTTATAATGATTAACATAAAAGTAACAG
>Ga0129310_1002140_pt1 | contig 15312 bp, 11 predicted proteins | sample Go1ome_2_FD_94433 | JGI IMG/M metagenome (GOLD analysis project Ga0129310, IMG submission 94433) | Western lowland gorrila individual fecal microbial communities from Wisconsin, USA - Go1022A metagenome | ecosystem: Host-associated > Mammals > Digestive system > Large intestine > Fecal | place...
ATATCAAGCACCGCTCCCCCCGGATATCCGAAGATCACTCTCACGCCCTGATGGATCAGCTCTTCCACCAGGATCCGCGCTCCGTTCATTTTCATAGCTGTTTTTCCCCTCATCTTATTTCTTTCGGAATGTCCGGCTCTGTCAGACATTCCAGTCTTTTCTTTTTCTGGTGCGGACAAATGTCCGTATCAAAATCCAGGTATAAAAAAGCCTTACAGCGTTACACTGTAAGGCTTTGCTTTCCTTCGTAACTTGTTCTTTCAAGTTTCTATCAGGCAATCCCAGATTCAGTATAACGCAAATAAGCATTCCCGTTCACGACGATAATGCTGACGATAATTCGAATCACGACTGCGAGTAGAATAAGATTCGTCATATCTTTGCGTCTCCTTTCCAGTTGCCCTTCAGCAATGTTGCTATGTTTTATTATAAGCACTTTGTCAAAAATTGCAAGTAGTTTCTTTTTATAGCTTGTATGAACCAGAGTTATGCAACATTACCCGCTCGTAAATGCCTTTTTGTTTAACAGGGAATTCCTCAGAACTTCCTGTTAAAAGACAAAGCTCTGCAGGCGCCGGGATTTTCCCCGGCCTGCAGAGCTGCTCCTATTTCATATTAATTTTTACAGTTTTGAATATCCATACGGATTAATCAGCGCATCCAGCTTCTTTCCTTCCTTACATAACGGGCAGTTTCTGTAATCGCTGTACTGGTAATCCGGAACATCTTTTAATCCGAATACCGACTTGATCGGAATGCCGTTGACATTCTCAAGCGCGCTGAATACTGCGGAGATCCCCTGAATGACTCCTCCATAGTACTGGACACCTTCGATCGCCTTGTTGATCGTCAAGCCTGTTGTCACGGTCGCAGTGAGGATCAGCACATTCTTTCCGTTGATCATTGCGCGGTAATTGTCCTTAAACACAATCTGGCTGTTGCTGTTGAACTCCGGCTTGATAACGTAGATCGTCTTGTGGGCGTTCTTCGACATGAAACCGCCTTTTGTCAGCTCCTGCGCAAGAAGGGTTCCAATCACCTCGGTCCCTTCCATGCATACGATCGTATCAACGATCATATCGTACAGATACATATGTACGAGTGCCTGGGCAATTCCTCCAGCCTCACTCAGACGGCTCTTTACCGTCGTCAGGTCAAAATAGTAATTCGTGTGGGCATGATTCGTTGCAAAATGTCCCTTTACGATTTTTAACGGGGTATCTGTACCGGTCGTCTGAATTTTGTTATACGTTAACTCCATACACGATCCTCCTTATTCAAATCTCACGTTTACTGTTATTTGACTATATTATACCGAATTTTCAGATACTTTTCAAGGAATTTCCCTGTTTTCTATTGGGTTTTTCTCTCATTTTTTCTACCACGCAAGGACCTCATGTCCGGTCTCTGTCACGAGTACCATGATTTCCCTCTGGGCGGACGGAAGCCTGTCATCGGTATAGATCGTCCAGCCGTTGCTGTCATCCACAAAGATATCCGGGCGGCCCATGTTGATCATCGGCTCGATGGTGAAGATCATCCCCGGTGCCATAAGCATCTCCTCGCCCCGTCTTGTCACATAGCTTACAAACGGATCCTCATGGAACTCAAGACCTACACCATGACCGCCGACTTCCTCGACAATGGTGTATCCATTCTTCTTCGCGTAGTCATGGACAGCCTGACCCATATCTCCTAAGAATCCCCACGGTTTTACCTGCTCGAGACCCTTTTCCACAGCTTCATTCGTGACGCGGACAAGTTTTTCCTTCTCCGGGTCCACATTGCCGATCAGGAACATTCTGGACGAATCAGAGAAATATCCGTGAAGGATCGTGGAGACATCCACGTTAATGATATCACCGTCTTTTAAGACAACATCCTTGGACGGAATTCCGTGGCATACCTGATCATTGATGGAGGTGCACACGCTCTTTGGGAATCCCTCATAATTTAACGGTGCAGGAATCCCGCCGTGTTTTGTCGTAAAGTCGTATACCCACTGATCGATCTCCTCTGTGGTAATTCCCGCCTTGATGTGCTCCGCCACATAGTCAAGGACCGCCACATTCAGTTTTCCGCTCTCACGGATCCCCTCGATCTGTGCCGGTGTCTTGATGATCTTGTGGGACGGAACCTCGTGGCCTGCAAAGCGGGCACGACTGATCTTCTGGTCAAATGTCATATGGCACTCACAATATGGCTTCCCGCTTCCACACCAGCATGGATCATTTTTTCCGATTCTGCGAAACATAATTTTTCCTCTTTTCTATCTGTTTTTGCATTTCTGTACTGTACGGGATTTTCCCTAAAAAAGAATATGCCTGGCATATTCTCGCGCCTCACGCGGTCGCATGTGACAATCTACATCTTCGCGCGTTTGCACATTAGAAAATTCCTGTCCGTGTACAGGGATTGCGTTTGCGAATTCTTTTATTTTCCTGTATAATATCCTTATCTATCATAACGTCGGAGACTCTGTTTGTCAAATAAGTCTCCTGAGAAAATATGCCGTTAATATCACGGGCGTGGATTTTCCGGATCGAAAATCCCCCGCGTTGCAGAGGCGGCTTTAAAGAAAGTGAGGAATTTACATGAACGTACTGATCACCGGGTTCGACCCCTTCGGCGGAGAGCCGATCAATCCGGCATGGGAAGCCGTAAAAGCCATGAAAGACGAGATCGCCGGGGCAAAAATCACGAAGCTGCAGATTCCGACCGTAGTCGCTAAATCTATTGTGAAAGTCCATGAAAAGATGCAGGAGCTCCACCCGGATATCGTCATCAGCATCGGTCAGGCCGGCGGACGGTTCGGCGTGACTCCGGAGCGTGTTGCGATCAATGTAACGGATGCAAGAATCCCGGATAATGAGGGAAAGCAGCCCATCGATGAGCCGATCTTTGCAGATGGGGATACCGCTTATTTCTCCAATCTTCCGGTGAAGGCGATGGTTCAGGCGATCAAGAACGCCGGTTATCCTTCTACCCTCTCCAACACTGCAGGAACTTATATCTGCAACCATGTCATGTACGGAATTTTATACTATATCCAAAAGGAATTTCCAAATGTACGCGGCGGCTTTATCCATGTTCCGTATGCTGTTTCCCAGGTAGTCAACAAACCGGCAACCCCGTCTATGGCCATTGCAGATATTACGGCTGCATTGGAAGCGGCGGTGAAGGCTGCGGTTGAGAACGAGAATGATATCCGGGTGATCGGGGGAGAAACACACTGATAATACCGGTTTCGGTTTCACTTCCGAATTCCTTTATCGATTAGTCCATGGATTTTTTCACTAAAAAAACTTCATCTTCGGAATTTTTTCAGACCGTGATACCGGGCTGAAGGTTTCCAAAGATGAAGTTTTTCTTTTATCCGGATCCCGGGCTGCCTTTAAAGGCCCCCGCCCGGGATCCGTTTTTCTGTTTATTCTTTTGTCCCTCTCTCCGCGGACGCGTTGAGCTTTCCATCGACCACATCAATCCTGATCGTGTCTCCGGTATGGACGCCATCCGACAGGATCAGGCGGGCTGCCAGAGTCTCCACATTCTTCTGCAGATATCTCTTAAGCGGTCTTGCGCCGTATACCGGATCATAACCGTTGTCCACGATAAACTGCTTTGCAGAATCGGAAAGTGCAACCACAAGCTCTTTATCTGCCAGACGCTTGTTGATATCTGCAACAAGCAGATCGATGATGCTTCCGATGTTGTTCTTTGTAAGCGGCTTGAAGAGGATCGTCTCATCAAGACGGTTCAGGAACTCCGGACGGAAGTGGGCACGCAGATCGTTCATGACTTCTGCCTCTGCCTCCGGCTTGATATCACCGTTCTCGTCGATACCGTCAAGCAGGTACTGGGAACCGATATTGGAGGTCAGGATAATGATCGTATTCTTAAAGTCCACGGTCTTACCCATGGAATCTGTGATACATCCGTCATCAAGGACCTGAAGCAGAACATTGAATACATCCGGATGTGCCTTCTCGATCTCATCAAACAAAACGACACAATACGGTTTTCTGCGGACTGCCTCTGTAAGCTGACCGCCCTCATCGTATCCGACATATCCTGGCGGCGCTCCGATCAGACGGGATACGGAGTATTTCTCCATGTATTCACTCATATCGATCCGGACCATGTTGTTCTCATCATCAAACAGACTTGCTGCAAGTGTCTTTGCAAGCTCCGTCTTGCCGACACCGGTAGGTCCGAGGAACAGGAAGGAACCGATCGGCTTTGTCGGATCCTTGATCCCGGCCTTGGAACGGATGATCGCGTCTGTAACCTTCTCAACGGCCTCTTCCTGACCGACAACACGTTTGTGGAGCTCATCATCCAGATGAAGAGTCTTATTTCTCTCGCTCTCCGTGAGCTTTGCAACCGGGATACCGGTCCAGCGGGAGATGATCCTTGCGATCTCATCTTCGGTAACGCTCTCATGGACAAGGCTCAGATCCGCGTTCTTTACCTTCTCCTCCTCTTCCTTCAACTCTTTTTCAAGCTGCGGAAGCTTACCGTACTGGAGCTCTGCTGCCTTATTCAGATCATATTTCTGCTGTGCATCCTGGATCTGACGATGGACTGCCTCGATCTCCTCACGGATGGAGGAAAGCTTATCAACCGTTGCCTTCTCATTCTGCCACTGGGCCTTCTGAGTTGCGAACTGGTCATGGAGCTCCGCCAGCTCCTTCTGAAGATCCGCAAGGCGCTCCTGGCTTAAATGATCTGTCTCCTTCTTAAGAGCCGCCTCCTCGATCTCCAGCTGCATGATCTTTCTGGAGAGTTCATCCAGCTCCGTCGGCATGGAATCGAGCTCCGTCTTGATCATTGCACACGCTTCATCCACGAGGTCAATGGCCTTATCCGGAAGGAAACGGTCACTGATATAACGGTTGGAAAGGGTTGCCGCTGCTACAAGCGCGGAATCGGTGATCTTTACGCCATGATAAACCTCATAGCGGTCCTTCAATCCACGAAGGATCGAAATCGTATCCTCAACCGTCGGCTCATCAACCATAACCGGCTGGAAACGACGTTCCAGAGCCGGGTCCTTCTCAATGTATTTCCGGTACTCATCCAGGGTTGTTGCACCGATACAGTGTAACTCACCACGGGCAAGCATCGGCTTTAACATATTGCCGGCATCCATGGAGCCTTCCGTCTTTCCGGCTCCGACGATGGTGTGAAGCTCATCGATGAACAAAATGATCTGTCCCTCGCTCTTTCTCACCTCATCAAGAACGGCTTTCAGACGTTCTTCAAACTCACCGCGATATTTCGCTCCCGCAACAAGGGCACCCATATCCAGTGAGAATAATTTCTTATCTTTTAAGCCCTCCGGTACATCACCGCGGACGATACGCTGTGCAAGACCTTCTACAACGGCAGTCTTACCGACACCGGGTTCACCGATGAGAACCGGGTTGTTTTTCGTTTTTCTGGAAAGGATCCGGATCACGTTCCTGATCTCGGCGTCACGGCCGATCACCGGGTCCATCTTCTGGTCTCTTGCCTTTTCTACAAGGTCGGAACCGTATTTATTTAAGGTATCGTAGGTTGCCTCCGGATTATCACTGGTAACTCTCTGGTTGCCGCGGACCGTGGACAGAGCCTGTAAGAATTTATTCCGGTCGATCCCATAGGTACGGAACAGTTCCTTCATAGCCTTGTTCGGCTGTTTTAACAGACATAAGAACAAATGCTCCACGGAAACATATTCGTCTCCCATCGCCTTTGCCTCATCCTCGGCATCGATCAAGACTTTATTGAGGTCCTGGGTCAGATAGACCTGTCCGCCTCCGGATACCTTCGGCAGCTTCTTAAGTGCTGCTTCCGCCTCATCTGTAAACTGCTCACCGGAGATTCCCATCTTTGTGATCAGCTTTAAGATCAGGCTGTCATCTAACTTTAACAGACTCACCAGGAGATGTTCCTGGTCGATCTGCTGATTTCCATATTCATAAGCCAGCTTCTCACAGTTCTGGACTGCTTCCACTGATTTCTGTGTAAATTTGCTGATATTCATGATCGCAAACCTCCCTTCATTGATGAAGTTCATTGTTATCTATATGAAAGAATTTTGGAAGAGCTCTACCGCCGTCCTGCTGCCCTGTCTTATTTTGTCCGGCAGGGAAACGATCCGGTGTCGGAAACTCACGTTTCCTTGCGGCTTTCCTTTGTTCTGCATGTAATATAACACACATTATTAGCACTGTCAAGTGTTGAGTGCTAATTTTTTGTGAATACTTTGTGAACGTTTTGAGCCATGTAAAATGCATCATTTTCTCATAAAACAGGCAAAAAACAGAGCGTATCGTTTATTTCCATACGCTCTGTTTCGCATTTCAAATTTTTATATACTACTTTTCGTGTTGCCTTATAATTTCCGCTAATATGGACAGCAATTTATCGACTTGGACCGGCTTTGCTATATGACCGTCCATTCCGGAGGCAATCGCATCCCTCTTGTCTTTCTCAAATGCATTTGCCGTCATTGCAACGATCGGTATGCATGCCTTATCTTTCTCTGGCAAATGCCGGATTGCCTGTGTTGCTTGATAGCCATCCATTTTTGGCATCTGGATATCCATGAGGATCATATCATATGTACCCGCCGGCATTTTCGTAATCCTGTTTACACACTGAATGCCATCCTCCACACGTTCTGTTTTAAGACCGGCACGCTCAAGGATTGTCTCTGCGATCTCCGCATTCAGATCATTGTCCTCTGCTAAAAGTATTTTCTTTCCTTCAAGGATTTCATTGCCTGTCCCAGGATTTTCAGCGTACCTCTTTTCATAATAGCTTTCATCCGCTATTTTGTGTTTTAGTGTAACTGTAAAGGTGCTTCCCTTTCCGAGCTCACTCTCTACATGGATTGTTCCACCAAGCAGCTCAACATATTTCTTTACGATTGACATCCCAAGTCCGGTTCCTGCAATTTTACTCTTTGTGGTGTTCCTCTCACGTGTAAATGCCTCGAAAATCTTCGTCAGGTAATCCTGGCTCATACCGATTCCTGTATCGCTCACCATGGTTCTCACGATCATGTACCCCGGCTCATCGCATGGTAATTCATCCACGTTCATCACAACAGAGCCACCCGCCGGAGTATATTTCATGGCATTGCTCAGGATATTGACAAATATCTCTTTTACCTTGGTAGTATCTGTCAGTACATGTTCATGCTCTACATTCATCGTATAATGAAATGCAATATTCTTTTTCTTTGCTTCATCATCAAATATTTCAAACAACGTCTGTCGGACATCTTCAATCCGGCAATAGTTCTCATCAAGCTCCATCCTTCCGCTCTCAATCTGAGCCATATCAAGTACATTGTTTATGATTGACAGGAGAAGATTTCCAGACTGATGCAGTTTTTCCAGATGTTCTGAAGTTTCAGGCAGCTCTTTTCCTTTTAATTCATCCTCCATAAGCTGTGCATAGCCCAGAATCGCATTCATAGGAGTCCGAATATCATGAGACATATTGTTAAAGAAACGAGTCTTTGCGAGACTGGCATCCTCTGCTTTTTTAAGAGCGATTTCCAGCTTGTCATTGAGCTTTTGTGTATCATTGGCTGCAAGCTTTGCGGCAGCTTCTGCTTTCCTTGCCTTTCTTAAAAGTACGAGGATCATGCAAATAATACTGAATGCCAAAAATCCTGTAGTGACAAAAACAACAAGCAGATTGTCCTTTATAAAGTCAGAAAAAGTCACCTTATCTGCTGTACTGTCATAGATGGCGAGTGTACTTGTAAGCATATCAGACGGCATGGTCTTCAAAGTTTTGTTCAGTATCGACAAAAGCGTTCCCTCTCCGCCTCTTACCGCAAAGCATGCCTCCATTGTTTTTGTAAGCGGAACACTCTTGAAATCTTGATGGTTATCATATTTCATTGCCTGACTTGTTCCCATGAGAAAACAGTCTGCTTTTTCGTGAATGACCATATCTGCCGCATCCGCAAGCGAAACGCAATCTACCAGCTTCCATTGGGGATAGCTGAACATAATATGCTGTTTTAAGGCTTCTTTTTCCTTTGGAACGGCTACTGTGTGCATCTCATTCTCATTAAAATATTTCTCATCTGTTACTGCCATCATGCTGTAGGTCCAGGCCGTATTGGTAAGTGCATAGCCGTTTTTCTCCGCAAAATCAGGATTTCTGCTGGCATAAAAAATCATGTCAATTTCACGTTCCTGTAATGCCTGAAGCATTTCATCATAATCATCATATGCCTGTATATTAAATTCCAATGTCTGATTTCCCAGACAATCTTTGGCATACGAGATATATTCCGCCAGCGTACCGGTGAGTTTCCCTGTCTCTTCGTCCATGAAAAACACCGCCGGATCATTGTTCAGAAATCCTATCCAAATGCCCCCATGTTCTTCCAGCCATGACTTTTCTCCGCCTGTAAGACTCTGGCTATAATCAAGTGTAAAATACTTTTTATACAGATCCGCCTTTAAAAAAGGGCTATCCTGATCCAGTTGGCGCATGGCGTAGTCCAACTCTGTCTTGATATCGCTGCGCTCCTTATTTATCGCAAAATATATGCCTGATTTTCCAATCGTAGTAATAGATGATATTCCCTGCTCAGACCAGATGGATTCCTCCAGAGATACAAAACAATCGATCTCATGATTCGCTAATTTCTTTTCGACATCGTCATTATTATTCACATTGATATGTTCTGTATGTATGCCATTCTTATTTTCCCATTCTGTCAGCATGATCTCAGGTTCTGTACCTACGAGTACGCCTACACGTTTCCCGTCCATCGACTTGAAATCATACGTTCCGATATCTGAATGCGATAAATCAGCATAGAGGATGTATTTTTCTTCCCCCCATCGGTTCCGCAGAATAAAGCATCTTTTGTGCCCGTTCATCGGTGTAGGAAATGTCGCCCATAACATCGATCTCACCATTTTCAAGCTTATCAAAACAGTTGGACCAGTCGCTTTTCACATATTCAAATTTCCATCCGGTATAACCTGCCAGAGCCTGCATCAGCTCGTAGCCAAATCCCCGTCTGACGCCGTATTGATCGATATAATTGAAGGTATCCTCAAATGAAGCGATACGGATGAGCTTCTGTTCCTTTGTCTGGGGTTCCGTTTTTTTGTTCTCCTGTTGCGTTGACGCATCTTGTCCGACCGCCTGTGGCTTTCTCTGATCATGATTCGCTTCAGCAGCCCAGCAATGTACTGGCAACATCATCCATATTCCCAAAACCACAAGGATAGCTGCGCATACTACAGCAGATTTTTTTCTACGTTTATACATTATTGTTTTCTCCCCCCATTACCAGCTTGTTACCTGGTACAGCTTTTCCACTCACCGTTTCTTCTTTGGATTCATCATTTTACCCTCAAATAAAAATATGATAAGCCATTATGCTTCTGACTTCTTTTTAAAAAATGCACTGTCTTTTCAGACAATGCATCTTAATTGTTGCAACTGGCTGTCATTTTACAGACCCTATAGCTTTGCGTCTCAGCCTTTCGACTGATTTGCTGACAAATCTTTTATTTGTATTATATTATACATTTTTTTATTTAAGCTGTCTATTGTAAATTCTTTTCGGCTTTTAGTTTTCTTACCCATTCATAAGCTCAAATGCTTCCCTGAATTTCTCATTTATACATCTGATCATTTCCTTCATTCTATAACCATATTGTATTATTTCGTCTCCGCGCCTCCGCGCTACATTTCATCATTGTATTTCTATTCGCACAGATAAGTGCTATAATATAATACTAAGATCATGCTGTCCGAAGTCCGACGCAGACTTGCCCGGAGGAATACTTTTGACCCCGGGTTCACCAAAGACATGATTCAAGTCGGAGACCTGACTCCCACTGAGACAAATTTGCTGTTACTCACCACGAAAAAATGCGGGCGTCTTCTCGACCGAGATAAAAGAATCAATAAATAAAGAAGAAAGTGATGGATAAAAATGCAGACGTACACTTATGTTTCCAAGGGAAAATTTGAATTAATAGAAAAACCGAAGCCGGTTCTTATAGATGAACGGGATGCCATTGTAAAGGTAACGCTCGCCAGCATCTGCTCAAGTGACCTGCACATTAAACACGGAAGCGTCCCCCGCGCTGTGCCGGGTATAACCGTCGGACATGAAATGGTCGGTATTGTTGAAGATGTCGGCAGCGCCGTAACCAATGTGAATCCCGGTGACAGAGTCACGGTAAACGTGGAAACCTTCTGCGGGGAATGTTTTTTCTGCAGGCATGGTTATGTAAACAACTGCACCGATCAGAATGGCGGCTGGGCTCTCGGATGCCGGATCGATGGCGGACAGGCAGAATATGTCCGCGTACCGTTTGCAGATCAGGGGTTAAATAAAATCCCGGAGCATGTTACAGACCGCCAGGCTTTGCTGGTCGGAGATGTTCTTGCCACCGGCTTCTGGGCAGCTCGTATTTCTGAGATCAAAGAGGAGGATACGGTATTGATCATCGGAGCCGGACCTACGGGCATCTGTACGCTGCTCTGTGTCATGCTGAAGAACCCGAAACGTATCATCGTCTGTGAAAAAGACGAAAGCCGTATCCGCTTTATCCATGAACACTATCCGGAAATCCTTACCGTATCACCCGAAGCCTGTGCAGATTATGTCCGTGCCAACAGTGACCATGGCGGAGCGGATGTCGTTCTCGAAGTCGCAGGAGCCGAATCCACATTTCGCCTTGCATGGGAATGTGCAAGACCAAACGCGGTCGTGACGGTCGTTGCTCTTTATGATAAGGCTCAGACTCTGCCGCTGCCGGATATGTACGGCAAGAACCTCACCTTCAAGACCGGCGGTGTAGACGGCTGCAATTGTGAGGAAATACTGCGGCTGATCGCAGATGGCAGACTGAATACGGAACCGCTTATCACACATACATATCCGTTAGACAGAATCGAAGAAGCATACACACTCTTTGAAAATAAGATGGACGGTGTGATCAAGGTAGCCATCGAGTGTTAATACGGTGTTAATACGGTTCCAATCCGGTTTCCTGCACACTGTATTTAAGTGATCTTCCCGGCAACCGGATTCATTTCTCTATAATAACACAACCCACTGCATCCATACGGAAACAACGTTCGTTTCATTTTCATGATATATTCCTCTTCCGTATCCATATGCTCAAGGATATCCAGAGCTGTCTTCAGGTTCCGGATATCCTTTTCCATAAAGTCCACATAATTTCCGCGCCCCACAAGCTTTAAATGGGTGATTCCGGTCTTTCGCAGCTGATACAGTGCGCAGAGCCCACATCCGGTCTCACCACAGAGATAACCGTCAGCATCATACATCCGTTCCTCATCTTCTTCTTTCGTTTTATCTGCACTATGCTCATCATTCGCATCTTTCACTGTGCTCTCCGTCCGTAAAATCAGCCTCTCTGTTTCTTCATGTTCTTCTTTTTTTTCTCTCTTTCCTTTAACTTTTCCTATCTTATACGGAACCCGGCACAGATGCCCCATCTCGTCGCAGTGCAGGGAATTGCAGAACGCCCCCGAAAACTGGCAGAGCTCGTTTAACGCAAATGCCTCAAATTCATATACACCACTGCTGCCCTTTTCCCTCTCATGCCGGATCACTGACTCCATGTCCGCGAAGCTGTTCTTCCTGTGAAAGATAAGACGGCTGACATCCAAGCGGTCAAATACATCTATCATCCGGCTGTTCACCTCCGCCGCCTCCCCGCTCAGATGGATCTCGCAACGGATCCCATTATTTTTCAGGTAAATCAGCAGCGCCGGATCCGCGATAATAAAGCTTGAGAATCCAAGCTTCATACACCTGCGAAGGAGATCCGCGATTTCCGGATACTGCTTAGGCGTATAATAGAGAGAATTAAACGTCAGATGTACCGGCTTCCCATATTTTCTCACCAGCGCCGCCAGAATCTTCAGTTCGCTCTCCGCTCCGATCTGCACGTTGATGCCAAGAACCTCGCGGCGGTTCAGCGGCAGAACCGTCCCGTATTTTTTATTCCATTCATAAGGTACGTATCCGCAGAAAAACTCATCTGCCCCGGCCTCGACGTACCGCACATATTCATCGATGGACCCAAGTCCCGCCGTGATTTTCATTGTCTCTCTCCTTAAATGCAGCTTGCATCGTGCAAACTGCCTCATTACAGCAGATTCACCACAAGTCTGTCAATTTCCTGGCTTTTCCACATTTCTATATCCGCCATCCCGGAAACCGCACTCTCATCCAGCGCAAATAGCGAATTATACCGCCCCACCATCTTCAAATGCTTCGGATACAGAAAAACTTTCTCTCTGCAATATCCCGGACACGATTCCGGCAGTTCCTGCTTTCCCCGTTCTCCATTTTTACACATAGCATACAGAGTACAATACTGGGAGGTGTTCGTCTGATAAAACGGAACGTGGATGCTGTTCTTTCCTTCCGGGAATTTCTGCCTGTATCCGCAGGACTCCCACTCGTACCGCCGGATCCCGAACGTGTCCCTCAGATACGTCCGGTAAAATTCCGCATTCAGGCTGTTCTCCCGGAAATATCCTGTCTCTCCCTGCTTGTATCCCATCCGTGGATCCTTTTTTCTTTTATTTAACAGGGTCCCCATACAGGGCACAAGAACTTCTTTTTCTTTCTTCCATTCCTTCCGCTCTCTCAAAAGCTCCAGCAGGCCCCAGTCGTTTGCCGCAATCTCCAGGGATGTTTTCCTGTTTTTACACCACTCAACCAGCTCATCCAGCATTTTTTCCACCGGTTCCAGTATAAATTCCCGCAGATAAGAGCTGGTGATCGTCACCGCCAGACCTTCCGACTCTGCTTTCTCCAAAATCTCAAATAACCGCTCTTTCCCCGGAAACAACAAATGACAGAAAGCGTTCCCCACATAGATCCGCTCTGGGATTGGCATCTGTTCTCCCAGTTTCTCTGCCCGGTTCTCTTTCCAGTACCAATCCATAAAATCACAGAATTTCATGGACAGATACCGCTCATAAAGCTCTGGCCGGTCCAGTTCTGCAGCGAGTTCTATCTTATTCTCCGCTTTTTCTTCATTCTCAGGGATTCCTGCTGCTATGCAGTTTGTTCCGTTTTCTGTCCGCATTTCTATTTGCTCTTCTGCTGTGATTTCACATTCAAGGTCATTTTTTACTGATTCTGCAAAATCATTACCGCTGCAGCTTCCCGTATTCCACTTTTCCCGCTTCTGCCAACCTTTTTTCTCACCAAACCACGATTCTTTCTGATCTTCAAAATTTCCCTCAAACTTCTCATCCTCTTTTGCCGGATACCCGGTAAGCGCCTCCGCCAGTTCCCCGTCCTCACACTCCAGCTTCAACCGCACAAACCTGTCATACCGCAGAATCAGTTCTCTGGCACATTCCCGGTATTTCTCCCGGTTTACAAACACAGAATACACATATACCGGAATTCCCAGTTCATCATCCACACGCGCTTCTATCTCAAAACGATCAATTGCAACTTCCGTATACAGGTCACAATTTTCCCGCGCCTCATTTCCCACCACCTCGCTGCACTTTAACCCATCATAAAAACAGACCCGGAATTTCTCCACTTCCCCGATCTCATCCACCGTCCGAAAACAAAAACCACTCTCCGAAAGCTCCGCGATCCGTATCTCCTGCCCGTCCGCAAATCCTGCCACCAATCCAAACGGTATCATGGACACCCCGTGTATCTCTCTCTTTCCTGACATTCTCCGTCCCTCATCTCAAAATATGTTCCTATTTTATCACACTTTTATGATATCCCCAGTTCAACCTCTCCAAAGGTATCTTCCAAGCATATCTTCCACACACGTCTCAATCTCATTAATAATTTCCATACACCGATCCTTCTTCATTCCAGCTGCAATCCCAACAGTTAATAATTCTTTTCTTCCCGGATTTTTTCCATTTCCGTCGACAGTCGTTGTATGTTCCCCATAGTATGTGTTGCTGTAGGTAAGATCATATGCGGGACTCAGTCTCCATTGGTCTTTTTCTTCATCATACAAATAGGTGAAATTTTTTGAATGATCATCCCTGTTATGCGCAAAAACGTTAAAACACATTCTGCGGAACATATTTTCTACATCGTCATAATTGTCCCTCGTCAATATCTTCGTAAGTTTCATCAGACTGTGATAATCAAGACTCGGCTGTTCAAAGTCCAGTTCGAGAAGTGCTGCGGCAGTCAACATATGAATGCGCTTTGTACCATTCTGATTTGTAACTCGGTCAAATCGCCTGGTACCAAAATATCCTTTGCAGATCTTCGATGGAAACAGCTTTGTCTCACTCATCGTAATTCCGCATTTCCGGGCACAGCATGAGTAATCATATTCCATCTTTCCCGCATCTTTTCCATCGACATGGGCCGGAAATTTTATGATCCACTCTTCATTTCCAATCGATGTCATGATCTTCGGCCTTGCGCCTCCGCTTGTTCCTCCAAGACGATACAATTCGTCAAGTTTATCTGTATATTCCGTGTTCAATATTTTCTGACATTCCTGTGCCAATTCGTCCAGGTCAGGATTATCCTGCTGTTCCGGAAATCTTCTTTCCGGATAATACGTCAGCGCACCCATTCCCGATTTTCCAACAATTGCCAATCTGTCCAAAACCGTCAGTTTATCAGGATCCTGTTTATGCTCTCGCAGAAGACGATTTAACAGCAGTCTTCCCCAATTATCCGGGAGACTGTCCGCAAACACCCCAAAAAAACCGCCAAAATAATCCTTTGTGGGCACAAACACCTGCTTTTTTAACGGCAGAGAAAACGGACTAATTGAAAAACCATGTTCCAGCCATTCGTCACTGTACTGAAAAGCGGCCTTTCGATTCACTGTCATAGCCAATGTCCCCACAAGCTTTTCATCGTAATACACCTGCAGCGCATTATCTTGTTTCATTTATGACCTCCTGTATATCTCTGTACGGTACCTCTGAAAAAATATTTCTGAGTTCATCCGCAACATCCAGTGCCATTGCGATCTTCGTCAAAGACAACAAAGATATCTGTCCGGTGGACTCAAATCTTTTAACAGAACCATAGCTCACGCCACTCATCGACGCCAGCTTCTCCTGAGAGATCGAACGCCGTTTTCTAATATTGCGGACTCTCTGTGCCAGCTTCAAATCAAGTTCTTCTGCTGTCTCCCAAATAAAATCTGTCATATCATTTCCCACTTTCCATCAAGCTTTATACAGATAATATATTATCCAAAATTGCATAAATACATTCAAAATATATAATATTTTATCTATCTCTATTTTATCATGATTCCCATCCGTGCA
>Ga0129310_1002142_pt1 | contig 15305 bp, 12 predicted proteins | sample Go1ome_2_FD_94433 | JGI IMG/M metagenome (GOLD analysis project Ga0129310, IMG submission 94433) | Western lowland gorrila individual fecal microbial communities from Wisconsin, USA - Go1022A metagenome | ecosystem: Host-associated > Mammals > Digestive system > Large intestine > Fecal | place...
GCCTAGTACTGCTGCGTGCGAGTCGTAACGCGAGTGTGCCTGCGTTGATATGTTATATCCTAACCAACCGATCTCACAGCCTGAATGTTTCGCACCCCACTCGACTTACGCTGTAGAAGAGGAGCAGGAGGTGCAGCAATGGGAATTGATAAAGAATTACAGTTGTCTTTGTTTCATCAGAGGGAAGAACAACGGCGCCACATGGAATATCAGAAAGAGTTTGGGTTCTATCGATTGGTTGTTTCGGGGAATATACAGGAGATTCGCAGGCTATATTCCCCGGAGCAATTGGCAGCGGCATCAAAGGATTCAGAGAATGGCGTACTTTCTAAGGATCCTTTGCGTAATGAACGGTATCATTTTGTGATACTGGCAGCAATGCTTACGAGACTTTGTGTAGAGAATGGATTAGACAGGGAGAAAGCGTATACGTTAAGTGATCTTTATATTAATAAGATGGATGTCTGTATGGATATTCCTGCTATTCTTAATCTGCAAAGGGACATGGTGACGGAATATACAAAACAGATGGCGAATCTACGTAAGGAGAATATATATTCCATTCAGGTGAGAAAAGCAATGGATTACATCTATACACATCTAAATGAGAGAGTTACTGTGGAAGAACTGGCTAAGACATTGAAACTTAACCGCAGTTATTTTTCAAGCCTGTTTCACAAAGAAACAGGAAAGACGGTTACAGTATTTATCCGGGAAGCAAAGATTGTTGCAGCCTCGAATCTGCTTACCTTTTCGGAATATGACTATTCGGATATTGCGGAGTATCTGGGTTTTGCATCACAGAGCCATTTCATCAAATGTTTCCGGGAACAGACAGGATATACGCCCAGGCAGTATCGTACCCAGTTCTATCAGCCTAAGGATCTGCGGCTTCCGACATGATTTTACCGCATATTTCCTTAAATGGAACGAATGGATATAAATAATAAAGAAAACCATAATAAAGAAAAAATACGCTGCTATGGTTGTTGTCATCTATACTTAGCGTCATAATCGTAACAAAGTTGTATCATTTCTGCGAACTTTCTGACGATTTTCTTAAGAATAGTCTTAAGGTCTAGATTCTGGAAATATGTTTATGGTATACTCCATTTAGTCGAAAGAGGCTTAAGTATAGGAGGATATATATATGAATAAGATGAGATGGAAGAAAGCGGCCGCCCTTCTTATGGCATCGGTTATGATGGTGTCCATGGTGGCTTGTGGTAAGAAGGATAAGGATTCTTCTTCCGGTAGTAAGCAGAAGAAAGAGAACAAAAAAGAGATGACTTATGAGGAGAGTGATCTTTCTGTAGATGGTATTGAGGGAGATATCGTTTCCTATGTGGTAGAGGGTGATCGGATCTATTTCTATACAACGAAATGGGTAGAAGGAGATGGATCGGAAGATGCAACGGATGAAGAATTGAATGCAGAGGATACATCCGCAGAAGGTGTATCGGATGAAGATGCAACAGAGGCAGATACAAGTGAGGAAGCAGATAGTGAGGATGCAACAGAAGATGCCTCTACGGAAGCCGAAAGCGAGGATGCAACAGAGGATGCCTCTACAGAAGCAGAAAGCGAGGATGCAACAGAGGATGCTTCTACAGAAGGGGATAATGAAGATGCAACGGAAGAAGATAACACCGGAGATAGTTCTGAAGGAGAAGAATATATAGGAAAATCTTACTACTATGTGTATTCTATGAAGATAGATGGTACAGATCTGCAGGATTTAGGTCAGCCGGAGATTGCCGAGAATACGTATATTAACTATATGTTATTAAAGAGTGACGGCAGTATAGAATTCCTGTTAGGTTCTTATGATGATAAGTCGGGGAAACAGTCTTATGTTTTAGCAAGTTTTGATCAGAGTGGTAAGGAAACAGACAGTAGAGATATTACCAAAGACTTAGGATTAGACGAGAATGAAGACAACTATTTAAACAAAGCGTTGATTGATGATGAAGATCGTTATGTATTTGTAACGAATAGTGCAATTACTGTATTTGACAAAGATTTCAAGAAAGTATGTGAGATGAAGCCGGACAGCGGTTATGTAGATGCCGTGGCAAAGACGAAAGATGGTAAGATCGTTGTTGGTGATTCTTCAGGAGAAGATGGTGCAAAAGTACAGGTATTAGATGTGGACGCACAGAAATGGGGAGAATCTTATAAGATGGACTTCCAGTACTTTAGCAGCAGTGATTCTCTGATGAATGGTATCGAGTATGATTTCTACTACAAAGACGATTCCGGAATCTATGGTTATGATATTGCTTCCAAGAAGGGTACAAAGTTAATGGACTTTGTTGCTTCTAATGTAAGTTCCGATAATAGTTACAGCATTTTCCCAATCGCGAAAGATACGATGATGGGAACTATATGGGATGGCGAGAATAGTAAGCTCGTTCTTTATAAGAAGGTTGATCCAAGCACTATTACAGACAAAGAGACCATTACGGTTGGTGCAATGTATGTAGATGATAATATTAAGAAAGCGGCAATTGCTTTCAATAAGAAGAGTAACAAGTATCAGGTTGAATTTAAGGATTACTCCAATGAAGAAGATCCGCAGACGAAGATGAACGCAGACATTATTGCAGGTAATGTACCGGATATCATTTGCTTATCCAGCCTATCTGTTGATCAGTATGCAGAGAAGGGAATCTTGGAAGATCTGACACCGTATTATGAGAAAGATTCAGATGTTAGCACAGATGATCTGATTCCATCTGTTGCCAAGGCAATGCAGATTGATGGTAAGTATTATTATATTGCACCGGGCTTCTATGTGAATACGTTAGTCGGTGCGGCTAAGACCGTGGGAACAGAGCCTGGCTGGACAATGGATGATCTTAAGAAGATATTAGATGAGCACAAGGATGCAAGACCATTTTATTCAGAAAATAAGAATGATAACTTATATAGCTTTATTACCATGAATATCAGTGATTATGTAGACTGGTCAACGGGTGAATGCTCTTTTGATGGTCAGGATTTTAAGGATATCTTAGAGATCTGTAACCGTGGAAGTAATGAGGAGACGGAATATTCAGAGGATTCTCCTAGCGAGCCATCTTTAGTAAAAGAGGGCAAGGTATTACTTACCAATGGTGGTTCTTTGGATATGGAAAGTGTAGAGTTATACGAGGCAATGTTTAATGGAGATATCACATTTATCGGATATCCAAACAAGGATAAGGATGGTTCTTATTTCTCTTTTGATAATCAGTTAGGAATCTATTCTAAGTCGAAAGTAAAAGATGCAGCATGGGAGTTCCTGAAGACATTTTTAACCAAGGAATATCAGGGCAACCGTAACAACTTATACAGCAATCCAACCCGTCAGGATGCATTTGATATGTTAGTAAAGAGTAAGACAGCAACCGAGAAGTATACCGATGAGTTAGGTAATGAAGTAGAACCGTTAGAGTCTGGATGGGGTTGGGATGATCTTAATGTGGATATCGGACCACTTACTGACAAGCAGGCACAGATGTATATTGATCTTGTTAATAATACCGATAAGACGGGTGAATACAATGACGAGATTGGAAATATTATTACGGAGGAAGCGAAGGCTTACTTCTCCGGACAGAAGAGCTTAGACGAGACAGCGGATGTTATCCAGAATCGTGTTAAGACTTATGTTAATGAGAACCGATAGGATTCACGAAAAACTTAAACATATAGGAGATGCAGTTCCTTTTTGTAGGGAACTGCTGTCTCTGTGTATAGAATGAACAAGTGGGAGGCACGAACATGCCGGGTAAGAAATATGTAACAGAAGATGGAATTGAATATAAGAAGCATCGAATGAGTAAGAAGGACAAGAAGAATTCCGTGTTATATCTATCACCAAGTTTGATCGGTGTACTGGTATTCTTTGTTCTTCCTTTTTTCGTGGTCATTTATTATGCATTAGTAGATAACCCGATCAGCCATCAGTTTGTAGGAATTGATAATTTTGTCAATATATTGCAGAATTCGTCGTTTCAACAGGCGGCGAAGAATACGGCAACTTTTTCGTTGGTCGCAGTACCATTGGCAGTAATTCTTTCATTAGGGCTTGCAATGCTGCTAGAGGGAAATATTCCAATGAAGAGTCAGTTCCGAACTTTCTTCTTAAGTCCGATGATGGTTCCGGTTGCTTCCATTGTGTTGATCTGGCAGGTATTGTTTGATTACAATGGTGTGATCAATCAGTTTATTACCAATCTGAATATGCAGCCAATTGACTGGTTCAAATCTTCGTATAGCCAGATTGTTATTGTAATCCTGTTCTTATGGAAGAATCTTGGATATAATATGATACTGTTTATGGCAGCATTAAGTGCGATTCCTCAGGATGTGTTAGAGGTTGCAACCTTGGAGAGTGCAACAGAATTTCAGAAGTTCTGGTATATCAAGCTCCGGTATCTGTCTTCTACGATCCTGTTTGTAGCAATCTTATCGTTGATCAATTCTTTTAAGGTATTCCGTGAGGTATATCTGCTTACAGGAGATTATCCTTACGATTCCCTATATATGTTACAGCATTTTATGAATAATACATTCCGGTCATTAGATTACCAGAAGTTATCGGCAGCGGCTATTATCATGTGTCTTGTGATGTGCGTGGTGATCGGCATTTTGTTCTTTGCAGAAGATCGATATGGAAAGGATGTGGAAGGCTGATGAAACGGAAAAAAGTAAGAATAACGATCAAGAAAGTGATTCTGACACTGGTGGCCTTGATCTTTGCTATATCATTTTTATTGCCAACAATATTGACGATTGCAAACTCGTTCATGTCGTCGACAGAGATCAATACGAATTACGGTGTGATCTTCAACCAGTATAAGGAGACTTCTTACGGGGAACGGAATACGGATTATGTAGCAGAGAAGGTCAACTTGAAGTTCATTCCGGATATGGTGGAGTTATCCCAGTATTCTACTGTGCTTTTGAAAAGCCCGGAATATCTGTTGAAGTTCTGGAATTCTGTGATTCTGGTTGTTCCAATCGTGGTGTTTCAGATATTCATTGCACTTGGAGCGGCGTACAGTTTCATGCGGTTCCGGGGGCGAATACGGGAGATTATCTTCTTCGTATATGTAGCACTTATGTTGATGCCGTATCAGGTAACATTAGTTCCGAACTATCTTGTTGCGGATTGGCTTCATATATTAGATACCAGGTGGTCGATCATCTTACCGGGAATCTTTGCTCCATTTAGTGTGTATCTGCTTACCAAATATATGAGGAGGATTCCGGAATCTCTCATTGAGGCCGCAAAGTTAGATGGGGCAAATGAATGGCAGATATTTACCAAGGTGTGTATCCCGTTATGCAAGGGACCGATCGCATCCGTTGCAATTCTGGTATTTATCGATTATTGGAACATGGTAGAACAACCCCTTATTATGTTATCCGATGCCGACAAACATCCATTATCCGTGTTCTTATCACAGATCAATTCCGGAGAAGTGGGACTGGCATTTGCAGTAGCGACGATATATATGGTGCCACCAATATTGATTTTCCTTTATGGAGAGGAATATTTAGTAGACGGAATCTCGTATTCCGGCGGTGTGAAAGGATAGGAGGAAGAAGATGGAAAAAGAGAGCAATCGTAAACATATCATTAAAAAGGCGGCTGTCATATTCTTAGTTGCCATGCTGATATTAACATTCTTTTCAAATACAATTATGAATTATTCGTTACCGGAGGTTGCAACAGAACCGGTTACAACGGGAACGGTGTCGAATAAGGTAAGAGGTCAGGGAACCGTGGAGACCAATTCGGATTGTGAGGTAACCGTAAGTGGTACCAGAGTGATCAAGGAAGTAAAGGTAGAAGCCGGGGATGAGGTCAAGAAAGGAGATGTGCTGTTCACGTTTGAAGAAGGTGAGAATTCCGAATTGGATGAGGCACAGAATACATTAGATGATCTGGAATTAAGCTATGCGAAGTCTTTGCTTAAAAGTGCACCGGATTATACAGAAGAAAACATTAGTATCAAAGATGCTAAGGAGGATCTGAAGGATGCAGTGAAAGCACAGGAGAAAGCACAGAAGAATGATAAGGCACTGAAGACGGCAAAGAGTGAAGCGGCTCAGGCGAAGAATGATGTGACGGCAGCACAGGCGAATGTGGATAGTCTGCAGAGCAGAGTGGATACGTATGAGACAGAGAATACTACGTTGGAAGAGTTACAGGGCAAATTAGATAAAGCAACGGACGAGAGTAAGATCAACTCTCTGAAAAGCCAGATCTCACAATTACAGGCATTGGTGGATTCCCATGATGCGGATTATCAGCAGGCAAAGAGAGATCTGGATGCAGCAAAGAAGAATGTAGACAAATTAACAGCGATCCAGACAGATAAAGAGGCAAAGGTGACGGAGCTGAGTGCAAACCCAACATTAGAAGATGCCAAGACGGCAGTTAAGGAGAAGCGGAAAGCGTTGGATGCTCTGGTGCGCGGTCTTAAGACAAAGAAGAAAGAAGATGCTTTAACGGCAGAGTCAGATGCGTTAGATAACGAGGCGGCACAGAAGAATATCGAGGAACAGAAAGAAAAAGTCGATAAGCTCAAAGCCAGTGACGATATGACGGAGGTAAAGGCAACGGAAGATGGTATCGTATCGGAAGTCAATTGTAAGGAAGGAGACAATGTGACAGCGGATGCGCCGCTTGCCAAGATTCAGTTATCAAGTAGTGGTTATATTGTGAAAGTAACAGTAACGAAGGCACAGGCAAAACTGATCCGTACCGGTGATGAGGCGACGGTTGAGAATATCTGGGATGACAGTGTAAGTGCAACAGTGAAGAGTATCCGTGCAGATACGGAGAATCCGAACCAGAGCATGATCGTAACCTTTGAGGTGAAAGGGGATGTGAATGTCGGGCAGACTCTGGCATTTTCTGTCGGAGAGCGGAGCAGCCAGTACGATGCGGTTGTTCCGAATAATGCAGTCCGGGAGGATAGCAAGGGCAAATTCGTTCTGATCCTTAAGGTAAAGGGAACTCCTCTTGGCAATCGTTACACAGTGAAGCGTGCGGATGTTGAGGTACAGGCATCGGATGATACCTCTTCCGGAGTGTCCGGCGGAGTCTATGAATATGATAACGTGATCACCAATTCTTCTAAACCGTTAGAAGAAGGCATGCAGGTAAGATTAGTGGAGTAGTATGAAGAAGATAGAGATTTCATGGAATAAAAAACAGATAATACTTCTTATCGTGAATATTGCACTGTTGCTTGCCTATGTGGTACTGACGATAGTCTCACACAAGCAGACCGAGGGGTTACTTTCCCAGCAGGAGGCAGCACGGTGGGAGAATGGTAAGATGTCCTATGCACAGGTGAGCGCATTTATCTCACCGGGAAGGCAGACCGGAGCAGAGGAACTGGCATCTATCCGAAGTGCAATCGCGACGAAGCTTACTAAGGATTCTTACAGTGAGTCTAAGACCGGTGGAAGAGTCTGGATCGATGGATACAGCGGAGAAGTTCAGGCAGCGATCCGCAAGGATACCAATACGTTGAATGTTACCGCAGTCGGAGTGGGTGGTAATTTCTTTCATTTTCATCCGATGGAATTGTTGTCCGGCAGTTATATATCGGATGATGATCTCAATAATGACCGTGTGGTTGTGGATGAGAATCTGGCATGGGCATTATACGGTTCCAATGACATTGTAGGCATGCAGTTATGGATGAACAATACGATCTATACGGTAGCCGGGGTTGTGAAAGTGCCGGAAGATGGGTTGGAGAAGACGGCATACGGCAATTCGAACCGGATCTATATGCCATATGATCAGTTGAAAACACAGCAGGATTCCTTAAGCATTACCTGTTATGAAGTGGTACTGCCGAATCCGATCAGCAATTATGCATATTATACGGTCCGCAGTGCATTTGGATTCGCGGAAGAAGAGGAAGAACAGCTTGATCAGGAAGAGAATCCATTGTGCTTTGATAATGTAGAGATCTTAGAGAATAGTAACCGGTTTGAGTTGATGCCGATGCTTACAAAACTGAAGCAGTGGAGGTTGCGTAGTATGCGGGCAAGTTCCATTGGATATCCGTATTGGGAGAACATTGCCCGTTCGGTAGAGGATGAAGAGATGATCCTTTTGATCTTCCGCATTCTCGTATTGATCTGTCCGGTTGTGTGTCTGGTTGGATTGCTGTGGCATCTGTGGAGACACCGGAAGTGGACGGTGAAAGGGCTTTGCGGCAAAGGGGTTGACCGGATCCGTGAGAAACAGGAAGCACGTCGGGAAGAGAAGCTTCGTATAGCAGAAGAAGAGAAGCAGCTCGAAGAGGATGCAGACGAAGATCTGGATAATTTTGAAGATACCGACCGGGAACTGGTAGCAGGAACTGAGGCGGCTGAAGAAGCAGAACAGAAGTCAGAAGAAAAGACAGCTTCGGAAGAGTATATCGATATTACACCGGATGACTCTGAGGAGAGTAAGGAAGAGGTGCATGGCGAAGAACCGGAGTTACATGCGGTTACGGATCAGGATCTGTTTCAGAAATAATAGATAAAAATAATTAAGCGGTCACACAGGTTATGTATTTGTGTGGCCGCTTGTTTGTCATCTGAGAGATTTTACTTTAGTATCCAAAATATTCATCAATGCCGGAAACAATCCCTTTTGCCAATTTCTTCTGGTAGGATTTCTTGTTAAGGAGGCAATCTTCCGCAGGATTTGTCATAAAGCCAACTTCAATCAGAGTAACAGGCATGGAAGCCCAGTTGCTGCCGGACAGATCGTTTCTTACAAACAGACCACGGTTATAGGTTCCCGCTTCCTCACACATATTGTTGAGAATACATTTGGAAAGCTTCTTGCATTTCTTGCTCAGTTTTCCGTTATATGGATTAGCGGAAGAAGGATAGAGAGCAGAAGCTCCCCGCGCAGAGCCGGAAGCAGCGGCATCTACATGAAGCCGGACGAAGATATCTGCATCAGCATCATTGGCAACCATGGCACGTTCTTTGCAGCTGATCGCATGTTTGGAGTCCTTGCGGGTAAGAATGACTTCATACCCCTTTTTCTCTAAGAGAGTCTGTATCCGTTTGGCAAGGGTCAGGGTGAATTGATACTCGTAAGTTCCGCTTACTACGCCACGGGTTCCGACTGCGTCCTTTGCTTTTTTTGTAGAGGCGCCGGGACCGATCGGCTCTGTTCCGCCGGTCATCCTGGCAGAGTGGCCGGGATCAAGGCAAATGATCTTCTTTCCGATAATATCCACATTGGTAGAGGCAGAGATGCCGCCGCTTTGTGCGATTACTTTTACAGAACCGGTCGTCTTTGCAGTGAGCTGTCCGTCTTCGGTAATCGTTGCAACAGATTCGTCAGATACGGAATAGGTAACCGGGGAATTGTCATCGGTTGCTGCCCGGAATGTAAAAGTGTTTCCGACCTTGAGATGATCCTTTACCTGTGTGAAGGCAATCTTTGATGCCTGCGCATGAACCGGCATGCCGGGCATCCACAACAGGATTCCGATAAGCACGGTAATCCATAATACATATTGTTTTTTCATAACGTCCTCCTGATTTTTGAATGTACTAAGAAAAATGTAGCATGTTTTGAGGTATTACGCAATAAGGCATTTGATCCGGAACAAACCGGATAGAAAATGGCATAAAATTATGGGAGTAAATGTTGATTTTTTATAGTATAATGGGATATAATATCGAGAAGTATCATATGAAATTATAGGAGTGACCAATGAGTAAAACAGAAAATCAAAAAGCAAAAGAAAATGTACGCAGAAAGAGAATATTAGATGTAGCATTTCAGATCTTTGTAGAGAAGAAGATAGAATCTGTCAGCATGGGTGAGATTGCACAGGCGGCAGGGATTGGAAGAGCGACATTATTTCGCTGCTATTCGAACAAGTTAGAGCTGGTGATCGCAGTCTGTACGGCACAGTGGAAGGCATATTTTGACGAGTTGGACGCAAAGCGCCCGTTGACAGCGATCGGAGATATTCTGGCGATTGACCGGTTTACCTTTACCTTAGACAGTTATATTGACATGTATCAGCATCATAAAGAGTTATTGCAATATAACGATAATTTTAACCATTATGTAACGCATGAGGGTGTGAAGCCGGAGCAGTTGGAAGCATTTCATGCGGCACTGCAATCGGCAAACACCAGATTTCATCTGATGTATGAGAAGGCAAAGGAAGATAGGACATTCCGGACGGATATTCCGGAGAAGGAATTCTTCCGGGTAACGCTTCATCCGATGATGGCAGCCTGTGCACATTATGCAGGAGGTTTTATCTGGGGAGCAGAGGGTGATAGGGATTATACTCCGGAACTGCTGCGGCAGAAAGAAATGATATTGAATTATGTGAAGGTATCGCTGGAGTAGAACGAGGAAGGAAAGTTGAGATAATAAAATAAGGGCATCGGTTAGAAGGAGCTGTTGACGAGGAGATTCGCGGACAGCTCCTTTTTCTGTTTCGGGTGTAAATAAGGATTGATTATTAGCCTGTAATTCGACTATAATATAGGTCATGTTTAGAGGAGTCGGAAATATATATTTTTGACTGACAGGGGGATGATAAAAAATAGTGAGAAAAGTGCGAAGCATTTTACGAACTTTAACAACAGGAGTAGAATGATGAAAGATTTAACAAAAGGATATCCGGCAAAAGTAATATTGATGTTTGCCATCCCGCTGATGTGCAGCAGCATTTTGCAGCAGTTATATAACATGGTAGACAGTAAGATCGTGAGTGCGTATGTGGGTACGGCGGCATTTGCAGCGGTCGGTGCAACGAGTGTGGTGTCGAACACGCTGATCGGATTCATCAATGGTCTGACGCAGGGATTTGCGATATTAGTGGCAAACAGCTTTGGAGCAAAGGATGACAAGCGGATGCGCAATTCAGTGGCCGGTACACTGATCTTAACAACAGGGATCACCATTGTGCTGACTGTGGCGGGGCTTATGCTGATCCGCCCGATTCTTGCAGTGTTGCACACACCGGATGATATTATGGAGAATGCAGTGTCTTATGTGCGGATCATTCTGGCAGGAATGGCATTTACGGCACTTTATAATGTATTTGCGAACATATTGCGGGCGGTCGGAGACAGTAAGACACCTCTTTATTGCCTGACATTTGCGGTCATTTTAAATGTCGGTCTGGATCTTTTGTTTGTCGCAGTATTTGACTGGGGAATCCGGGGTGCCGCTTATGCGACCATCGTAGCACAGGCAATCTCCGGTTTTCTCTGTATGGCATATGTTCTTGTCCGGTTTCGGAATCTGCTGCCGGAACGTTCAGAATGGAAGGTGTCCGGAGAAATGTATTCGGATCTGACAACGACCGGGCTGGCTATGGGATTGATGGGATGTATCGTGAACATTGGAACGATCATTTTGCAAAGTGCGATCAATGGGCTGGGAACTTCAATTGTTGCGGCACATACAGCAGCAAGGCGGCTGTTTGATATTCTGATGATCTTAATCTATACAGTAGGTCTTGCGATGACAACTTATGTCAGCCAGAATGCAGGTGCGGGACGGATTGACCGTATCCGGCAGGGTGTGTGGCATGCACATATTGTATCGACAGCGATCAGCACGTTGATGATCGTACTGTGTTATCTGATCGCACGTCCGGTGATCGAATGGCTGACCAGCAGTACGGACCCTGCAATTGTCGATCCGGCGGTGTTCTATCTGAAGTTTGGGGTGTGGTTCTTCTATGCGTTGGGACCATTATTTATACTACGATGTACGTTGCAGGGAATGGGGTGCAAGATCATACCGATCTGTTCAAGCGTTCTGGAAATGTTGGTTAAGATTGTATCCGCAGCAATTCTTGTACCACACTTACAATATTTTGGAGTGGTACTGACGGAACCGATCAGTTGGGTGCTTATGACAACGCTTCTTGCGATTGGATATCTGCTGAATTCGCCGGATAAGGTGCTGGGGACAGTTGGGGATAATGAATAAGATGGCAGGCAGGTGTTCTGGCAGGAAAAAAGCGAATGAACTTTACGCCGTATGTTCATACTTATTTAATAAATATGTGATATGATGCAAGGGTCAATAGCAGATAGCAATGTATGTTTACATACAAATTGCTATCTGTTAACTTGACCCGCCAAACACCGACAAGTAGCATATTTGTGTGCAAATATGCGGGATTGGAGGTGTTTGTAGGATTGCGGGAATTGCAAAGCAATGTAGCAATCCGAGGCATCATTTACCAGCAGGAGTAAATGATAGTGTTTGCAGGATTGCGGGAATTGCAAAGCAATGTAGCAATCCGTTATAGTGATATACGAAGAGGTGAAAAACGTGTTGACACAAGATAATAATATACAGCTTCCGAGTTTGCGGGAGAAAGAAGATGACGTGCCGGTGATCACAGGGGATATTATGGAAGAATTGAAGATCCTGATGCAGCATTCACAGGCATTTCAGGAGATGCAGATGATGTATGCGTGTGCGATCCGGGAAGTGCGGACGAAGGCAGAGGTACTGAATGACGAGATGTCAGTGCGGTATCACAGGAATCCGATCAGCAGCATTTCATCGAGAGTGAAGAAGCCGGAGAGTATTGCACAGAAGTTAGTGAAGAAAGGGCTGCCATTTACGGTAGAGGCAATTATGACGAATCTGTCAGATGTGGCAGGTGTGCGTATTATCTGTGAATTTATTGATGATATCTATACTATTGCAGCAATGCTTGCGATGCAGGATGACCTGAAGCTGATTAAGATCAAGGATTATATCAAGTATCCGAAGCCGAATGGTTACCGGAGTTATCATATGATCGTGGAGATTCCGGTATTCTTTTCTAAGGGTAAGACACCGATGCGGGTTGAGATTCAGATCCGGACGATCGCAATGGATTTCTGGGCAAGCTTAGATCATGAGTTGAAGTACAAGAAGAACATTGATCCGGAAGATGAGGAAATGATCGCACAGGAATTGTTGTCATGTGCAGACCGGATTGCAGAGACGGATACGATCATGCAGCAGATCCGTATGAAGTTAGATTCTGTGCAGGAAGACAAAGCCAAAGAGGAGATAGTGATTCAGGATCGGTAGACAAGTTGTTATGAATGAGAAGAGGACAATTTGCATACGATATTTGGTGTATAGAGACTGACATATGGCTGGTAAGTAGATAGGGATGCATAAGAATATAGATGGAGAACCATAGAAAGGACAGGAGATGGAGAAGCTAGGCATTATATTTGATATGGATGGAACTCTTTGGGATTCTGCAAAGGCAGTAGCTGAAAGCTGGACGGAAGTCGTAGCAAGAGAATATACCCCGGAGCGCGTGATAACAGAAGACGAGATTAAGCGTGTAATGGGACTTACAATGGATAAGCTGGCAGCACAGATCTTTCCGGAATTGTCAGAAAGCCGTCGCCTGCAATTGTTAGATGTCTGTGGCAGGGAAGAGAATGAATACTTAAGAACACATGGTGCAATCGTATATCCGAAGGTTGAAGAGACCTTTCAGAAATTAAGAGAGAAGTATCATCTGTATATTGTAAGTAATTGTCAGTCCGGTTATATTGAGGCATTTTTAGAATATTACGGATATGGAAGATATATTGAAGATATCGAGTGTTACGGCAATAATGGACTGGTAAAAGGAGACAATATCCGTAAGGTGGTGGAACGGAATTATCTTACAAAAGCAGTCTACGTTGGAGATATCCAGGGCGATTATGATGCAAGTATGCAGGCAGGAGTGGAATTCATTCATGCCGGATACGGATTTGGAACAGTGGATGCGAATGTGCCGGAGATTACAGCTTTTGAGGAATTGCCGAAGGTGGTGGAATCGGTACTGTAGGAGCAGAGATAACGTCGTTAGATACTTTTGATACAATCAGGATTCTTTTGAAGGATTTTTTGAAATAAACGAATACCCGCAAATTGAGGAGAGAAACACATTGGCATACCCGCAATTTGCGGGTGTTATTCTTTTTGTAAGACATGAAAAACATAACATAATTTATGAAAAGACGTCTGTTACGGATGATTGAAAGGAAAATCATTCTATTGCATTAAGAAAAGAAAGTAAAATGCAGTCAAAAAGCAATACAAACAGGTTTTTCACATTTGAAAAGTAAGTCGAACTTCTATATAGTAGGTCTAAACAATTCGGACGAAAGAGGGATTGCGTATGAATATTATGGATATAATCGGACCGGTCATGGTAGGACCATCGAGTTCCCATACGGCGGGGGCGGTTAAGATCGGGCAGGTAGCACGTAAGCTGTTAGGCGAGTCGGTTCGTAAAGCAGACATTTATCTGCATGGTTCTTTTTTAGCTACCGGTAAAGGACATGGTACGGACAAGGCATTGATTGCCGGGCTGCTTGGCATGGCGGTAGATGACAAACGGATTCCGGACAGCTTTGAACTTGCAAAGTCGAAGGGGATGCATTTTCAGTTTGAGGGGATTGAGCTGGTTGATGCACACCCGAATACCGTGAAGATGAACTTAGAGGGGCAGTCCGGACGAAAGTTAGAGATCATTGCCAGTTCCATTGGCGGCGGTCAGATCCGAATCTGCGAGATTGACGGACTGACGGCGAATTTTACCGGTGATTTCCCAACTTTGATCGTGCATAATCTTGATCAGCCGGGGCATGTTACGGAAGTGACCTCCATGTTGGCCCATAAATCAGTGAACATTGCAACGATGCAGCTATATCGTGATTCCCGCGGTGGTAATGCAGTTATGGTCATCGAATGTGATCAGGAGATTCCGGCAGATTCCATCCGCTGGCTGGAACACCTCGAGGGAATCGTGAAGGTCACTTACCTAAGTCTCGAAGACGGACTGACCAGCGACAAAGTCTGACGCACTTCTACAGCGTAAGTCGAGTTGGGTGCGAAACATTTAAGTTGGGAAATCGGGTGTAAGGATATAACATATCATCGCAGGCACACTCGCGTTACGACTCGCACGCAGCAGTACTAGGCTCGAAAATACCTCGCCGAGTACTGGCGTGCTCCACGTACCTGCTTATGATAAGTGTTATATCCTTACAACCGATATTTACTGTAATGCGTTTCGCACTGGTCGACATTACATCCGTTAGACATCAATCAACGGAGCAACGTTGGTTTGCGCATGCTCGTTAAAACAGATTCCGGCGAGGAAGGTTGTCATGAATGAGTGCAGGTACGTGGAGCACGCCAGCACTCGGTGAGCGATAGAATCGCGAACCTTAGTACTGCTGCGTGCGAGTCGTAGCGCGAGCGTGCCTGCACCATCATGACA
>Ga0129310_1002151_pt1 | contig 15256 bp, 15 predicted proteins | sample Go1ome_2_FD_94433 | JGI IMG/M metagenome (GOLD analysis project Ga0129310, IMG submission 94433) | Western lowland gorrila individual fecal microbial communities from Wisconsin, USA - Go1022A metagenome | ecosystem: Host-associated > Mammals > Digestive system > Large intestine > Fecal | place...
AACAAATCCGTTGAGCAATAATATGATTTTTGCGCCAAACTAGAAAGATGCAAGCAAGCGCCGCGTAAGCCGCAGGCGTCGCTTGGCAAAGGCGTTAGCCGTTAATTGTGCGGTGTTGCCTTAAATTAAAATACTATATCCCCGCGCTGTCCCGGAGTATCTTTGCGATATGCTCCATTCTTGATTTGGAAAGCACCTCACCGCGGTCGTATTCCCGCAGGAACTGCAAAAGCTCCTGGCTCTCGCAGCATACATAGTCGTTCTCGCGGAGGGAAAGCTTCAGTCGTGCGTTCGACGACGAGAAATACAGCACTGAATCTATCCACACGTTCTCGCCGGCGGCGCTGAGTATGCTCTTGACTATATCGCGCTGGCGGCGCATCTGCTTTATCGGATTATCCATCGGCGTTTCCGTGACCTTTCCGTCACGGTAGTGCTTGCGCTGGGTCCACTTGTCATCCCGCCAGGAGCCGCTTATGGTGCCGGAGTGGTTCTTGACCTCAATTATAAGCACTCCGGAATGACATACGATCAGCATGTCAAGCTCCGAACGTCCGCGCTTGTACCTCACCGGGAGGTTATGGAACACGATGTTCGTGCCGTGGAGCTTCTTGACCGTACGGAACAGCCTCCGCTCACCCTTTACGCCGGAATTCAGCACCGCGTACTGCCGCGCCAGGAACGCATAAGCTACGTTGCACAGGAATATCAGGATAATGAACACCGCCGCCACGATAGGCGTGCTATAAAGCTTCTTCCAGACGAAAAAGATCAGCAGCAGCACCGGCATAATGCCCAATACTACCTGGGATATGAAAAGCACCTTTACCTTTCTGGTATTGTTGTTCCTACCTCGTATGATCTTATTCATCAGGGCCTCGTTCCATCATGTACTCCAGGGGATCAGACATTAAAGCGGAACAGCGTTACGTCGCCGTCCTGCATAACGTAATCCTTGCCCTCAAGGCGGACAAGTCCCTTTTCCTTTGCGGCAGCCATGCTTCCGCATGCCATGAGGTCGTCAAATGCAACGATCTCCGCGCGGATAAAGCCCTTTTCGAAGTCCGTGTGTATCTTTCCGGCAGCCTGCGGAGCCTTTGTGCCGCGGGTGATGGTCCACGCGCGTACCTCCTGCGGTCCTGCGGTCAGATAGGAGATAAGTCCCAGCAAGTGGTATCCGGTCTTGATGATTCTGGCAAGTCCGGAGCTTTCAAGGTGCATGTCCGCAAGGAACAGCTCCTTGTCCTCGTCGCTCATGCCGGAAATCTCAGCCTCGATCTGTGCGCAGATGGGCAGTACCTCAGCGTTCTCTTCCTTTGCGATGGCGCATACTGCCTGGTACTCCGGATTGCTGTTGATATCCCCGGTGAAGTCCGCCTCGGAGAGGTTAGCCGCATAAATTACCGGCTTGTTTGAGAGCAGGGGAGTATCCTTGAGCATAGCGCGCTCATCATCGGTGAAATCATAGCTGCGGGCGGATTTTCCGTTCTCCAGGTGAGCCTTCAGAGCTTCAAAGAAGTCAACTTCCTTCTGGAGGGACTTATCGCCCTTTACCGCCTTCTTGGCACGGTCGATACGGCGCTCGAGTATCTCAAGGTCGGAGAATATAAGCTCCAGGTTGATGGTCTCGATATCCCTTGCCGCGCCGATGCTGCCGTCAACATGGATTATGTTGTCATCCTGGAAGCAGCGTACGACATGGACGATAGCGTCCACCTCGCGGATATTTGACAGGAACTTGTTGCCCAGTCCCTCGCCCTTGGAAGCGCCCTTTACCAGACCGGCGATGTCCACGAACTCCAGCGTTGCCGGGGTGAACTTCTCGGGGTGATACATTTCAGCAAGCTTGTCCAGGCGCTCGTCCGGGACGGAAACTATGCCGACGTTCGGCTCGATGGTGCAGAACGGATAATTTGCAGACTCCGCGCCTGCGTTTGTGAGTGCGTTGAAAAGGGTGCTCTTGCCAACATTTGGCAGACCTACCATACCTAATTTCATTTATGGGATTCTCCTCTGTTTATTGATAAGCCGGGTATCCGGCAAAAATAATGCGTTCTCTTATATTGTATCACTTTTTTATTAATATTTCAAGTAGTATTTTTCCCCGCTAACCAGCGGTTGCAATTCCGGCGGGAATGATGTATAATTAACGCATACCTTTTCTTAATTATAAGGAGAACAACATGAAAAAGACGCTCGCCGCAGCCGCGGCATTATTCACGACGATAGCACTGACCGCATGCTCCGGCAGCAAGCCCACAGCAACGCTGAAAAAGACTGACGCCTCCGCAGATGTCACCACCTGCGGCATGGAGATACAGTTCCCGGCGGACTGGGAGGTACTTGTCGGCGACGACGTATACGACAAGCTTTTCGAAAACAGCTCCGGAAGCTATGCGGACGCCGACAAGCTCAAAGAAAGCTACACCGCCGACGGAGCCGCGTACCTCCTGTACGCCGCCAGCTCCGACCAGACAGCCATGATAACGCTGACCACGCTTGAGATAACCGCCGACGAAAACACCGGCGAGCAGCTGACGCTTGAAGAATACGCACGCGCCAATCACAACAACTCCCTCATCGGCTGGCAGATCGACGGCTACACGCTGGAAAACACCGGCTTTGAAAGCCAGACCACCGGCGGCACTGACGGCTGGAACTCCAGATGCGAAGTATACACAGACGATCAGCTGCTTATGGGTCAGTCCGAATTCACGTTCGAATACGGCGGGTGCTTCTGCTCTCTCCAGACCTACTATCACACGCCGGAAGCCGGCAGCGCTATCGCCGAAATAATATCCGGCATTTCCGCGAAGTAATGAGGACGCTCCGTGACATATCCGCCGCGATATTCGATATCGACGGCACTCTCCTTGACAGCTCAGGCATATGGGACGATCTCGGCGGACGTTACCTACGGAGTATCGGAGTAACTCCGCGTCCCGGGCTTGCCGGGATACTGGCGCCGATGACCATGCAGGAAAGCTGCCGGTACCTCCGGGAAACCTACGGGCTTCCCGCCAGTGAAGCTGATATCCAGTCCGTGCTGCTCGGCATCATCTCCCGATTTTACCGCGAGGAATGCGCGCTGAAACCCGGAGCCGCCGAGCTTCTGAAAGTACTGCAAAATCGGGAAGTAACGATGGCTCTGGCGACGGCGGGAGACCGCGAACTGTCCCGGGCGGCGCTCGACCGGCTCGGAGTTCTGCGGTATTTTTCCGGGATAGTCACCTGCGATGAATACGGCAGCAAGAGCCGCCCCGAAATTTTCCTCGCGGCGGCTGACATCACCGGAAGTTCCCCGGCGGAGTGCGCAGTTTTTGAGGACTCGCTCCAGGCGGTGCGCACCGCTTATTCAGCGGGATTTCTGACCGCAGCGGTACGTGATATTTCCGAGCCGCGGCAGGACGAGCTGCGGATCTGCGCCGACTTTTACGCGGAGAGCCTGTCAGACTATGCCGTTATGCTGAAAGTATGACATCGCGGCATAATTTTTTCATAATACCCCTTAACATTTTTACGAACTTATGTTATAATAAAAAAGTATGTTAAATCAACCGGAACACTGAAAGGATAAACATGTACGAGCTTAAAGATACAAAGAACACCCCCGAGCCTGAGGAACCGGAAACCTCCCCGGAAGTCATAGATACCCCGGAGGAAGCCGACGGCGAATACACCGGAATGTCAAAGAAAAAGGCGGCATTCCTGAAAGTCCTGCCAATGCTGATAGTCATTGCCTGCACGGGGCTTTTCGCCTGGGGAATAAAGGCGGTCATCGGAGTTTTCTATGCTCCGCACGACGAGATCTTCACGAAAACCGACGGCGAAAATCAGTACACGATAGTGAAATGCTACCAGAATCCGTCGTCGTATTTCTACATCTACAACAGCGACGCGTTCGTGTATAACGAAGCGGATTATGACAATGTAGCCGGCGAGCACAATGACGCGCATCTCACCAAAGTCCCGGAAGTATATTTCGTGCTGAACGAGACCGCTCCGGACGTCGAAACCACCACTGTCAAGCAGATCGCCGAGGGCAACGGACTGACCGTGTTCCAGTTCGGCGAATTCGTATTGTATAAGCTGGAAGGACAGTACGGAGTTTTCGCGCCGCTGCGTGAATACACCGAAAGCGCCACCTCCCGCAAGAACGACCTTTACGTCGTGCGCCAGCTGCTGAAAAACGACAACTGGAAGAACTTCGAAATGCCCGCTGACAGCGAAAGAACCTTCCAGGATATCCTGGAGAAACTGGAATGGCACCTTGATACCGAATACGTCGAGGACAACTGATGGAAAAGAATCGTTTGCAATGGATAGACGTACTTAAATTTATCGGAATATTTGCAGTTGCATTCGGTCATATCTATCAGCAGCAAGATGTACTCGGCTGGCTGTACACATTTCATGTGCCGCTGTTCTTCATTGCCGGCGGAATAATCTTCAAGCCGCGTGAGATCCTCGCCGATATAAAGCGCCGTGCATTCCGGATACTTGTTCCATATGCGCTTTTCGGCGTGCTGATGGCTCTGTACTTCATTCTCATAGAAAGCCGCTGGCGTGATATAGACATGAGCGCCGCAGATTGCTTCCTTGGGCTGCTCATCGGGGATATGCCGCACTTGGAATTCCACTCTCATCTGTGGTTCCTGCCGTGCTATTTTCTCACAACTGTGGTATACAATGTGCTGTATCACCTGATAAAGCCAGTGGGCTGCCGGATATTCTGCGCCTGCTGCTGTATAGTTTACATGCTCGTACCGATTCCGTCGCTTCCCTGGGGAGCAGACCGTGCGCTGGGATTTCTGGGGCTGTTTGCACTGGGAGAACTGGCTGCGGACAAAGGTCTGCCCGGACGCGCTGATAATCTGAAAATACCGGTGAAGCTTGCATATGCAGCCATTCTGCTTGGGATAAGCACGGCGTTGTATCTGCTGCACCTCACGACCGGAGTTATGTGGGCTGTCTGCGCAATAGCCGGCACGGCCGGCGCTGCAATGCTCGCAATGTCGCTGGAACATCTAAATATTCTTGCCGCTGTCGGCAGAATGACGCTGGTGATCCTATGCATACACGGTCCGATATACAGAGTGCTGCTGAAATTGATATCAATGGTATGCGGTACTTCCACCGATGAACTCAGGCTCGACCTGCTTATATCCCTCGCAGTAACGGCAGCCGCTATCGCCGCATGCTGCGGAATATACAAGCTGCTAGAAAAGCTTCTGCCGTGGTGCATAGGCATAATTCCAAAGAAAAAAAACGCTTCCGCGGAAGCTACTCATATATGAAAGGAATACAAATAAATGGCTGACACTAGCTATCTTTCCAAGATACGCAACTTCTGCATTATCGCACACATCGACCACGGCAAGTCCACCCTTGCCGACCGTATCCTTGAGCAGACCCAGACCGTCGCCCTCCGCGACATGGAGGAGCAGCTGCTGGATAACATGGATATCGAGCGTGAGCGCGGTATCACCATCAAGGCACGCGCAGTCCGTCTAAAATACCACGCGGACGACGGCGAGGACTACATCTTCAATCTTATCGACACCCCCGGCCACGTGGACTTCAACTACGAGGTTTCGCGCTCGCTGGTGGCGTGCGAAGGCGCTCTGCTCATCGTTGACGCTTCCCAGGGAATCGAGGCGCAGACCCTCGCAAACACCTACCTTGCCGTAGAAAACGACCTGGAGGTAGTGCCGGTAATAAACAAGATAGACCTGCCCTCCGCGCACCCCGAGCAGGTCAAGGAGGAGATAGAGAACGTCATCGGCATTCCCGCTGAGGACGCACCGGAGATATCCGCGAAGATGGGCATTAATATCCACGCCGTTATGGAAGCGGTAGTAAAGTCCATTCCCGCGCCGAAAGGCGACCCGGAAGCTCCGCTGAAAGCGCTGATATTCGACAGCTACTACGACAGCTACAAGGGCGTTATCACCTATATTCGCGTTAAAGAGGGCAGCGTGAAACCCGGCGACCGTATCCGCATGATGGCGACCGGCGCTGAATTCTCCGTCGTTGAGACCGGCGTTATGGGCGCGACTGAGCTTGTTCCCTGCTCCGGGCTGAAAGCCGGCGAAGTAGGCTACATCGCGGCCTCCATCAAGTCCATCGGTGAGACCAAGGTCGGCGACACCGTGACCTCCGCCGAGAATCCCGCCGCAGAAGCGCTCCCCGGCTACCGCGAGGTAAACCCCATGGTGTTCAGCGGTATCTACCCGGCGGACGGCGCAAAGTACGTTGACCTGCGCGACGCGCTGGAAAAACTCCAGCTGAACGACGCTTCGCTGTCATTTGAGCCGGAGACCTCCGTTGCACTGGGCTTCGGCTTCCGATGCGGATTCCTGGGACTCCTGCACATGGAGATAATCCAGGAGCGTATCGAGCGCGAATACAACCTGGATATCATCACCACCGCGCCCTCCGTTGTCTACAAGATAGAACTGACTGACGGCTCCGTGAAGATGATAGACAACCCGACGAACTACCCCGACCCCTCCGAGATCGCCCAGGCGTACGAGCCTATGGTGAACGCGCATGTGTACGCTCCCTCGGAGTACGTCGGAAATATAATGGAGCTTTGCCAGAACCGCCGCGGCGTGTTCCGTGACATGAAGTATATCGACGAGGCCCGCGTTGACCTGCACTACGAACTCCCGCTGAACGAGATAGTATATGACTTCTTCGACGCGCTGAAATCCCGCACCCGCGGCTACGCGAGCTACGATTACGAGATGATGGGATTCGTTCCGTCAAAGCTTGTCAAGCTGGATATCCTGCTCAACGGCGACGTCATCGACGCACTGTCCTTTATCGTACACAACGACAAGGCATACGAGCGTGCCCGCAAGATGGCGGAGAAGCTCAAGGAGCATATCCCGCGGCAGATGTTCGAAATTCCGATACAGGCTGCAGTCGGCGGAAAGATAATCGCCAGAGAAACCATAAAGGCGCTTCGCAAGGACGTCCTCGCAAAATGCTACGGCGGCGATATCACCCGAAAGAAAAAGCTGCTTGAAAAGCAGAAAGAGGGTAAGAAGCGCATGCGTGCGTTCGGTACCGTCGAAGTCCCGCAGGAAGCGTTCATGGCTGTCCTCAAGCTTGACGATGAGTGATCCGCGGGGACTGTATATCCACGTTCCGTTCTGCCTGCGGAAGTGCCCCTACTGCGACTTCTACTCCGTGACGGAGGAAGCGCTCCGGGCGGATTACGCCGTGGCGGTCGTACGGAACCTGCATAACTATCACGAGCCGTTCGACACCGTGTATTTCGGCGGAGGTACGCCGAATCTTATCGCGCCGTACATGGCTGAAATACTGTCGGCGGTGGATATCGCGCCGGGAGCTGAGGTGTCCTCGGAATGCAACCCCGCCTCCACCACCCCGGAAACACTGGAACTGCTGCGCAATGCAGGCGTGAACCGTATTTCCGCCGGAGTGCAGTCGCTCCAGGACGGCGAGCTGAAAAAGCTTGGCAGGCTCCACGACGCCGCCCAGGCAGTGGAGCTGATAAACTCCGCGCACAGCACTGGATTCAACAGCATTTCCGCGGACGTAATGCTCGGGATCCCCGGGCAGACTGCGGCTTCGCTCACTGATACTATAGAGCGCCTGGCGGCTTTACCGATACAGCATATATCCGCGTACATGCTGACCCTTGAACCAGCTACGCCGTTCGGGAAATCCCCGCCGTCCGATATGGCTGACGATGATAAGATGGCTGACTTATACGCGCTCTGCCAGGAGCTTTGCAAACAGCACGGATTCGCGCAGTACGAAATAAGCAACTTTGCCCGGAAGGGCTTCCAGTGCCGGCACAATCTGAAATACTGGCGCGACGAAGAGTATCTCGGAATAGGTCCGGCGGCGCATTCGTTCTATGCCGGGAAGCGCTTTGCGGTGCCACGGGACGTCCGGGCGTTCATCAGCGCGGACCGTCAGCCGGTGGAAGTCACCGACGACAGCCCCGGAGATTACGACGAGCAGGTCATGATGAGAATGCGGCTTGCGGAGGGTATTCCTGAAGAGCTGTACAGACCGCTTGAAAAGGCGCTGCGCCTGCTCCCGGACGATTATTACACGCTGGAGAACGGCAGACTTGCGCTCACGGCAAATGGATTCCCGGTGTATAATTACATCGTGTCGCTGCTTCTGGCACACAAGGAGGAAACATGAGAAGAAAAGACCGCGAAGTCACTGACAACGCCAGGATAGACGAGATAATCACCCGCTGCAACTGCTGCCGTATCGGCTTCAACGACGGCGGAGAAGTGTATATAGTCCCGCTGAATTTCGGATTCGTGCAGCGCGGCGGTAAGCGTGTGCTGTACTTTCACAGCGCGAAAGAGGGACGCAAGATAGACCTGCTGAAAAACGGCTGCGACGTCGGCTTTGAGATGGACTGCGGTTACGCGCTCCACCCGGGAGAAGTCCCCTGCGACTGCTACGCGGAGTTCAGCAGCATAATCGGCACAGGGCATGCTGAAATAGTCACCGACCCGGACGAGAAGATACTCGGCTTGCAGTCACTGATGAAGCAGGCAGCCGGGAAAGAAAACTGTGAATTCCGCCCGGAAATGCTGGCTGCGGTCTGCGTTTTCAGGCTGGAGATAGACAAATTATCCTGCAAAGTACATTTATAAGGAGAACAAAAATGGCTTACACCATAGAAAAAGGAAAGAATCTCATTCCTGCGGACAGCGCGTGCTTCCAGTACATCGGAAGAATAGATTTTGACGACCCGAAGCGCCCGGTGATGATCTGGCCTGGTTCCTACATCGACGTTAATTTCACAGGAACCTCTGCGGCTGTCGTGCTGAAGAACATCAACTTCCAGGACGACACGCACTTTGCTGTCATCGTGGACGGCGTGATGAATAAGATTTTCCTCCCCACCGACCGCCAGGACAACCTGTACGTCGCTGCCGAGGGACTTGAGGACAAGCCCCACACCCTGCGTATTCTGAAAACTCTGGCGTCTCACAACTACCTTGAATTCACCGGAATCGTCGTTGACGAGGGCGCGGAGGTCACGAACCCCGGTCACAAGTACGACATGAAGCTTGAAGTATACGGCGACAGCGTTTCCGCCGGAGAAGTCACTGAAGCCCTTTATTACGAGGGACAGTGCGATCCCGCAGACCACCGCAACAAGCTGGACAACTCGCATTTCTCCTATGCGCTGAGCCTTGCGCGCAAACTGAATGCGGAGGTTCACGACACCGCCCAGGGCGGCATCGCCCTGCTGGACGGCACCGGCTACTTCTGCTCCGACCAGCTCACCGGCATGGAAAGCTGCTGGGACAAGCTGGAGTACACTCCCTACGCCGACCGCAAGCAGTGGGATTTCTCAAAGTGGACAGCCGACGCAGTAATAATCGCCCTCGGACAGAACGACGCAAACCCCGAGCCGGAGCGCATCAAGACCCCGGAATACCGCCGCATGTGGAAGGATCATTACATAGCGTTCCTGCGCACGCTGATGGAGAAGTACCCCACGGCGAAGTTCGTGCTCATACTGACCGTCCTGGAACACGACCCGACTTGGGACGAAGCCCTGGAGGAGATCGCACAGGAAGTGAACTCCGACCGCGTATCGCACTTCATGTTCCGCCGCACTGGAAAGGCTACCAACGGACACCCCCGCGCCACAGAGCAGGAAGAAATGGCGGGCGAGCTGTATAATTACTTCAAGGGCACCCTGGGATTCTGATACCTCATTCGACCTTTTTCGCGTGTGTTTTTGCTGAAATCCCCGGTAAGTGATTTGTGGATATTGCACAAAAATCTCTGCAAATATGAAATTTATTGCGCGGACAAGTTGCATAATCCGGGGACGTGTGCTATAATTAATGTGTGCCCAGATGACTTTAGCGGATAAAAGCCACAAAGCGTCAAAGCGGTATATTCATAAAGTAAACACAAAACAAAGGAGAAATCACACATGAAGATGAAGAAGATCTTAGCAGCTATCGCAGCAGCTGCATTAGCAGTATCTGCAACAGCATGCTCCAGCAGCAACAGCGGTTCAAGCACCGCTGACGATAACAGCAGCTCCGCACCGGCAGAGGGCAAGGTATACAACATCGGTATCTGCCAGCTGGTACAGCACGAGGCTCTCGACGCAGCAACCAAGGGCTTCAAGGACGTACTTATTGAGAAGCTCGGCGAAGAGAACGTAAAGTTCGATGAGCAGAACGCAAACGGCGAATCCACCAACTGCACCACTATCTGCACCGGTTTCGCAGCAGCAAACGTTGACCTGATCCTGGCCAACGCTACCGGCGCACTCCAGGCAGCAAGCGCAGCTACAGCTACTATCCCGATCCTGGGTACTTCCGTAACTGACTACGGCACCGCTCTTTCCATCGATGACTGGACCGGCGCTACCGGCACCAACATTTCCGGTACCTCCGACCTGGCTCCTATCGACGAGCAGGCAAAGATGCTCCTTGAGATGTTCCCCGACGCAAAGACTGTAGGTATCCTCTACTGCTCCGCTGAGGCCAACTCCAAGTACCAGGCTACCAAGTTCACAGAAGCTCTTGACGGCACCGGAATCACCGTTAAGGAATACAGCGCAGCTGACACCAACGAGATCAGCGCAGTAACATCTACAGCAGCTGCTGAGTGCGATGTTATCTATATCCCGACCGACAACACAATGGCTTCTTCCACCGAAACCGTAAAGAACATCGTTGTTCCCGCTAAGGTTCCGGTAATCGCAGGCGAAGAGGGCATTTGCAGAGGATGCGGCGTTGCAACGCTGTCCATCAGCTATGAGGATCTCGGCAGAGCTACCGGCGAAATGGCTTATGAGATCCTGGTAAACGGCGCTGATATAAGCACCATGCAGGTTCGCTTTGCCCCCAACGTTACCAAGAAGTACAACGCAACCATCTGCGAGGAGCTTGGTATCACACCTCCCGAGGGCTATGAGGCAGTTTCCGAGTAATCCAACGGCTACATAAAATTAAATGCAACGGGGTGCGGGCTATGTCCGTTCCCCGCTTCTGCGTAATTTAAAGCACTTTTTCCCGGCAAGGATAATACACAAAAAACGTATGGGAGAGAATTATGGATCTTATTTTAACAAAGCTGACAACATTCGGCAACAGTCTTCCCGGCGATATCACGCAGGGGCTTATCTGGGGCATTATGGCGATCGGCGTGTTCATTACCTACAAGATACTGGACTTCGCTGACTTGACCGTAGACGGAACCCTGGGACTTGGCGGCGTTACCGCCGTCGTACTTATCACGAACGGCGTACCCGTTCCCGTGGCAATGATCATCGCATTCCTGGCGGGCTGCATGGCGGGACTCTGTACCGCGCTGCTGAACACGATGCTCGGTATCCCGGGTATCCTGTCCGGTATCCTCACGCAGCTGGCGCTCTACTCCATCTATCTGGACATCAACGGAAAGGCGAACGCGCCGGTCAGCGTTGATAAGTTCCCTCTGGTCATCTCCTCAAGATATGTAACTGCCGGAAACGACCCGCTCGACATAATCCGCACCGTCGGCACCGGACTGCTGTTCGTTGTACTTATCATCGCGGTGCTTTACTGGTTCTTCGGCACTGAATACGGTATGGCTATCCGCGCCACCGGCTGCAACTCCTCCATGTCCAAGGCAGAGGGTATCAACACCAAGCGCACAACTATCATCGCGCTGGTCCTCTCCAACGGCTTCGTCGGACTTGCCGGCGCTATGCTGGCTCAGTACCAGGGCTTCGCTGATGTAAATATGGGCCGCGGCGCTATCGTAATCGGTCTGGCTGCCGTTATCATCGGCATGGTTCTCGGTGAAGTAATCCTGCGCAAGCGCTTCAACTTCATCGGTAAGCTTTCATTCACGGCTATCGGCGCCATCGTTTACTTCGTAGTTCTGAGAATCGTAATGCTCATCGGTCTTTCCACCGACAATACAAAGCTGTTCTCGGCTATCATCGTTGCACTGTTCCTGGCAGTTCCTTATCTCCAGAAAACCTCCAAGACTTCCTTCCGCAAGGCAGGAAAGTGCGCTCTCAACGCAGCTCACGACGAGGCAGACCATCTTGCTGCGGCAGTATCCAACTCCGTGACATCACCCAAGAAGGAGGATAAGTAATATGCTGGAGCTTGTAAACATAAAAAAGGCATTCAATCCCGGAACCATCAACGAAAAGAAAGCGCTCAACGGCGTATCCATAAAGCTTGAGGACGGCGACTTCGTGACCATCATCGGCGGCAACGGCGCGGGAAAATCCACCACGCTGAATGCGATAGCGGGCGTATGGCCGGTAGACAGCGGCGCAATCATCATCGACGGACACAACGTCACCGGGCTTTCCGAGCATCAGCGCGCGAAGTACATCGGACGTGTATTCCAGGACCCCATGACCGGCACGGCAGCCGATATGGAGATCCAGGAGAACCTTGCGCTGGCGGCGCGCCGCGGCAAGGCAAGAATGCTCCACTGGGGGATCACCCGCAAGGAGCGCGAAGAGTACCACGAGCTTCTCAAGACGCTGAACCTGGGGCTTGAGGACAGAATGACCTCCAAGGTCGGACTTCTCTCCGGCGGACAGCGCCAGGCGCTGACGCTGCTCATGGCAACGCTCAAAAAGCCGCAGATACTTCTTCTGGATGAGCACACCGCAGCGCTCGACCCCAAGACCGCCGCAAAGGTGCTCCAGCTCTCCGATGAGATAATCGCAGCGAACCACCTCACCGCGATGATGGTAACGCACAACATGGCAAACGCCATCGAATACGGCAACCGCCTTATCATGATGAACGACGGACGTATCATCTACGACGTCAAAGGCGAGGAAAAGAAGAAGCTCACCGTTGACGACCTGCTCCTGAAATTTGAGGAAGCAAGCGGTTCCGCGCTCAACAACGACCGCATGCTGCTCTCCGGCAACAAGTAACAGCACTCTCACCGATACGACGATCCCCGCAGGAACAGCCTGCGGGGATTTTTTTACGCATACAGAAACCGGGGCGCTGCGTGCACCCCGGCGTATTTATTGAGCTTTATTGCTGAACCAGATCCTCAGCGGGTTTTACGGCGGGTGCTTCGGGAGCCGCTGCGGCTTCCGGAGCAGGCTTCGGAGCTTCGGTGTTTATCCCGGCAGCCATAGCCTTTCCGGTTACGAAGCTGCTTACCATGGACTTCAGATCAACGCCGAGTCCGTCCAGCAGACCTGCGGAAGCCTGCGTGGTAGCCTCCGTGATGTCCTTGACCAGCTTCGATGTGTTGCCGTCGCCGTACATCGTGATCTTATCCACATTTTCAAGCGGCTTTGCGATAGCCTGTGCGACCTCCGGCATCTTTTCGAAGTACATCTGGAGCACTGCGGCTTCTTCCATCTTGCGCATTGCTTCCGCCTTCTTGTCAAGACCCTCAGCCTCTGCAAGGGCCTTTGCACGGACAGCCTCAGCCTCCGCGATACCCTTAGCCCGGATACCCTCTGCCTCCTGCTCGGCTGCGTATCTCGCCGCCTCTGCACGCGCCTTTTCTGCGGCCGCTTCGTTCTGCGCCGTTACCAGGATAGCTGCGGCTTCGTTCTTCTTGATTTCCAGCTCCGCTTCTGCGTTCTGGATATCCTCATACTTCTTAGCTTCTGCGTTACGCTGCACGGTATACAGCTCTGCGTCCGCCTGCTGCTGTGCTGCGTATTTCTGAGCTTCTGCGGTTTTCTTTACCTCCGCTTCGAGAGCGCGCTCCTTTATTTCGGCTTCCTTTGCCTTTATCTCGACTTCCTTTGCCTGCTTTGCAAGATTTGCGTTCGCAGAGGTTATCTCGATGGTCTTGCGCTGCTCCTCCTGCTGGATAGTATAGGCTGCGTCGGCTTCTGCGCGCTTGATGTCAGCTTCGCGCTTCAGTTCTGCCTGCTTGATGGCAAGCTCGTTCTCGCGCTCCGCGATGGCGGTTTCAGAATCCACGCGGGCGTCGTTAGCCTTGCGGTTGGCTTCCGCCTGGGCTATCTTGATATCGCGCTCCGCCTCTGCCTTGGATATAGCGGCTTTCTTCTTTATCTGCATGGTGTTGTCGATACCCATATCATTAATGATACCGTTATCGTCAACGAAGTTCTGCACGTTGAAGGATACTATCTCAAGACCCATAGCGCGCAGGTCGGGGTCAGCGTTCTGCTTTACCTTGTCAGCAAATGCCTGTCGGTTGGATACCATTTCCTCAAGGCGCATCTGACCGACGATCTCACGCATGTTACCCTCAAGCACTTCGCGTGCAACGCCGGTTATGTACTGGACATTGCGGTTAAGGAAGTTCTGCTGAGCTTTCTGGATTATGTCGGGATCCGGGGATATCTTGACGTTTACGACAGCGTCCACCGAGATGTTGATGTAATCCGCGGTAGGGACAGCCTGTGCGGTCTTTACGTCAACGGACATCAGCGCAAGCTCCAGCACGTCGCAGCGCTCAAAGAACGGCAGCTTTACGGTAGCCTTACCGATAACGACCTTCGCACGGCGGCGCAGACCGCTGATGATGAAAGCCTTATCCGGCGGAGCCTTTCGGTATCCAGAAGCGAAAATGATTATCACCAGGATAACCACGATCATGACCGGAACTAACATTCCAAACTCGATATCAGGCATAGTGACCTCCTATTGTCATGTGTAATTCTTAGCTATTTTCCTGGCGCAATAGTACATTTCCTGGAGCTTTCTGAAATCCGCGCCGCAGTCGGTGTAGTCGCCTGCACGGATATCATCGACTATCTTCTTCGCCGGAAGATACACCCCGTTGAGTCCAATATTCCCAGCAAGACCCTTAAGCGAATGCGCCGAAAACAGCATGTTCTGATAATCCTCGTTTTCCGCAGCGGTGGTGAGTTCAAGCACCACGTTATCGGCGGATTCGAAGAACTTTTTCAGATATCTGAAGAACATATCCTCCCTGTCCATAAAGTGCTCTATCATATCCGGGACGTTAAGTCCGACGGTGAGCATTTCATCGCAGAATTCTTTTGAAACCATACTATCACCCCTCAATTAATATTCTAGCATTTAAGCGTTTATTCGTCAAGAAGTCCGACGTATTTTGTAGGATTACACAAAAAAGCCTCCCGAAAATTTCAGGAGGCTACAAATCAACAACATGCTAAGGCAACACCGCACAATTAACGGCTAACGCCTTTGCCAAGCGACGCCTGCGGCTTACGCGGCGCTTGCTTGCATCTTTCTAGTTTGGCGCAAAAATCATATTATTGCTCAACGGATTTGTT
>Ga0129310_1002152_pt1 | contig 15249 bp, 15 predicted proteins | sample Go1ome_2_FD_94433 | JGI IMG/M metagenome (GOLD analysis project Ga0129310, IMG submission 94433) | Western lowland gorrila individual fecal microbial communities from Wisconsin, USA - Go1022A metagenome | ecosystem: Host-associated > Mammals > Digestive system > Large intestine > Fecal | place...
AGCCATATCCACGGAGATGTAAAGTCCCTGCCCCAGTTTTTATCGGCGTATCCATAGCAGGTTTCCGGGTCAACTATGTACTTTTCGCCCTCGTATGTCACCTTGCCGGAGTAAGCGGTTTTCATTCCCTCTGCGTGCCAGTACATATCGAATGCCTGCGCCGCACGGAACGGCTTTGCAGCGCCGTAGCCAACATTGAATGCTATCTGCTTGTCAAGCTTCAGATCCCAGCTCATTTCGCCGGGGTCGCACATATACTCCGGGTGCGCGTCGCAATCCTCGGCGGATAGTGATACATTTCCGCGCAGAACGAAATCAGAAGCGAAGCAGTCAGCCGCCATTACTGAATATGGCGCGTTACTGCTTACCGTAACGTCACGCCAGCCAAAGAATCTGTGTATCTGCTTTGCGCCCTTTCCCCAGCTTCCCGCCTTGACCATAAGGTACGATGGCTTAATTCCGTTTTCACGGTTAAACGGAAGCTGTCCGAAAATCGGCATGCTTCCGCCGAACGCCGGGTTGCACAAAAAGAACTCGATGAAGAACGAACGCTCCTCGCCGGTTTTCTCGTTATGTCCGGTAAAGCTGTGCCACCACCAGTCATAGCCGTTGTAACGAAGCGGTCCCTTTAGCATGCATGCGTTGCGGTTCAGGTCATGAGTATTAAAAGACATAAAGATTCATCTCCCTGTTTTATGATATTATAATGGTGCGAAGCATTTTAATGTATAATAAAAGCTCTGAATTCATTATATCACACAACAACTTTCAAGTCAACATATTGCAAAAAAAGAGAAAATGTAGTATAATTATTTATTATAGATCAGAATGAAAAACGGACGGTGAGAATATGGCTGACGAAAAGAAATGCCTTTACGAGAGGCTTTACGATGAAATAAAACAGGATATTCTATCCGGAAAGCTCCCGGACGGCTCGAAGCTTCCGTCAAAACGCTCCCAGGCGGAGCGGCTCGGCGTCAGCGTAATCACTGTTGAAAGCGCATACGCGCAGTTACTCGCCGAGGGCTATATTTCAGCCCGGGAACGCAGCGGCTATTACGTATGCGCCGGCGAGATATCCCAGCCGGAAACGCCCGGTATTTCCGAGGAAATATACGATGAGATACAGCCGGAAGTACCCGCTCCTACGGGAAACACGATGTTCCCGTTCTCGGTGTGGACGCGGCTCATGCGCACCGTTATTCTCGAAAAAGGAAGCGCACTGCTTGCTCCTGTCCCTCCCGGAGGTGCTCCGGATCTGCAGAGGGCGATTTCCGCGCATCTGAAAGCCTATCGCGGAATAAACGTCCCGCCGTACCGCATAATCGTCGGCGCAGGTACTGAATATCTCAACAACCTGCTGGTTCAGCTGCTCGGAAACAATCTGACATACGCGGTCGAGGATCCCGGATACCACAAGCCCGCGCGTATATACCGCCTTAACGGAGCGCTGTGCATCCCGGTCGGACTTGACGGACAGGGAATTTCTGCGGACGAACTTTATTACAAGAACGTCGATGTAGTTCATATTTCCCCGGCTCACCACTTCCCTACCGGCATAGTAATGCCAATATCCCGCCGAATGGAGCTTGTAAAATGGGCTGTAAGGCGCAACGGATATATCATTGAGGACGACTACGACAGCGAATTACGCTGGGCAGGAAAACCCCTGCCGACGATGTTCGGACTTGACAAGACAGGACGCGTCATCTACATGAACACATTCAGCATGACTATTGCGCCGTCAGTACGTATAAGCTACATCTGCCTGCCGCCGGAGCTTTACGAACGCTGGCGGGAGCGCCTCGGATTCTGCTCCTGCCCTGTTCCCGCATTTGAACAGTACACGCTTTCCCGTTTTATCTCCGGAGGGCATTTTGAACGCCACATCAGCAGAATGCGCAAGCATTACCGCAAAGTACGTGAACTCACTGTAGAGCTTGCAGAAAAATATTGCGGGGCTGACAGCATCTCCGAAGAGAGCGCAGGGCTACACTTCCTGCTGAATATTGACGAGCGGTCGGAGCTGCCGGAAATATACCGGGAATGCGGTGTAAAGCTGTCGGCGCTTTCCGAGCACTACGACGACCCGGCAAACGCTCCGCCGGAATCTTCCGGAAGATTTGTCGTGAATTATTCTGCAGCGGACATAGATACACTTAATAAAAAACTAAACGCCTGAGCAAAATCAGGCGTTGTTTTTCTGATATTCAGCGAGGAAACGACGTATCTTTCCTGTAACAGGCGCACTCCTGTCAACGGGAACCTTTGATGTTATCTCGGCGATAAGCGCTTCGGCGGCATTTTCGTCAGTGTACTCCACTTCAAGCTCATAGTCGGTTCTTCCGAAATACTCGCTGCGGTCGAGGTCTATCTCGGCTCCGGGTACTTTTTTTACACTACGGAACGTCGTGAGCGTACCAAGCAGATGTACTTCCGGAAGCTCGGCTCCGCTCAGCTTTTTCATCATCTCCGGCTCAAGGGTCTGGGGAATCCCGTCAAGCTCCTGCTCCAGTTCTATCCTGGACACGGCGCCATTTCCCGTCTGTTCCGCCGGTAACTTCATCTGTAAAAAATATTTTCCGGAAATGCTGCGCACACGCACAGTTATATGGCGCGTACTGCATTCCAGGTCGGCGCTGTCATAGTAGGTGTTTACCTGCTGTTTCTCGCTGTCCCAGGCGTACATTTTGTAAATGGCGTTATACTGCGCTTCCGTGAGCATTATCTTGAATTCGTTCTCGATCATATTTCACCTGTCAGATGTAGTCAAGAAGTCCGCGCACGCTGACTTCGCCGGAATTTACTTCAAACCTGCCGCTTTCGTCAGAGCAGATAAGGAATCCATTAGGAGCTATGCCCTCGGCAAATGCTTCGCGCTCGGAGTTGTTTTCGATTATCCGTATGCGCTTCCCGACGGTCAGACACCGTTTCACATATTCGTCCGAAACCGCTTCAAATCCGCTGCGGGTATAGGCATACAGACGGCTGGCGATGTCCTCCGCAAGCCCCTCGCGGTCCGAAATAGTTTTTCCGGTCAGCATTTCGATGGAGCCGCCATGCGGTATATTGGCTTTCTCAAAGAACTCGGCGGTCTGCGCCAAATTGACGCCTATTCCGCATACTATATCCATTGAGGAACCAAAGCACACGCTCTCGCATAAAATACCACAAAGCTTATGACCACGCAGGATAATGTCGTTAGGCCACTTTATGCCGAACTCCTCGTCCGGAAGCCTTGCTTCCAGTGCGCCGCATACCGCTACAGCCGCGCAGAGCGTGATGGTATCGGGGTGCGGGGGATTTTTCAGCAAAAGCGAGAGCGGAAGCATTCCGTCGTCTGCGAGCCAGTTGTGTCCGCGCCTGCCCTTTCCGGCGGTCTGTATACCGGCGGTGAGCAGCGTTCCGTCCGGAAGCTCTGCGCGGTGAGCTTTAAGATAATTATTGGTGGAATCCACCTCGTCAAGTCTGATATGATTGATCGTCATTTCTTCACCGCTATGATATTCATTCCGATCTGACCGTCGCTGGTGAGATTTATCACGCCGTAGGTCGGCTCGTTATGGTTTCTGGGACTGTCGGGGCTTCCGGGGTTCATTACGAACACATCGCCCACTTGCTCAGTACGGTGGAGGTGCGTATGGCCGTAAAGCGCGATCTGGCAGTCCTCTGCCTTGGCAGCGGCAACAAGCTCCTGTAACCCGCTGTGTACATCGTAGTTATGTCCGTGGCAGCAGAATATTTTATATCCGCATGCAGTCACGACCTGCGACTCCGGGTGCACTCCGTAGTCACAGTTTCCCTTGACATACACTAACGGTATCTGCGGGTAAAGGTTCTGTATATCACGGGCTTCGTTCTCGCCGTCGCCAAGGTGGATTATAAGGTCGGAGTCAAGATTGTTGTCTACTATTGACTTCAAGACTGCGTAATTTCTGTGAGTGTCAGACACTACCAATATTTTCAATGGTGGTTTTCCTTTCTTCCTGGGTCTATTTATACATATTATAACATAAAATCATACTGAATAAAAGGGGGCAATGCGTTTTTTTCTCTGAAATCATCTGAAACCTGTCATAAAATGGTATTTGCATGGAGGTAACATTATGAACAACAATGATTTTGACAAGCTCATTCAGTCCGCGAGCGAAAAGCTCGGCGCTTCCCCCAACGATCTGAAAAAATCCCTTGAGAAGAAAGATCTGTCCGCGCTCTCCTCGATACTTACAAAATCCGACAAGGAGAAACTGCGCAGGGTACTTGCCGACAAGGAGCTGATGAAGCAGCTGAAATCCGCCGGTTCACCGGAGGAGGTAATGCGGCTGCTGGGCAGCGTTAAATAAATTGTTTCAATGCGGAGGTGAAGTGCATGGACAACATTGAGGATATTCTCCGTGCACTTGCGGGGGACGAGGAAACTGACGGCGAGAACTCCGGGGAACCCGCTTCCGGCGAAAATTCCGGCGACGGGCTATTCTCTGGTGTTGACCTCGGTTCAATGATGAAGCTTGCCGGCATGCTCGGTGCCGCCGGAGGCTCCAGCGACGACGAAAAGCTTCTTATCGCGCTGAAGCCGCTGCTTCGTGAAGAAAACCGCGGCAAGGTCGATACGGCGGTAAAGCTTCTTAAACTGATTTCGCTGCTTCCGCTGCTTAAAGAAAGCGGATTATTCGGTCAGGGGGGATAGTGTATGGTCTGGAATTCTGAACAATCGCCGCTCTACCGCTCAGTGGAGCAATTCAACAATGGTTCTGTCAGAGAACTTCCGCCGCCAGCGGAAGAGCCGGAATGCGACTGCTCCGCTCCCCCGCCCTGCGGCGACAAGTGCGCGAAATGTCCACACAGAGGAACGCAGCAGGGGTTTCTGCAAAAGCTCACAAGTGACCGTGATTTCATGTTGATAGCGGCGCTCATTATCCTCCTATGGCACGAAAAGGCGGATATTAAGCTTATCGCTGCGCTTGCATATATCCTGTTAGGGTGAATTTTTCGTGAAATTCGAAAAAAATCATAATAACCCCTTGAAAAATCCAGCCACATAGGTTATAATAGTAGTATATATAATCATAAAGGCATTGATCAGTCAGAGTACCCGGTGAGATGTTCCCCAGAGAGCGGCGCGTTGGTGAGAGCGCTGCGTGCAGACCCGGCGAAAGTGCGGCTGTGAGCCGGTGCGGTGATATTATGCACTGATGTGCGTAAGGTAGCCGTTCCCGTTTCCCGCGTTAAGGGTCAGAGGGGCTTTTGCCCGAAGCGAAGTGGAACAGCGGTAATGCGCCTTCGCACCATTCCGGTGCGGAGGTCTTTTTATTCCCATCGGACATTATTCAGTACCAGCCGGAATACAGACGGCTGACAGCAAGACCGGAGGTTTCCATGTTCAATAAGCTCAAAGAAGAGATCGATTCTATAAAGGCAAGGGATCCGGCGGTACGTTCTGCCTGGGAGGTAATATTTCTCTACCCCTCATTCAAGGCGGTAAGGTCATACAGACGCGCTCACTGGTTCTACGAGCGCGGACACTTCTTCATAGCGCGCTGGATCTCGCAGCGCTCCCGGAACAAGACCGGAATTGAGATACACCCCGGCGCCAAGATCGGCAAGGGACTGTTCATCGACCACGGCTCCGGCGTTGTTATCGGTGAGACCACCGAGATAGGCGATTACTGCACACTTTACCAGAACGTCACCCTCGGCGGAACCGGCAAGGACACCGGAAAGCGCCACCCCACCCTCGGCAACAACGTTATGGTGGGTGCGGGCGCGCGAGTTCTTGGTCCTATGAAGATAGGCGATAATTCAAAGATCGCGGCGAACGCCGTTGTCCTTGAAGAAGTCCCGCCGAACTGTACCGCAGTAGGCGTACCCGCAAGGATAGTCAAACGCGACGGCGTTCGCGTAAACGACTGCGACCTTGACCAGATACACATACCCGACCCTGTTTCACAGCTGCTCTGCGAACACATTTACAAGATGGAGTGCATGCAGAAAGAAATCGACGAACTGAAAAAGCAGCTGTCTGAAAAAGATAATAAAGACCCAGGAGGAAAATAAAATGCAGATCTACAACACCATGACGCGGCAGAAGGAAGAACTCAAGCCCATTACCCCGGGCACTGTGAAGATCTATGCCTGCGGACCTACTGTCTACAACCTTATCCACATCGGTAACGCGCGTGCGCTCTGCGTATTCGATACGCTGCGCCGCTACCTGGAATTCCGCGGATATAAGGTGTTCTACGTACAGAACTTCACCGACGTCGATGACAAAATCATCAAGAAAGCAAACGAACTTGGAAAGACCGCGCACGAGGTCTCCGAGAACGCTATCAAGGAGTATTTCACCGACGCCGACGGACTGAATGTACGCCGCGCCGACGTTCACCCGAAAGTAACCGAAAACATGGATATCATCATTGATATCGTAAAGACTCTCGTTGACAAGGGCTTCGCTTACCAGGTGGACGGCGATGTGTATTTCGACACATCTAAGTTCCCGGAATACGGCAAGCTGTCCCACATGCCGCTGGAGGACCTCCAGGCGGGTGCGCGTATCGAAGTCGGCGAAAAGAAGCGCAATGCAATGGACTTCGCAGTCTGGAAAGCTGCAAAGCCCGGTGAGCCGTTCTGGGATTCACCGTTCGGCAAGGGCAGACCCGGCTGGCACATCGAGTGCTCTGCAATGAGCCGCCACTACATCGGCGACACACTGGATATCCACGGCGGCGGAGCTGACCTTATTTTCCCGCACCATGAAAACGAGATCGCACAGAGCGAGTGCGCGACAGGTCAGACCCTCGCGAACATCTGGATGCACAACGGTATGCTCAACGTAGACGGCTCCAAGATGTCCAAATCAAAGGGCAACTTCTTCATGGTAAGAGATCTTTCCAAGGAATACGGCTACGAGCCTATCCGCTTCATGCTGCTTTCCGTGCACTACAGAAGCCAGCTCAACTACACGATCGAAGTTATTGAAAGCTACAAGGCTGCATTACAGCGCCTTTACACCTGCCGCGACACACTGAAGCGCACACTTTCCGCAGCTCCCGATGGTGCTGCTTCCGAGCAGGCGCTCAACGACGTCAAGGAAGCGCAGGAGCAGTTCATCAAGGTAATGGACGACGACTTCAACACCGCCGACGGCATTTCCACCATTTTCGAGCTGGTTCGCAAGATAAACACCGCAGTTTCCTCCGGTAATGCGACAAAGGGCACTCTCCAGGCGTATTACGATGAATTTACGGCATTGACAAATGTACTCGGTCTGTTGTATAATAATAACAATACTGAGGAAGAGATCCCTGCGGAAATAACCGAGCTTATCGAAAAGCGTAAGACAGCCCGCAAGGCAAAAGACTTCGCGCTGGCTGACTCTATCCGCGACCAGATAACCGCAATGGGCTGGACCGTCGAAGAAACACGCCAGGGCACCATCGTCAAGAAAGCAAACTGAGGACACTGAATGAAAAAAAGAATTTTAGCCGCACTTGCGGCAATGACGGTCGCTGTCAGCTCTCTCGGGCTGACAGGCTGCACCGTAACAAGCTCTAACTACAACGCGATGCAGGACTATGATTTCTCGAGCATCGACCTTGTCCAGCTCAACGGACCGGAGGACGGTGACACTATCGCAATCATAGACACTGACCTCGGGGAGATACGCGCCGTGCTCTACGACCAGTACTGCCCCAAGACTGTAGAGAAGTTCATTGAGCGCGCAAATGCCGGAGAATACAATAACAACAGCATTTATAGCATTATCAAGGACACCTACTTCCTGACCGGCGGATTTGTGAACGAAAAGGGCAATTACACCGGTCGCAAGGACGACAGCGAAGCGCTGGAGCACGAATATAACGTAAACCTCTGGCCTTTCAGAGGAGCGCTTGTGGCTTACTCTGACCTGCCGGGATACTCTGACGCCCGCTTCATCGTATGCGATAACGACGACACGATAACCCAGGAGCAGATCGACGAGCTGAAAAAATCTCTCGCAGAATCCGAGGGCAGAACCGACGTTGAAAAAGCTAATCTGAATAACCTGTTCGATAAGTTCATCGAGGTCGGCGGCGTGTTCGGAATGGCTGGTTATGTCACTGTTTTCGGACAGGCTTACGAGGGACTTGACGTGATCGAAAAGGTCACCGCAAGGCAGTCCGACGAAAACACCTATCGTCCCCTGGAGGATATCTATGTGAAGTCCGTGACTATCTCTACCTACACCAGCGAGGACAGCACGGCAGAATAAGGAATGACAAACATGAAAATAAGAAATCTTCTCATTGGCGCAGTTCTTGCTACGATCTGCGCAACAAGCCTTACCGCGTGCTCTCAGTCTGACGCTTCTTCCAACACCTCTGAGAGCCAGGGCAGCACTGTCTCCGGAACTGAAAGCAACACTGAAAAAGACCTATCCGGCAATGTCGGCGAAGTTGTCATCAAGTCCGGCGATACAGTTGCAGAAATCGAAATTGAAGGTTATGGCACAATGAAGGCAAAGCTGTTCCCGGATATCGCGCCCATCGGCGTTGAGAATTTCAAGGAGCTTGCAGACCAGGGCTATTACAACGGAAAGAATATCCACCGCGTTATCTCCGGCTTCATGATGCAGGGCGGCTCCGAAAACGGTGACGGCACCGGCGGAAGCGCGGCGTACACCGGAAGCAGCGACAGCACTGCAACCGATTTCGGTACAGAACTGAACAGAAACGCACGTCACTTTTACGGCGCGCTCTGCTACGCGAATGCAGGCGGCAGGAACACCACACAGTTCTATATCGTGAACAACAAGGAAAGCCAGGACATTTCCGGACTTGACACCACCCAGGCAGCCAAGAACATTGAAACCGCAAAGGACTACAAATCACAGTGCAGCGCGGGTTCCACCGAGTACAACTATTATGAGTACCTTGAAAGAGAGTACAGCGCTGTAGTAGACTGGTTCAAGTCCCCGACGCAGGAAGAGATCGATAAGTACAAAGACGGAGGCGTGTTCTATCTGGACGGCGGCTATACAGTATTCGGTCAGGTCGTTGAGGGATTTGACGTGATAGACAGCATCGCGGCAGTCGAAGTAACTGACAACGGCAGCGGCGACAACACAAAGCCGGTCGAGGACATTATAATCAAATCCGTGAAGGTTTACACAGCAGAGTAATTCCGCTGCATTGACGGGAAAGGAAAAATCATGAACATCAAACGTATTCTGTTCAGCGCGGTTGCTGCGGCGGGTATTCTGATATCCAGCGCAGGCTGCTCGGGTCAGTCCGGTTCATCCGGTAATGTAAACCTTATGTCGCTTAACGACGGCGATAAGGTCGCGGTCATTGAGATCAAGGATTACGGCACGATGAAAGCCAAGCTTTTCCCGGATATCGCGCCGATAGGCGTTGAGAATTTCATACGCCTTGCAGACAGCGGCTACTACAACGGACTGAAGATACACCGCGTATTACAGGACAACGTGATCCAGGGCGGCTCCCTTTACGGCGACGGAACGGGCGGCAGCGCCGCTTACACCGGTGCCGAGGACGCCAAGGACACTGCTTCCTCTACGGCAACCACATTTCCTATCGAAACAAACGACAATGCACGCAATTTCTACGGGGCGCTCGGTTACGTTGCTGATAACTACGGACAGAATGCGGTTCAGTTCTACATAATCAATAACAAGAACCCGCAGGATATCCACGCGACTGACGCTTCAAAGGTACAGTCCCGCGCTGACGAGCTGGCTTCCGCAGCACAGGCTGCAACGTACGAGGCTTCTTCCAACAAGGCAAAGTCCGACAGCTATCAGCAGACGTACTACTCTAACAACGCAAAAATGCTCACCACCAAGAACGAAGCGGTCGCAGCGAAGTACGCCAAAGTCGGCGGAGTTTACCAGTACGACGGCGCGTACACCGTATTCGGTCAGGTGTACGAGGGACTTGACGTGCTTGACAAAATTTCAGCCGTATCAGTCCAGACCAACGCACAGGGTGAGAAATCAATGCCGATCGAGGACATCGTGATCTCCTCCATCACCATAGAAACTATCAAGACCAGCACTGCCGAAGCAGATGGCTCAAACACCTCCGGAAGCAAATCGAGCACTCCAGCATCTAACACATCTGCCAAAACCGCAGAAGCTTCAACAACTACTGACAGTACCCCTGCGACCATTGAAGCAGTTCCTGCTCAGACCGCAGAAGTAACCAAGACAGCAGAAGCCGGTGCTTCATCAACCGCAGATATCTCCACCATTGACACCAAGGAAGCACAGTAAAACAAAGATCCCGCCGGATACGCTCCGACGGGATTTTTCTATCTGATGGAAACTGAATCTGCCGTGCAGTCGCATGGTATAAACGCGGTACTGACACCAGCCGAAACAGCTTTTGCGAATTCCTCCGCAAACTCCGGGTCAATGGCGGCGTTCGGGATAACCTCCGTTACTCCGCGCAGCATTATCACAAGCGCGATCATCGCGCGGTACCCCGCTGACTCAGCCGCCGCAAGTTCCCGGAGGTGCTTTGTGCCGCGCTCCGTAGGGGCGTCCGGAAATAATCCGGTTCCATTTTCAGAAAGCGTGCAGCCCTTTACCTCGATAAGCCAGCGCTCGCCGTCCTTTTCGGCATAGGAGTCAATGCGGCTTTTGCCGTAAGGGAATTCCGGGCGTATCGCTGTGAATCCGTTTCGTTTCAGCCACTCCCCTGCCAGCTTATTCGGCGCAAGGCTGTCAAGGTTTACCCATCCGAACTCCGCCGTATTAACTGCAATCAGCGTATACGGAGTTTTCCTGGCGGGGTCGGCGCTCCGCTGCAGGCTAACCTCCGCACCGGAGGATATCACGCTGGTACATCTTCCGGTGTTGCGGACGTGCACTCTGACGGATTCTCCGTCAACGATGACCTCAGCGACAAAACGGTTGATCCTGCGGACAAATGAACCAGTGATTATATTATCGTAGGTCAATAGATTTCAATGTCCTCGTTTCCGCGGATAAATACCGGAATAACATTGATCGGCGCGGGTGCGGTAATACGCTGACCTCCCTTGTATACAGTACCGGTGGAAGCGTCCTTCCATACCGTACCCGCTGGGAGGTACACGCTGCGCTCCGTAACGCCAGGCTCTGTGACAGGAGCGACAAGCAGCGAAGCGCCGAGCGTATACTCGTCCTCCACGTTCCAGCACTCGCCATCGTCCGGGAACTCATACCAGAGCGGGCGCATAACCGGCGCACCGACTGCGGAGCACTCGTCCATTGTACGGCGCATGTACGGGCGCAGCTTCTCGCGGATAAAGAGGAACTTTTTCAGTATCTCGTAATGATCATCGCCGAAGCTCCACACCTCGTTATCCTGTCCGGAGGTAAGCTGGCGCACACCGTTTATGAACTCTTCCTCGCGCTCATACCACGGAGAACGCTCGCCGTGCATTCTGAATACCGGGCAGAAACAGCCCCACGCGAACCAGCGAACAAGAAGCTCACGGAAGCCCTCGTCCTGGATATTTCCGCCCAGGAAGCCGCCGATATCCGACGTCCACCACGGAATACCCGCAACGCTCATTGAAAGTCCAGCCTGGAGCTGTTCCCGCATAGCCCGGAAGCTTGAATGGATATCTCCGGACCATGTGAGCACGCCGTACTTCTGGCTTCCCGCCCAGGCACAGCGTACCAGGCTGAGTACGTCCTTTTCACCGGCGGATTTCAGACCGTCATAGAATCCCTTTGCGTACATCAGCGGATAGATATTTGTACACTGGAGCGCTGTTCCCGCATAGTAACGGTAATTGTCAAAGTCGTACGGACCATACTCCGGCTCTGCTTCGTCCAGCCAGAAGCAGCGGATACCATACTTGTAATAATTTTCACGGCACTTTTCCCAGACGAATTTTCGTGCTTCCGGATTTGTGGTATCATAGAAAACCGTATTACCCATCCAGGTCATGTGTAATCCGTTGCCGCGGTCTGCTGATACCAGCATTCCCTTGTCCGCCATCTCGCCGAAATTCTCGCTGCGTTCGTCTATGGTCGGCCATACGGAAACTACCGTTTCAATTCCAAGCTCCTTTAATTCACGAACCATAGCAGCGGGGTCAGGCCAGTCGCGCGGCTCGAACTTGAAATCGCCCTGCCTTGTCCAGTGGAAGAAATCCACGACAATGGCGTCCATAGGAAGTCCGCGGCGCTTGTGCTCCCGCGCAACTGCGAGAAGCTCCTCCTGCGTGCGGTAGCGAAGCTTGCACTGCCAGTAGCCAAGGCCGTACTCTGGCATTCTGGGCGCTCTTCCTGCGGCGGCAGTATAGTGCTCGGTGATCTCAGCGGGTGTGTCTCCGGCGGTTATGAAATAATCAAGGTACTGCGCTGATCTCGCGTGCCACTCAGTCTTATTCATTCCGAACGCCGCCGTTCCTACCGCAGGATTGTTCCAGAGGAAGCCGTATCCGCGGCTGGATATGTAGAACGGAACACTTGCCTGCGAATTTCTGTGGCACAGCTCAAGCACGGAGCCTTTCTTATTGAGGTGGCTGTCCTGGTACTGTCCCATGCCGAAAATCTTTTCGTTGTCGTAGGCTTCAAAGCGGGCTGTTATCTCGTAATCCGTACCGCCCTGGCGCGGCTTCAGTTCACGGCCGTCTATACGCAGCGGAACGCAGTAGCGGTTTATGCGGTTGCGGTTACGCCAGTATTCCTCCGTCAGCACATCCCCGCGCTGGTTAAGGAAGCTCAGTCTGCCCTCGTTATCCAGCTTGACCGTAAGTTTTCCGTTGGTCAGGTAATAATCCGTACCGCTCTGGTGATACTGCGCGTATTCGTCGCCCTTGTACCACGGGTCGGTCGTATCGACTACCTCGCTTCGTATGGAACAGGTGTGGCTCACCGGCTCGGTCAGTGCGCTGTAATACGGGGAGCTGCTCAGCCGCTCGCATTCCGGTATCGCTGCGGCAGCGGGATACATTCTGACGCGTACGGAGCTGTCGCCCCAGGGTTCAACTATCAGCTGCGCGCCGCCGAAGGACGCAGTAAGCTTGTTATTTTCAGTACTTACGATCATATCATGTTCCTTTCACAAGTTATTCTGTATTAATTATATATGCTTGAAGCGATTATGTCAAGTGCATTCTGTGACAAAAGAATTTAATAAAATAGCGTTCCGGTACTTGACAAAATCACGTGTTTGTGGTAAAATAATTATTGTTGTAACGCCGCTGTGGTGAAATCGGCAGACACAAGGGACTTAAAATCCCTCGGTAGAAATACCATACCGGTTCAAGTCCGGTCAGCGGCACCACATCAAGCGCCCGGCATGCCTTATGCGTGTCGGGCGCATTTTGTTATGAAATAAGGGCAGCATGTTATGTCGCTGCCCTTGTATATTTTTATTCCAGCGTATCCTTATAGTTCTTCCCCCAGGTCTCCATCGCTGAAAGCACCGGGCGCATGGATTCGCCGCGCTCGGTCAGCGAATATTCTACCCTTGGCGGGACCTCCGGATAAACCGTGCGCAGGATTATCCCGTCGGATTCAAGCTGGCGAAGGCTGTCCGTAAGTACTTTCTGGCTCACTCCGTCAAGGGATTTCCGCAGCTCGTTAAATCTCCACGGCCTTGTAAGGAGATTGCGCATTATAAGCAGCTTCCACTTGTTGCCGATTATCTGTACGGTTGTTGCTACGTCGCACTCTGGCAGTTCTTCACGCTTTAACATAAGTATCACTCCAATAGTTCAGAATATGCTGTTGTATACATTATAGCATATTGGCTCCCGGAAATCAATATATTTTTTTATTGCAAGTAAATTATTTTAATGATAAATACAAACCCAGGCAGGAGCGTTATGCCCTGCCTGGGTTTTCAGCTATTGATCAATGTTATCGTAGGTAACGGTGTAATGAGGTCTTATATACGTATCGCTTATCGCATCAAAATCGAACTTGTAGGAAATACCGTTGTCCACATCATATACAATGCGGTTCTGCTCATCATATGAAAGCGTCTCCGAAAGCGGAGTCGTTACTTCTATCGGAACACCAGTAACTGCGGAATAATTGCCCATCAGCTCTGAATAGAACTCACCGTCCTTTATCGCGTTGAATACCGCATAGCAGGAGCCGTCGCTGTTAAAATACCGGAGCACTATGATGTAGTTATCACCAAATTTGAATACATTCGTATAATCAGCCAGTTTGTCGGTATATAACCAGTATCCGTCCTGACCGACATCAAAATGCGCTCCGGAAAAGTTGGTGGTCGCGTTTCCATCAAATACCCTTATGCCGAATTTGAAGCAGTTTATCATTCCCGGGTGCTCTTCAGTATCAGCGCTTACATAATCGCCTATGAGCATTACGGAGAAATCGCCTGCCTGCTTCGTGTCAAGCAGGACGTTTCTTGTTCCGGTCGCCTCAAAGCCCTGTTCTCCAGGCGATGTATCCCTTTCCGTGATCTCCTCAAAACAACAAACGCTAACGCCGTCCAGTGTATAAAATCTCACAGAAGAGCGTCTCCAGGTCCCGTCTCTTTCTGCAAGCGTATATATTACCATATACTCGTCGTTTGTCATCACATCGCCGACCTTTGTGCGCAGAGTGAGCGTGTCCTGAAGCTCCGACTCAAGGTAAACCGGGTAGCTCTGGTACTGCGTGTCGTGATAAACCGTATGACCGCCTATATTGTATTCAATGCAAACAAGGGTATCCATGTCAATGCCGTATTTCTGCGCCATCTCGCGGAGCATAAACACGCTCTGGAATCCGTTTTCCGGCTGGTCTACCTGAGTATCTGTCCTCGTCAGCACGTCTGTACCGCTGTGGAAATGGTCATAAAGAACCGAGTCGTTCATCTCTTCAAAGTACATTGTGTCCGGAGCGGTGCTGTCGATCCAGAACAGCCACGAATCTGCGCCCCAGTCGGCAATGAACGCATACATATCGTCGCCTACACGGTAGTAATCGCGCAGCCAGGAAGTGCCCTCCCGCGCAAACAGCGAGCTGTTTTCCGCATCGTCAAGGGTAAACTGCGAGGTACCCCGGATTTCCCCGGGATCGTCCCATACTCCGAAAAATCGCTCCCGGAAATCAGCGTAATCGGTCAGTATCTCCCAGTTTTCCATGTCAACGCAGTAATTCCCGTCTTCGTCGGTAGTTGCGCCTATAAGCGCCAGCGGAGCGGTATTCTTGAAGTAATACGGATTTTCTGCCAACAGAGAAACTACTTCGTCCCCTGAGCCGTCGGGAATGATCGGATAAAACAGGCA
>Ga0129310_1002158_pt1 | contig 15210 bp, 10 predicted proteins | sample Go1ome_2_FD_94433 | JGI IMG/M metagenome (GOLD analysis project Ga0129310, IMG submission 94433) | Western lowland gorrila individual fecal microbial communities from Wisconsin, USA - Go1022A metagenome | ecosystem: Host-associated > Mammals > Digestive system > Large intestine > Fecal | place...
AGCCTATCCGGGATTCCCAGCTGGGAGACAATCTGGCTAAGCCAGACTGGCATTGCCATCACGACCATTGGTTGGACAGCAATCCTAATGTACATTGGAAGGAAACTCTGGAGCACGGCGAAAAAATCGGCATGGGCACCCGCCAGTACGAGCTAATTCGCTTGAAGTAAAAAATTATAATTATAAAATTAGACTCTGCTTTCGTAGGCGGTAATATACAGTGGTAGTAAATAGGAGCATTTTGTTTTTGCAAATGCTCCTATTTTTGTGCCCTTATTCCATCTGATGCTTCATAAAGTAATTAACGAAAATAAATAATATTGTGAAAACATAAAAATATTAATGTCTTGCTCGGGGGGGCAGATGTGCTATTATAGTAGACGGAGAATTGTGTTTTTTAATTATATTATTAAGCTAATAATATTCAAGAAAAGATGGTGTATTTTGTATGAAAAGAGGCTCTATAATTTGTATTTTTGTTGTGATATTCATGTTGCTTGCTTGTGCAGCAGCATATTGCTTTTATGACACGTCAGAGGAGTCAGATTTAAGTGATGTAAATGTGCCAACCATTGTAAAGCCCAATGTGCAGTCGCAGGATAAGCCTATAATTGATGTATATTGGGATGCTACATGCTCTATGGGAGGATATGCAGCTATAGAAAATGATAATTTGTATAAAATTATGCCAGATAATCTGGAGGCTGTAGCAAGCTCAATGGGACAGGTTAATTTTTTTAGGTTTGGAGAAGATATTACACAATTGTCTGGTAGAGAACATCGCAATTTTAGTAATTCAAGTTACTACACAGAGCTTGTAACTTCTATTCACAATGTAATTTCTAATGCCAATACAGAGCATGTATCAATTGTAGTAACTGATTTATATGAAGATGCTGCAGATCTAGGCAATGTTAGTCGGATGATGAGAGAAAAATTCTTTGCAAATCATGAGGCTGTTGCGATTATTGGTATAAAAAATCCATTTGATGGCATTGTTTATGATGTGGGTTTGAATGCACAGAAGTTTCCCTACAATAGTGGGAATGATCCAGCAAAATATCGTCCCTTTTACTTGTTAATAATGGGGCCGGAAAATCAAGTATCAACTTTTTTAAAGAAGTGGCAGGATCGCAATATAGAGGGATTTGATACTCAGTACGTTATATTGACAGAGAATCTCATGGGAAAATCAGCGGATTTGTCAAATATGAAAATAGTTTCCGATGAGACTGAGAATTTATTGAACAACGATGTACTGCCAATTCAGGATAAGCGGATAAAACAGTATGAAGTAGATTCTATGGATAGCGAAGCTGTGTTGATGACAGAATTTGTGTATAATCCAGGCTTGGGAAGTTGTGATTTGGATATGGATAATTTGCACGCAGATGTTAAGCTTTATTATCTAGACAATGGAGAATGGCTTCCTTTGGATACAGAAAAAAATGTAACTATGGAATGGAAGCAAAAAGAAAATAATACTTATCAGGTAGCCATTCGCTTTGTTCCAAGTGATGTCTTGAAAAAAGAAAAAATTAATTTTGTACATATAGACCTGGTACCGGGAGATAATGGCTTGAAATTACCTGAGTGGATTCGCAACTGGAGTTTGGGAAATATTAACGTATCAGCGGAAAACTTTGATGGAACAAAGACAGTAAACTTTAATGGATTTGTGGAATCACTAAAAGACGAGGTTATGAATAGCCAACCGGTATTGGTAAATATGGATATGATAATAAATGCAAAAGAGGGATGGTAAAATGAGTAGTAGAAGTAGAAAAATAATAAGTCATATGGTAATAATTCTAGTTATAGCTATTGTAGCAGGGGGCTTTGCCTATGCCATAGGATCAATATTTGGCAAGTCTGCCATTGCAGGACATGAGATCACGTTAAATGCATGGAAGGGAGCTTATAGAAATTTAACTATCTTTGTAGGATTTGTTACTTGGGCTATTACATGCACCTGGTATTGGTGTGCATATAGTGTATTCACGATTAAAAATCCGATTGGGGTAGGAAAAAGAGTATTTTGGGGTATATGTGGTGCAACTGTAGCAGGTATATGTATTGTTGCGCCTATAATATATGCAATTTTTAGTAAAGTTTTTGTATTGCATGCAATTATACCAGTTGTATATCTAATATTCTTTGCATGCTTCGAGTTCTGGGTCGGTACTATACTTGCAACACCTGATAACTATAAATATACGCCAATTGGGGCACTGGCTATGAAGGCATCTAAAACAAGAAAGTGAGGATGAATAAATGAGTTATTATTTTATTTCAATAGGTGGTTCTGGTGCAAAGGTTATGGAGTCACTTGCTCATCTTTGTGTTTTGGGAGCATTGCCAAATACCAGAAAACAAAAGGATATTTACATTATGGCTATAGATCCTGATAGATCAAATGGCAATCTGACTCGAACAGGTAAATTGCTGAATAGCTGCTGTACATTGCAAAAGATGAATGTTGGTTCAGATACAGATTTATTTAAAACAGAAATTAATCAGGCAGATCCGTTTATTTGGAGTCCATCTGAAATAAATAGTAATCTTGATAATATTCTCGATTATCAAGTATATCAGGGCAAACCTATTGGAGATTTATATGAGGCTCTTTATAAAAAAGATGAACGTCGTACCAATCTGAATAAGGGATTTAGAGGCCATCCTTCAATAGGTGCGGCGGTTATGGCCAAAAAAGTATCCTTGGGAGATACAGGAGAAGAACCTTGGAAAACATTTATCAGTACGGTAAATGCAGATGTTGATAATGGTAAGGATGTTCATATTTTCATAGCAGGATCAATTTTTGGTGGTACAGGAGCTGCTGGCTTGCCAACAATAGCAAGGTTGTTGAGAAATCAGTTTAATGATGCAAGTAAGGTAGCAATTGGAGGGGCCTTTATACTGCCTTATTTCTCCTTTAAATCTCAGGTTCAGGAGGATGGTTCGATTTTTGCAGATTCTGAGAATTTTATCACTAATACCAAGGCAGCGGTAAAATATTATTCTGTTCAAAATAATACATATAATACAATGTATTTTATTGGAGATAATGGTAAGTCCAATGTAGAGTTCAGTATTGGTGCTATTGAGCAGAAAAACGATGCCAATGTGGTAGATTTTTATGGTGCCCTTGCAGCTATAGATTTTTATAGCATGGATATTGCTAATATGAAGCCATGTGCCTATATTTCTCGTTGTGAGGAGGAATCTTATGGCTGGGATGATTTGCCTGAGCTGCAAATGGACAATGGAGATTCAGTTAAGCTGCGTGATAAAATGGCACAGTTTACACGATTTGTTTTTGCCTATGAGCATTTAATCAGACCAGTTATTCACAAATTGTCAAAGGGTGAGTTGCCATTGTATGAATATCCTTGGTATGTGGAGCAGCTGGCAAATGTAAATTTGGAAACAGCTGAGGTAAGAGCCTTTGAGGAATATACTGAAAGCTATGTGCGTTGGCTGGCACAAATTGAGAATAGAAGTGATGGCAGAAAAGTAACATATGTGGATAAAGATTCCTTTGCTGCAGAGAAAGAAATAAAAATATCCCCATCTTTGTTTGCTAATTGTGTAGATAATACTAGCATTGATATCAACGAAATATGGTTCCGCCTATCAGAAGGAGAATGTGACGACAATAAACATTACAAACGTAAAGAATATTCTGGTATAAGCGGTTTTAGTAAATTCCTTCGTCTTTTATATGACAGTTGTGAAAGTACAAGATGATAAGAAAAGATTGATATTGCAGGGAGAAGTATGATATGACAGACGATAAAGCAAGAAGCTATCCTTTATTACCAAAATTGAATAAAAATCTTACAGTGCAATTGGCTAATCAGAGCTGCTGGATAAGAGAAGGTCATGATTTTTTAAATTCTCTTACAGAAAGCATTGATTCTGGCACTGAGGTAGCGAATCTTGGACATATAGATTCTATTCCTGATGTGTGGGCCCGTCCATTGCTTTTTCAGATGGCATTGTTTGATGAGGATAACAAAATTGGTTTTGTAAGTGGTTTGCACAAACAGGTGGTAGGTGAATGGCGTTCACTTATAGCCATGATTGCATTAAAGGATATTAAGCATCTTAACTTAACAACTCGAGAAGTTTGTATTGATTCAATCAATGGGGGAACCATCGAAAAGGTCTTGGATGTATTAAAGCCGAAAGAAGCTATTTTGAAGGATGATGAATATGGTATAAATCCTTGGAGTAGGTTATATATTTTCTATTTGGATGGTAGAATTTTGGCTGTTACTTCGCCAACAACACTTTTGACCACAGCAGCTGATTATGAGAATACATTTGCAGGAATGCTGCAGGAACCCTGGAGCAGTAATGGCATATTTTTGACTGATCCAGTAGGCAGATTATCAGATGAAGAGCATTTTGCACTTTATAATTGGTTGGATGCAATGCACGATAAGGTGCAGAAGCATGGCTTGGAAGTTAGCAGAGGAGCGGTGTCAGGAGATGAGACCGTTATTAAGGGACTTTTGAGAATGTTGGCAGCCTATCGCAATGATGTTGGTCAGAGATGTCATCAGCTCAGCTTTGAATCCAAGGTAGATTTTGTAGATGCCGGTCTTGAATTAAATAATGGTATCTTTCGTTGGATGAATTATACCGCAAAGGCTAAGGCTGCAACCTCCCAAAGCTCAGCTTTTAAGCTGAAAATATCTGAGGCAAGAAAAGTGGATAAGGATATTTTAATTGTTTCCCCAGATATGGCAAAATCATTTGCTAATACTTTAGGCGTACATCCAGCCAAGCTGCCTGTTTGGGCAGGAATTTCTGCCAATGACTTGACTGAAGAGGATTTGGGATATGGTGCAGGCCGTATTGGTAGAACAACCTTAAATGGTGCGGAATTCCGTCGCCCTGAGGATTTGTTTACCGACAAAATAGTGATGCTCAATGGCGGAAAATTGATATGTTCTATGGCTATTCCTGGCATTGCAGAAATGGAAAACTCAAAGCCTAGTTATACCCCGATTATTCCTCTAAAGGCAGAGATATTGGATTATTTTACACCTGGAGAAATTGCGGATGCACTCTATATAGAACGAAAGGGCGATAATATCTACGTTAATTTTACTTATCACCTGGTACAGGGGGATTATAAGTATACAAAGGTATATGAACGCAATGATACAGAATATATTAATCAGGATGTACCTGTTATTGAAATTTGGCCAAATATCAAGCGGGAAGGCTGGAACAAATATTATTTGTACTATGAAAATGTTGAGGCACAGAGTACAGAGGATAAGCTATGCCAGGAACAATTTTATATCAATCCCTGGAGCTATGATAGAAAATTGTCTGTGCCAGCAGGAGGGCTGTTAAACAAGTATGCGGCTAAACTGGATACTTTTCCAGAGGTATTGTGTTGTCAGGCCAATACTAAGGAAAGTGGCTTATTGGAAGCAGGTATTGTGCTTATGAAGCAGCCAACTGCATTTAGTAGGTCAGCTGGAAAGAAATGGAGTGTAGGAATTGATTTTGGTACATCTAGTACAATGGTTTATTATCGAGAAAATGAAGAAGCAGCTACACCATTTACATTCACTTCCAATGCTTATCATATTACAGAAACAGATTTGAGTTTTGGTCGTACATCTATAAATTTTATACCATGTCAACAAAATATTACAGCAGTAAATTTGCCAGATGGTTCAACCATAAGTGCGTATGCCCTTCCTATGGATAAAAGTAGATTAGGAGAGATTAAACCACTGGAAGAGGGGTATATAGCCTGGATTACTGGTGAATCTGCCCTAAGAGCATATTTTGTAGGAAATAACAATATTGATTTAAATTTGAAATGGCAGAATGATGATCGTGGTCTATACGAAATAGCAGCTTACCTCAAACAGTTGTGTATGCATATTATGGCAGAAGCAGTATACCATTCCGTCAACAAGATAAGTTGGAACTTCTCCTATCCAACGGCTTTTTCTCAGACACAGAAGATTTCCTTTGAAGGAATATGTCGAGAAGCTGTAGAGGATGCGGTGCAGAATACAGGCTTTGATAATAGCAATGATGAATTGTCAATTACTTCATGGCCAGAAAGCAAAGCTGCTTCCTATCATTTCAATAAAGTAGGCAATTCGTTCTACAATTTTTCCGAGGGAGCTATCTGTTTGGATATAGGTGCCGGTACTACGGATATTTCTGTTATTAGCGGGGCACCAGGCAGGATTGTTTATCATACTTCCTTGCAGTATGCCGGACGTTATTTTTTTAAGCCAATTGCTAACAATATGACCTTATTTGGTGGGGAAAATGATCTTGAGATTAATAGCAGTGCCACCAGTTATGCTAAAAATAATGCAATCTTCGATGCTAGAATGAGGGATCACAGTGATGATTTTCTGCGTGATTTGAAAAATATTATAGGCAGAGATGAAGTTAAAGCGGTGCTGCAGCAGTCTCAGATGGCTGTAAGTGGTTTATTCTATTATTTGGGAGAATTACTTGCTGCTCTTAAGGAAAAGGGAATATATACGGAAGATAGATTACCAGATGTTTATATTGGTGGTAATGGCTCCCGGATTTTCTCTTGGCTGACAGGAGGCCGGTTTGAGGATAGTAATAACTATCTTAGCATCATAAAAAATATTCTGGAAAGAAAATCAGGTTTGCCAAGAGATGCAGCCTTTAGAATTTACCTCAGTGAAAAGCCTAAAATCGAAGTTGTAGCTGGCATGATTGGTGATAAGCCTACCAATGATAGAGAGTTTTTTGATGAGGATAAAATTGCAGATACTTTATTTGGAGAGGAATATGATCCACGGAAAGCGGAAGCGGTTATGGCTGGTAATGATTTTGTCTGTCATGAGCTTCCAGGTTATCCTGATGGGTTTATTTCAGCTGGAGATATTTCAGATGGTATTAAGGTTTCAGAATTGGATGAGATTAATTCCTTTGTGCATATGTTTAACAAGGGAAAATACATTTGGCATGAGCCTATTATCTTCTCCAATAACGATATGGCACATTTGTTAAAGAATGTAAATGGCTATTATGTGTCTCAAAAGGGGCGTGATCCTAAGGATATATATGTAGAACCTATATTTATCATTGCTATGAAGCAATTAATTGACATGCAAGTGGGGAGATGAGATTCATGAAGATAAGGCCTCGTCTAATTTCTATATGGACAATATGCTTCTGTTTCGGCATTGAGGTGGCTGCGTTTGCAGCCACTAATAGGGCACAGTCAGAGGTTAGCAAGGAAATTGGTAAAACTCATAATATATGGGGAAGCTATATTGATTATGCGGTTATATTAGCTATGCTATTTGGTATTATTAGCATAATACTTAGCTGTTATATATGCCAAAGAGGAGGTAAAAATACTGACCAGGTTAAGTACACCAATCATCAGGAAGCAGCTCAGGAGAGCTATCAATTGAATATCTCCACAGGATATTCTGATAATACAAGACTGAAAAAAGATATAAGATCGCTGGAAGACCAAATCAATTCCTTGAAAGCTGAATTAAAGACTCTAAGAGGGGAGATAAAAAGGGGAGAGAATGCGCATCGTGCTTTTGAAAAAGAAACTACAAATTTTAATAGCGAATCTGCTTACCCATTAAAATCGCAAAGCAAAGAGCCATATGATGTGTCTCTGGCAGATAATTTCATAAGGGAATATAATGCTTTATATGATATGCCAGAAGGACCGGATAAGGCTGGCAAACAGATTGATTTGGAAGGTAACACATTGGTTAAGCGTTTTGGTTGTAGTAATGCTCATGAAAGGCTGAAAAATCCAGATGTAAAGCCTATATTTGCAAATGATGTAGACGGCCTTTACTTGGCTTATAGCTTAGGCAATAACTACTATGCTGTATTACCCACCTATAAAACATATGAAAATACTAGGCATGTTATGTATGCCTTGGGAGAGGTATTTGATTCTAATTATGAAGGTGGGGTATATAAAAAAATAAAAGTAGAAAAGCCAGCTATTTTTTATATTTCCGATGGTATGTGGAATTTAAAGGGAAAGGGAACTTTGGTATTAAGTAAATGATAAATCGTGTTCTAAAAGGAGGTGCGGTAAAAATGTCATATCCGCATGGAGCTCAGCAGCAGTCAACATGTACTGGGCAACAACAGCCATATGCAAATGGATATGCTCAACCGTCAAGTTGTAATAATGTTCCACAACAGGTACAGCAATTAAATATTCAGATTGAAAATATTGTTAGGAAATATATAGATAGTATAAAAGATAGTATTCTGCATGACTTAAAAGAAGATATCAGAAAACAAGTTTCGGAAGAACTTAAAAGTCAGCTTCAAGGATTATCGAGAAAATCGCATAAGGTAGAGTATAGTGAAAATAAAGAAGATTTTTCTAGTATTAACAATGAAATGAATGATGCCAGAAAAGCTAATGTTAGTGAAAAAGATAAGAGTGAGTTTGAAGACGACTATAAAATGCAAAGAGAGTTTAAAGAATATGTGAAAGAATATCTTCAATTACAAAAAGAGGAAGGTTTTAGGCTGAATCAGGCTATTGAGGAATTTTGGCATAGGTGGAAGATAGAGAGGTTCAAATGTGCTAATAGTTCGGAAAAAATTCAAGATCCTGATATAAAGCCAGAATTTAAATCTGAAGAAGATGGATATTTTTGGGCAGCTCCCTTAGACAAGAATGGTTATTATATGGTTTTGCCAGCAATAAAGATTACCTATGAGGCTACAAGACATAATTCTATGGGTTTTAAGGAAGCGTTTATATCAGGATATACTAATGGTGCATTTGATATTAAACCAGAAAAATCGGCTATTTTTAAGAAAGATAATAATACATGGTCAATTGTACGCGATGGTAAGTTGCGTTTATTTCGTAGGTAGGAGCGAGATGATAATTTGAATAGTATTACGAATGACATGGCAGAAGATTTGTTGAAAAACACCGAGGAAAAGGAACTGCCAGTTTTATTTGTGTATTCTCATATTGAAGCAGGTAATGATTTTAGTCAGGATGCTAGAGGAGATCTTGATAAAGATCAGCCCCTGTGGAAACGAATATTACTAAAACTTATACGGATCGTAGATGAAAAAATAGCCGATGATAGTGGCAGATTGAAGCTTGATACATCTAAGGAATCATTACCACCTAAAGTTGATAATGACAAAATACGTAGTAAAAAAGAGCGGGATATCTACAGACGGATAGATAGTTACCTTGCAGATACAGAATATGTGTCTAAAAGTAAACTGGAGGCAGAGCTGCAGGAAATTGTCAATAATAGTGACAATTATTTATCCTTGCATTGGGTTAAATTGCCAGAAATGACCAACATGCCAGATACTGCTGAGGCTGTAACAGCTGAGACTGAGGAGGTAGTACAGTCTGAACCGCTTGATTTGGTGGGGGTAATTAGAAAAATTTTGACGGAAGATCCAACTGAAATCAAACGTGGGATATATTTCTATAAGAAAATAGAATCATTGTGTACGGAAAACAATATCAGAATATTTGAATATCAGCATTTGGAAAATATTTTTGATAGTAAAAAGCTGGTTGGATACCATATTTACCAAGGGATTAATAAGACAATATCTCCTAATGTGGTAATGGATAAGATACGCAAAGATTGTCCGACGATTTCTAAAGAGATGATGTTAGAATTTCAGTCTCTTATTTGTCAGGCACTGGACTGGAAAGTAGATTTAGATGCTGTTTATTATATGGGAACAAACGGCGGTAATGTGGAAGCAGCAGGCAATCAGGATGAGATGAAATTTTCGGTATTGCCGTCTATGGAGCAGGGATACAATAAAGGTGTGGATGATGATTACTTAAGTGAATTATATAATATTCGAAAAAATATTGATGAGTGCGAACGCCGTAGACAGAATGGTACAATGGGAATTGTGGAGCTGCGTGATAAGGTGAAAGCTATTTATGTTGCAGCAGATAGAATAATAAATGGTAAGGATGATGATGATACACCGAAGTATAAAAAAAGCTTAGCTGAACAGTGTAATAGCTCAGTTCCGAAAAAAAAGACTACCACAGCATTTTTGCAGATATTAAGACAATACTATCAAGCAAATGCTCATTGGATTAGTAAAGAAAATTGGCAGCAGTTCGATTCTATTATGTGCCGATATGAATTTTTAGATGTATTGTATAAAAAAGCTTATCCAGCATTTTCTATGTCTCTAAAAGCTGGGTGGGGAGATAGATTTATCTTGGAGGATAAAAAACATTCAGATGTTAATGCCAGAAATGCTTTGTGTGAATCTCTATATGCAGCTTTGGAAAAAAGTGTATCTGGTAAGAACTGTGCTCAAGCAGTGGTAGGAATATTTACAGACTTAATGAAATGGACAGATTGTAGAGAAAAGTATAGATTTTCTAAATATAATCAAATATGATATATAAAGTGAAGAACATAGAGTAAAAAATATTATTCAGCGGCATAGTTATACTATGCTGTATATTTATGAATAATCGGAGTGATTATATGAAATTAAATGATTCTAATGTGAAATGGTCTTTTGGGTATTTGATAGGTACGACTGTTGTTTTTATTATTTTACAGGTTATCACGACCAATATAAGTGCCTCTGCAGCTGATGAATCTGGTTTGCTTACGAATATAATGACAGCATTGACAAATGTACTGCCAATATTGGCATCAGGCGTTTTATGCAGATATTATTGGCGTGAGATGGATAGGGATATTCAGCGTAAACAACTGGGAGATAGTATTTATCCATCCTTGATGGTAGCCCAGGGTACCTTTTATACATTTGTAGGTATAAGTATTGTTCTGTTTACTTTTGATGGAAATGATGTATCTAATATTATTTCAGGTACTAAATTGGCGTTCTTTACATCAGTAATAGGTTTGTTGTCTTCTTTGGCAGCCAAAATATATCTCAAACGAGTTACGGAAGAATACGGTATTGGTTCATCAGATGAGTATCAATACTATGATGAAGCTGCTTTCTTTGATATGATGAAAAAAATAAATGAATCTATCAGGGAACAAAATGCCATTATTGAAAAAAACTTGAATAAAAGATTAGATATTGTTACCAAAGGTTTAACTAATATGGTAGAAAAGGTAACTGCTGAGCATTTGGAAAAAACCAAGGAATGTTATATTAGTCTACAGGAAGCTAGCGATAAGGTTAATAGGGACTTGGTAATAAAGGTAAATGAGTATCTTGGTTCTATAGATAAATCAGTAAGTGCAATGCAAAGCTTTTCTGGTGATTTTAAGACTCAGCTGAGGGATATGAAAAAAGGATTTACCGAATTAAATAAAGCTTTGGGAACAATGAGTAAGAATTCAGAGAATTTTACTACGCAGATAGGGGTGAATTTTTCACAGCTTGATAAGGCGTTAGTAGATTTTTTGAATAATACAAGTGGAAAATTTGAAACACTTAATAAGACAGTTACAGAGTTATCACAAACTCTTGTTAATATGGATTTTACGAATATCATGAAGAGCGTAGATACAGCCTTTACTCCTCTAATAGAGCAAGCTGGAGAATATAATACAGACATGAAGGATGTGGTTGATCAGGTAAAGACCATGACTACAAGCAGTTTGTACCTAATGGAAAGTTTTAACGAGACATTAAATAATATAAAAAAGCAGCAAGAAGTTTATGCAGATATATTCAAGGAGTATACCGATGGAACTGCTATGAAGATTTCTAAGATGGGTGAGACTGTAGACAAGGATTTAAATAGTGTGCAAGGTGCATTAGAGCGTTTGTCCGCGGCCTTTAATATAGCAACTAAAACTATTCAGGATAGCAATGTTAAGAATGCGAATGACTTAAAGCAGTATTATGAAAATATGGCTAAATATACTAATAGTGCTGCATTGATGGCTGAAAATATGGATAAAATCAGCAGCAAGTCTCAAAAACAGATAGAGCAGCATGAGGCTGTTTTGAAGTCCTTCAATGAAGTTGCAATGTGTGCATATTCTAATGTTATGGAAGCCGGAGGGAAGCATCAGAACATTGCAGATTTGTTAAACGGTTTAAACAATGCATATAATAATTTGCGTATTCTGTGTGAATCATTACAGGAAAATCAGAATTATTTAAATCATGAAATAAATGTGACATTGGATAAATTATCTGAAATGACAGGTCAGACTGGTCCTGAAAAACTTAATGAAGCCATACAGCTGAAAGATTTGTCAACAGTACCTGATTTTGTTGATGATGACGAGGATTACGATGTTGAACCACCTACTATTGAGGAGTCGAAATAATAAATGAGACATAAAGAAAGTCCAGAAACCTCTGTGTGGATATCTAATACTGATATGATTACTGGTGTATTGGTAATATTTTTATTTTTAGCTGTTATCCTTACACATCAGGCAGAAGAACAGAAAAGAGCTATTGAAGCAATAGCGCAGCAATCTACTCATGCAGCAGAAGAATTAAAGGAAAATTTAGATGAGGCGTTTACAGAGGAAGAAAAAGAGCGTTATCATTTGCACTATAATGGAGAAATTGGTGCAGTATATTTTGAGGATGCCAGTAGTCATTTTGTAGCTGGCAGCTCAGAAATTCCTGATGGTTTTAGAAAAGAGCTTAGAATTTTTTTACCTAAATATTTGAATGCTATCGCTAAGTGTAATCCTGATAATATCAAGGAAATTCGTATAGAAGGACATACTTCTTCTGAGTGGGGATTAGGAGGAAGTCAGGCAGATGCCTATTTCAAGAATATGCAATTATCTCAGGATCGTACCAGGGCTATTCTTAATGAAACTATGTCTTTGCCAGAGATGCAGGATAAGCGGGATTTTTTGCAGGCTAAACTTACTGCTAATGGGCTTTCATCAAGTCATTTACGGTATAAGTCAGATGGTACAGAGGATAAGGAAGCTTCCAGACGCATTGAATTTAGAGTTGTGCCTGAAGAGAAGCGTTATATGGATCAGGTAAAAGAAATCATGAATATTAAATGATTTTGAAATGGGGTAAGAATGTATGAGCAGATTTGAATTTTTGCAAGTAGTTAATTCAGAACTTTATAGCTTGTGTCAATCTGCAGAAGAGAATGTACTTTATGACTTGGATGTGGCAATGTTCAAAGCTCGGCAGTCCTTAGAGGTAATGCTAAGATATATAGATGAACAGATGGTGGCAAGTCATCGAAATTTGAATGCTGAAATCAATTATTTGTATAGCACGGGGATTTTGCCACACCAAGTAAAAAGTTATGCACATGATGTACGTAAATATGCTAATGATTGTGTGCATCATCGCAAGGTGAGATCCGATGATTCGTCAGGCAGTATTTTGGATAAATTAATGTATATTATTATATGGTATGTGGTAATATACAAGAAGGAAGAGTGTTCTTTAGAGGATTTTTCTAGTAGTGTTGATAGACGATTCTTTTGCGATTTAACAGGGCAGGTATATATTGATGAAGATGATTGTGATATATCAGGAGCATCAGAAGACATTGCTACATATGAACCAGTAGAGAAGACAGATTACCAGTTCAATGATGAGGTCATAGCGGATATACCTGATTATAATGAAGAAGCATGTAATAAAGAGGAGATGCTGGAAGAAAAGGAGCAGTTTGAAGAATATTCTAAAGACATATTCGAAACTGATGAAGAATATCGTGAAAGAATAAGAGCAATTCAGCCTGTATATATTGGCAGTGGTGTTTTATCTCGTAAAAATATTGATAAATATACAGATGTTGCCTTGGTAGATAATATTAATTTGATAAATCATTCCCCAATTGCTGTTATCGAAAATATTAGATTTTTTTGTTCTGGCAGTATGATTTACGATAATGTTATAGAGGGAAAAATAGCGGCTTCGTTGGATGTATATGATGAACACGTTTGCTATGATTATAGTAAGGTTTTCTTTTATGATTATATGGGAAATGCCATACCATTGCAGGTTGTTAGTTGGGAAAGATTTCCTAATGAATCTCAGGATGATTATGTAAATCGGTTAAACAAATTATCAATTTTGCCTATGGGATTTTGTAAACCAGATAAAATGACATATTCCATGCTGGATGGAACTATTAATTTTTATATATCGCCACACGATTATGTGAGAGACATCTTCACCCTAGATGAATTAACCTTGCAAATAAATAGGGATATGGCCAAGGAATTTTGTCATAAAGGGGAGGAATATAATTTATATTCGGTACCCAAGTATGCCAAAAAAGAAAACAAATTTTATTTAGATAGTATTCGTATTCAGTCCGATGATGAAAGTCTTGCTTATTCCTGTAATTTTGATCCTATTCAGATAAAGGCTATCTTTGGGTGTGAGACAGAGGATTTCTATACATATGGCGATAAGAGAGAGGCAGAAAGCCAGTATAAAAATTGGGAAAAGATTTTAAAAAGCAAGGTAGGGGATTTTGTAGAGTTAGGTAAGTATCCATTATGTAAGGGAAAATCGGAAGCAATACAGTGGGAAATTTTGTTGATTGAAGAGCGAAAAATTTTGCTGGTAAGTAGATTTGCTATAGATGCGAGTCCTTTTCATAACAAAGAAGGGGCGGTAACTTGGCATAGTTCGAATATTCGAGAATACCTTAATGGCAAATTTTATAATACTGCATTTAATGATAGAGAGAAGAAAATTATCAAAGAAAGCATTATATTGCCAGAAGGAAATATAAGCTATGATGTAGATGCAGGGGATGTAACCTGTGATAGAATTTTTTTATTTTGTGCTAGCGAAGTAAAAAGGTTTATGCCATTACAAGATAATCGAAAAAAAATAGTAACAAGTTATGCCTTAGAAAAAGGTGCATATACTAATGGTAATGATACATGCCGTTGGTGGCTTAGAAACCCAGGACATAGCAATGATACAATTGCTGAAGTCGATTATAATGGACAGGTGCATTACTATGGTATGAGTTCAGAATATGGTAGGTGCGGAGTTTGCCCAGCTATGTGGATAAGCGTGCCAATGATGAAAGAATTTAGGCAATAAAATGACAAAAAGTTATCGTTTTGTGCTTATGGATTTTGTGTTTTAATTGTGCTATAATCAGTTTGTGTGTTCTAATCACGCAAGCTGATTTTTTTTGAGGAGGTTTGTCCATGCTGCCTAAGCTGAATAATGTAGAATTTAATGAAGACAAGGCTACGCCTTTTCATGTGGTAG
>Ga0129310_1002161_pt1 | contig 15191 bp, 11 predicted proteins | sample Go1ome_2_FD_94433 | JGI IMG/M metagenome (GOLD analysis project Ga0129310, IMG submission 94433) | Western lowland gorrila individual fecal microbial communities from Wisconsin, USA - Go1022A metagenome | ecosystem: Host-associated > Mammals > Digestive system > Large intestine > Fecal | place...
AGCATTTGTCCTGATGCTCTTATATGGAAGCCTTGGCAGCAATCCCTTGTTTAACATCATGCAGAATGGAGCAACGGTATACGCACAAAATGCTGCCACCTATTCTGCAAAGGTGTTAGATGAGGCAGATCTGTTAACGGCAGATCAGGAGAACCGGCTTTTAGAGGAGATGCAGGCAATCACTCCTTATGGCAATGCCCTTTTTGTATCCTCGGATCAGGTAAATGGGCCAACAGGGGAGTATGCGCAAAGCCGTTATCTGAGTACATTTGGCGAGCAGAGCGGAATCATTTTCCTGATTGATATGACGAACCGGGAACTATATATATACTCACATAATGAGATGTTCCGTATTATTACCAGAACGAATGCCTATACGATTACGGATAATGTATATACTTATGCGACGGATGGAGATTATTATACCTGTGCCAGTATGGTATATTCGCAGGTGGAAGCATTGCTGAAGGGGGAGGAGATTAGTCGTCCGATGAAACATGCCGGCAATTTGATGTTGGCAGTCATTTTTTCCATCCTGCTCAATTATTGGCTGTTGCGTAAGACATCTAAGGTGAAGGAACTGGATATGGAGAATCTGTTGAGAGGAAGTAAAAGCAATTTTCATATGGAGGAACCGAAGTTTCTTTTTGTAACCCAGAAGCGCGTCCGGATGTCGGGCGGCGGAGGAGGCGGGCACGGTGGCGGCTCCTCTGGCGGAGGAGGCGGTGGCGGCGGTCACAGCTTCTAAAGGAACGGGTGAATGGAGAACGTATGCAGAGGCAGAAGATGCAATAGAGATAAGATAGAGTGGGGTAATACATGTTAGAAATCTATATGAATGTCAAATCCATTGGAACAAGAAAAAATGTGATAGATAAGATTCCATTTCATTATGACAAACAACCGCAGACATTAAGAGAATTTTTAAGTGTAACCGTCACAATCTGTGTGAACGATTATATAGAGCGGAGCAGACAAGGAGCATGTGTTCTTACAGAGGAGAACATACATGACATGGCAGATGTTGGAAAGATCGCATTTGGTATCATTTATGGGAATAAGGAACCGGATGTGGAGGAGGCGGTTGCAGTTGCAGTTCAGGCATTTGAGGATGGTCTTTACCGTGTGTTTGTGAATGGAGAAGAAGCAGAGCAGTTAGACGAGAGACTAGCCTTACAGGATGGGGATGAGGTGAGTCTGATTCGGCTGACCATGTTAGCGGGGCGAATCTGGTAGCAATGTGTTGACGGAGGCATTGATAGACAGAATTGGGGAATGTCCGATGAGGCAGGAGGTCTATATAACAGACTAGAAGAAAGGGGTTACATATGAAAATGACGAGTGCGGAGAAGGAACAAGGAAGAAGAGTGGCACGTAAGGTGGAGGAGGCATATCAGAAACGGTCGGATGAGCGGTTGCAGTCCTATTCGGATGAGGTTCGAAAGGCTTTGGAAATGGCAGGCCGTTATGAGACGAATGCTATGTCACATACCGCTTTAGGAGAACGTGTGACGGCATATCTGCAAGAACCGGGTACAAAGCCATCCGATTTTTTTAGACAGGAAATGCAGCATATGAAGGGATGGATTCCAGATCATTTGCTGGAGGATTTTTATTGTAGTGTAGATGCGGTGAATAAATGGCAGCGGGATGAATCCTGTTTCCGGCGTTCGTTGAGAACTAAGCGGTACACGGTATATGTACCTCGGATGTTTACAATATTGAATCGTTATCACAAGGCGGGTATCTTTGGAACAGATCTTGTTTCCCTGCTGCAGGGAAAAGCGGCACCGGACATTCAGGTGGTGTATCGATATTATCAGTCCTGCTCTTATCGGAATGATATACCTGCTGTGTGGATTCAGGCTGAATTGGATCGTGGCAATACAGAATTGATTGCTATACTCAAGGACATTTTATTAGGGGAAAATGCAGTCAATCTTGTAAGCTATGAACTGATACGCGGAATTGTACAGAGTGAATGTCAGGAGTTATATGAGACGGTAGGACAATTACTATTAGCGGCAAGACTGCAGGAAGGACTGCGACAGGCAATCTGCGATAACATGGATGCCGGAACCCTTTCTGCCTTCCGGTATTTGTTTAATATTGTTGTGAAACAGGATCTGCTGCGGTATTCGTCTGTGCTTCGTTCTGTTGGAACATGGACGGGATTGTTGGGAGAAGAAGAGGGAAAGTTAGATCGTATCAACAAGAAACAGATTGCCTTGATCGCAGCTTATTTAGAGGATAAAAAGGCAAGAGAAGCAGCTTTGCAAAGTGAAGATTCAATGCAGATTTATCTGGCGCTTTGGAGCTATGGAGTACAGGAGATTGAGGATGCCTGTGCGGTGATAGAGAAACTGACATTAGAGGGAAGTAAGCACCAGAGAATGGTGTGCTGTTATTATCTACAGGAAATGCACCTGAATGGTGTGTATGTACATCAGGTTGCAAAGGCAATTGTGCGTGGATTCTATCAGGAGCAGGACACAATGGCGGCGATAATGCGAAGCTTTATGCCGAAATGTACCGATTATATGGATGAGGTCACAGATCGCAGGAGGCGGCATAAGGACGGCTATCCGTTGAAAGGTTTGACCAGACAGTATGCGGATGTAGAGCAATATTTTAAGGATCGGACAGAGTGTGAGGAATTCTATGGCATTTTACAAGAGATGTTACAGGCAATCCCAAAGAAACAGATTGACTTTCAACCGTGTATTTTTCCATGGAATAAAGAGGCATTACGGCGCTCTGATGTGATCTGCCGATTAGCAGTTTGTGCGAGTGCTTTGCAGGAGGAAGACAAGATTACAGCAATCGCAGAGCTGCTTCCGCAAATATCTACCGATTATTTTGAACGTGCTTCGGTTATGCTGCTGACACTGGTTCCACCGTATAATGAGGAGCAGCGGGAAATACTGATCGGATGTATGGCAGATCGGACGTATGTGGGCACGGTCGCATGCAAGCTTGTGTCGCAGATGGAGTTATCCGGGAAAGAATATCTGCAATTAGAAGCAATGCTCAAATATAAGACGGCAGAGATTCGCAAGAATGTATTATCCATACTGTATACCATGGGGGAGGATGGCCTGGAATCGTGTATTGCACGATTGCTGGCTGATCGGAAGGAAGAGAAACGAACAGCGGGATTAGATCTGTTATTGCAACTGCAAAAAGACCCGGAAAGAAAGGTATTGTACATGCAGTGTCTGCCGCTGTTAGATCAGATAACAAAACCATCCACAAAGGAACGTATTCTGATTCAGGAATTGCAAAATGATACAGAGACAGAATGTACGAAGGAGAATGGGTATGGGTTATATGACGTTCGTGCGGAGTATGATCCGGAGTTTGATGAAGATTTTCTGAGGGAGTGCAAGAAGGCATATAAGGATGTATTTGGAGATAAGAAGCGCATTAGACAATTGCCGGAGATTCTTGCTAAGTTAGATGCTTTGATAGAGGAGCATAAATATGATGAGTTTGAGGAGTATGAGGGAAGCGTCCATTTGCTGACAGATTCATTCTGGGGACTGGGGGCTGGATTCCGTCATAACCTGCCACTGAAAGAGTTGTGGGACGATTTCTATGAGAAGGAGATTAAGAATTACACAACCTGTTTGTTATTGTCGTTATATCTGTTGGTCTTAAAAGGGGATGAGCCACATATGGAGGCTCAGTGCAGACCGTTAGTGGAACAATTATACGGAAGGGAGTTCTTGCAGCCTGTTACATTGACCTGGTTCGGGGAAGTGATTGGTGTCATCAATGGTTTGTTGGAAGAACACCGGGATGCCCTATTATTGCAAAAATGTTCGGCGGCTGTGACAAATGAATTGTTAAAATCTGCAAATCCGATGATCTGTGGCTGGGAAAGCACAACGGATAAGGACGAGAGTGGAAAACCAAAGTGGCGGGAGAGAACGATACTGACATATGCTCCGATACGGTTGTTTACGAAAGCATTAGATATGCATGACGGACAGGAACTGTTTGCGGAATTGTTTCCGTATCAATACGAATTGGCAGATTGTCATTCTTTTCACAAGCCACTTGATCTGGGAAATAACCGCTACTTTTCTTATATTGGCGATAGTATGCAGTTTCCGTGTGTACAATATTATATTACGGCATGTACAAAGGGAATCATTACAAAGGATTATCTATACAAGATGATATTCCGGGAAGAAGAGCGGAATGAGACGATGCATCGTTTATCTTATATTGTTCAGTTCTATCAGGATCGCAATCGTAGTCTTGAGAATCGTAGGAAAGAAGGTTCCTGGGTGGATACGAATAGAAGATATGCAGTGCAGGTATTGTTGGGGCATCCATTACCGGAGGAGTTTTCCGAAGAGGATGAGAAACGTCTGCAGCTTGCACTAGAAGTATATCAAAAGCTCTCTGGTCTGATGATGGAAGCGGAATTGAAGAGGGGAGACAGTGAGACAGAGTTTTCCCGTAACATATATGCAGTTCAAAGAATCTCCGGAGTATCGACTTTTGTACGAATTCTCAGTGCATTAGGAAAAGAGACGTTGGAACGCAGCAGTTGGTTTAATAGTACATGGAACCGGAAGGAGACGGTTACAAAACGACAGAGCTTAAGCCATATGTTACAGGTCTGTATTCCGGATATAGAAGATGATGCGGAACGTCTGCGTTCTCTGGTAAAGGATACCGATATCAAAGAGAGCCGTCTGATCGAGGCAGCATTTTACGCACCGGAATGGATTCCGCTTGTAGGAGATTATCTTGGCTGGGCTGGTTTTGTGTCCGGGTGCTATTATTTTATGGCACATATGAAGGAGAAATTTGAAGATAAACGTAAGGCAATGATTGCCCGCTATACGCCGATTGCGATCGGTGATCTGAATGATGGAGCATTTGATGTGGACTGGTTTATGGAAGTGTACCAGCAATTGGGAGAGGAACATTTTCACATGCTTTATGAAGCGGCCAAGTATATATCAGATGGAGCGAAGCATACACGGGCAAGAAAATATGCAGATGCAGCTCTCGGAATCTATAAGACGAGTGAATTGGAAAATGAGATTGTGGCGAAGCGGAACAAAGATCTGGTCATGGCATATGGTTTGATTCCGATTCAGAATGAGAAAGATATCCGTAACCGTTATCTGTTCCTGCAGAGGTTTAAGAAGGAAGGCAGACAATATGGAGCACAGCGCAGAGCCAGTGAAAATCGTGCTGTAGAGCTTGCATTACAGAATCTGTCAATCAATGCGGGATATCAGGATGTGACAAGATTGATCCTGCAGATGGAAAGCTTAGAATATGAAGAGCGCAAGACCTGTTTTGAGCCGTATAACATAGAGGACATTACCGTGTGGTTAGAAGCATGCGAGGATGGAAAATGTGAGCTGGTTTGTGAAAAGGCGGGCAAGCGGTTAAAGACGGTTCCAGCAAAGTATAAGAAGAATACATATATCGTCTCGTTAAATGATGATCGAAAGCAATTTACAGAGCAGTATCGTCGCACCAGGGCAATGTTTGAAGATTCGATGGAGAGGGGAACAGAATTTACTTTTGCGGAATTGAAGAACCTGCTGCATAATCCGGTAACAGAACGGATTGTTGCGAATCTGGTAGGTAAGACGAGTGAACGGATGGGATTCATCCGGATGGAGGGGTTACTTTGTGTAGAGGAAGACCGAACCATAGAATTGGCAGAGGATACTCTGGTAAGTATTGCACATCCGTATCATTTATATCAGGCGGGACATTGGCATGCGTATCAGCAATATGTATTTGACCAGCAGATCCGGCAGCCATTTAAGCAGGTGTTCCGGGAATTATATGTGAAGACAGAGGAAGAACGGAATATGTTCCATTCTTTGCGCTATGCAGGAAACCAGATTCAGCCGGCCAGAACCGTGGGCTGTCTGAAGACACGGCATTGGGTTGCGGATGTAGAGAGTGGATTGCAGAAAGTATATTATCAGGAAAATATTGTGGCACAGATCTATGCATTAGCAGACTGGTTCTCGCCTGCGGATATAGAATCGCCTACGTTGGAGTGGGTGGTGTTTATTGATCGGAAGACGGGGGAAGAAATACGGATTGCAGATATTCCGGATGTCATCTTTTCGGAGGTCATGCGGGATGTGGATATGGCAGTCAGTGTTGCACATGCTGGAGGGATTGATCCGGAAAGCTCACATTCTACGATTGAGATGAGGAAAACAATTGCAGAATTCACAATGCCACTCTTCCGATTACAGAATGTACGGTTTACGGATCATCATGCCATTATCGAGGGAAAGCTTGCGAATTACCGGATTCATCTTGGAAGTGGCGTGATCCATCAGGAAGGTGGACCGATGATTCAGGTGCTTCCGGTACATTCACAACGGCGGGGACGTATTTTCCTTCCATTTGTAGATGAGGATCCGAAGACGGCAGAGATTCTGACCAAGATTCTGTTCTTTGCGGAGGACGCGAAGATTAAAGATCCATTTATCTTAGAACAGATTGGGTAGCTGAATTATGGTAAGAGATAAGAAGGATAAGAAATAGTATTTATATGATATTCTGGCAATAAAAAAAGAAACGAGTAAGCCGCATCATGAAGTGCGGTGAAAACCCATTTCTTATTTGGAATACTACTTGAATGCAGCATATTAGTCAAGAAGAAATCTAAGATCAATTATTACATAAGAAGAAAATTATGGAGATTATAATGTACTATGATGAAATATAATAATTGACACCATATACGACACCACATATAATAGGAAGAGTGATCGTGGAAAGTGAGGCGAATAGTCATGAAAACGCTGAATGATTATATGGCGATGAATTATCGTATGGAGATAGTAGAAGACAAGGAAGAAGGGGGATATGTGGTTTCCTTTCCAGAGCTTCCGGGATGTATTACTTGTGGGGAAACGATAGAAGCAGCGGTGGCAAACGCCAAGGACGCCAAGAAAGAGTGGTTAGCGGCAGCTATCGAAGATGGAATAGAGATACACGATCCGGAGGACTTAGAAGAATATTCCGGACAGTTTAAGATTAGGATGCCGCGTAGTCTGCATCGGATGCTTGCCGAACAATCAAAGAGAGAGGGAATCAGTATGAATCAATATTGTGTATACCTTCTTTCAAGAAATGACGCAATAGCAAGACGTAAACGTGCTTAGAGAGGCAATAATATAATTTAGGAGGACAGAATAATGAGTGATACAATGCCGATCATTACGATCAGCCGTGAATTCGGTGCCGGTGGAAGGACGATAGCAAAGAGCTTATCCAAGGAATTAGGCATTCCCTGGTATGACCGGGATTTTGTGAGATTGACAGCAAAAATGAGTGGATATTCGGAAGAAGAGATAGAAGATGAGGGAGAAACTATTAGTGATTCTGCCAGATTTTTGGATAGCATTTTGAATAATATGGTCGCTTATACAAGTTCGCACGATGCTATCTATCAGGCACAGAAAGATGCGATTGCAGAGCTTGCGAAGAACCCTTGTATTATTGTGGGTCGTTGTTCAAATGTGATCTTACGTGAGGCGGGAATTTCGTCCTTTGATGTTTTCCTGCATGCGGATTACGCAATCCGGGTAGAACGTGCCAAAGCACTGGTATCCGATAAGGTAACCAATATTGAGAAGTATGTAGAAAAGATCGACGAGCAGAGAGAGAAGCATTACAAAGTATATACGGGTGGACGTTTGAACAAAGCACAGGATTATACGATCTGTTTAGATACAGGTGTGATTGATTATGAGACTTGTATTAATGTATTAACCCGTTTGATCAGAGGATAGGGAGGTTTGTTTTGAATAAGAATAAGAAGCTAGTTGCAGCGTTGCTGATATGTGTTTTTATGGTGACGGCATTAACCGGCTGTGGCAAAGAGAGAATGATGTTTGGTACCGGTGGTACAGCCGGTACCTATTACGCATATGGTGGAATTATCGCCCAGTATATGACGAATTATGCAGGGGTCAAGGTGACGGCAGTATCGACAGGAGGATCAACCGTGAATATTCAGTCGATGCAGGACGGAGATTATCAGATGGGATTTGCCCAGACGGATGTTATGACTTATGCATGGGATGGCACGAAGTCGTTTGAGAGCTATGGCGAGAATCATGATTTCCGTGTGCTTGGTGGTTTGTATGCAGAGACGGTGCAGTTGATCACAATGGATGAAGAGATCAAGTCGGTAGATGATCTGAAGGGAAAGAGTGTATCCATTGGTGCAGCGGGATCCGGTGTGTATTACAATGCAGTGGATGTACTTACGGCAGCGGGAATCACATTAGAGGATATCAAACCGCAGTATCAGAGCTTTGAGGACAGTAAGGAAGCATTAAAGGATGGTAAGATCCAGGCTGCATTTATTGTGGCAGGAGCACCAACAACAGCGATCACAGAGCTTGCAACAACAAATGGTGTGTATCTGGTGAATATTGATGGCGATCTGCGGGATGCGATCATCAAAGAACATTCCTATTATTCCGCATTGCAGATTCCGGCAGACACTTATCCGGGTCAGACAGAACCAGTTGAGACATTGACGGTAAAGGCTACGGTAATTGTAGATGCAGATTTGGACGAGAATACTGTCTATAATATGACGGCAGCTATATTTGATCATGCAGACGAGATTGCGGCAGAGAATGCCAAGGGCAATGAATTGACGTTGGACAACGCAACCTCCGGTATGACAGTACCATTCCACAAGGGTGCGGCAAGATATTATAAGGAGCACGGAATGGATGTGGATACACAGGAGTAACAGCAGTATACAGGAGAGGAACCCTATAAGAGGATTCTTGCAGATAGCAGATAAGAGATGAGGAAGAGCAGATACAGAAAAGTGAATCTGTATCAGAGTAAATAAGAAAGTATAGAGTGAGATTATGAGTAAAGAGATGATGAATACGGTATCGGATATGAGTACGGATGTGGATGCCGTTATGAAGAAATATGACCGGGAATCCAATCAGAGAACCTGGACGGGCAAACCGGGACTGGTCGTGAAGACGATCATTGTTGCATTTTCCTTGTGGTGCATATATGTAACCTTGTTTGCAACATTTTTAGAAGAGATCCGGCTGACTTCTTTTATGGCGTTGATTATACTAATGGGTTTTTTGATATATCCGGCCAGGAAGGGTGATAACCGGGAGAATTACATGCCATGGTATGACATTATTATGATGATCCTTGGAACGGGAGCATTTCTATATTATACGTTTCATGCCAATGCGATCATATTACAGGGGACAAGATTTCAGCCTTACCAGATTGTGATCGGTATTATTGGAATTCTGGCATTAGTGGAAGTGACAAGAAGATGCGTCGGAGTTCCGATTCTTTGTGTGGCATTTTTCTTTGTTGTATATGCATTGTCATTTGGTCTGACGAACCCGGAGTTTTTTGGAAGAGTGCGTTATTTTGTGAGGAATCTGTTCTACACAAAAGAGGGAATCTTTTCGACACCGGTTAATGTGTGTTCAAAGTATATTGTAGTATTTATTATATTTGGTGCATTTTTGGAGCGGACGGGAATTTCGAACTTTTTCATTCAGTTAGCAAACTGCGTGGCAGGTAGATTTTCCGGAGGACCGGCAAAGGTATCAGTAATCTCATCTGCGCTTTGTGGAATGGTATCGGGTTCTTCGGTAGGGAATACAGTAACAACCGGTTCCGTTACAATTCCGATGATGAAGAAGACCGGATACAAGGCAGAATTCGCAGGAGCGGTAGAGGCTGCAGCATCGACCGGTGGTCAGATCATGCCGCCGATCATGGGTGCAGCAGCATTCCTGATGGCAGACTTTATCGGTGTGCCATATTCAAGCATCTTAAGTAGAGCGATCCTGCCGGCAATTCTTTATTTTGCAGGTATATTTATTACGGTACATCTTGAGGCAAAGAGATTGGGACTTTCCGGCATTCCGAAAGAAGAACTGCCAAAGTTCAAATTACTGGTTCGGAAGATCTATCTGTTGTTGCCATTAGTTATGCTGGTGGTATGGGTTTCCGGCAATTACATGACGATGCAGCGTGCGGCAAGTTTTGCCATTGTGTTATCCATCGTGGTGAGTTTATTTGATAAGGAGAACCGTATTACGCTGCCGAAGTTCTTTGATGCATTAGAGGCAGGTGGTAAGAGTACGATCACAGTGGCAACAGCCTGTGGCGTTGCAGGTATCATTTCCGGTTCCATTACCATGACAGGTCTTGCAAATGAACTGATCAACGGAATCATTGCAGTATCGAACAATCATCTGATCATTGCATTATTCCTTACGATGTTGTGTTGTATCGTATTGGGAATGGGTGTGCCGACAACGGCAAACTATTGTATTATGGCAGCAACCTGTGCTCCGATTCTGATCCGTATGGGTGTTCCGGCGTTGGCCGCACATTTCTTTGTATTCTACTTTGGTATTGTTGCGGATATTACGCCGCCGGTTGCATTGGCAGCATATGCAGGTTCTGCAATCGCCAAGGCGAACCCGATGAAGACGGCATTCAATGCGTCGCGGCTTGCAATTGCGGTATTCATTGTACCGTATGTGTTCTGCTTTAGCCCGGCACTTCTGATGATCGATACAAATGCGATGGAGGTTATTCGAATTGTTATCACTTCCTTTATCGGAATCTTTGGTGTAGCCGCCGGCCTGGAAGGATATTTGAAGAAGGAAATGAACCCACTACAGCGTGTTCTGTTTGTTGCGGCAGGTCTGATGCTGATCTTCCCATCCTGGATTACGGATATTGTCGGTATTGTATTGATTGCTGCAGTAATTATATGGCAGTATGCGGAAGCGGCAAAAAAAGCATAATGTGATGATGGCAGACACACAGAGCGTGTGACTGCCTGATAAAAGGAATCGTGATTCCTATATGGATATGTAGAGTAGAAGAGATATCGGATGCGTGAAATGCGCAGCGGTATCTCTTTTTCTTTGTAGGAAAGTTCGACCTATAAAGAAAAAACGTTCTGCTGTGGATGTACACCTTGCGGAGTAGAAGATAATTGCTTTGTAATTTCGAACAGGCGCAAAAGAGTCGCAAACGGCGCTTTAATCTATATAATCATCTTGACAGAGTGTATATAACTGTATATACTGTGCATATACAAGAGGGAATTATATAGACAATACATAGACAGATATTAAGGAGGTTCCTATGAATCCAATATTTTCATGCAACCATATTACGCAGGAATTGGAACATTTTAAGCTGGCAGATATTACATTTACGCTAGACGCAGGGTGTATTCTTGGTGTGATCGGTAAGAACGGAAGTGGGAAGACGACCTTGCTTCGGACGCTGATGGGAATACAGAGCACACAGGGGGATGCCAAGATTCTAGGTTATTCTTTACGGAAGGATGAGAAGGAATATAAAAAACGGATCGCATATGTTCTGAATGAATCCCCGTTTCTTATGAATGTTAATGCAGTGACGAATGGCAGGTTGTTTGGCAGGTATTATGATCGCTTTGATCCGGAACGATATGAGGAGCTTTTGCAACAGTATGGGATTATAGAGCATCCGGAAAAATTACGGCCTGTCTGCCATGGGAAGAAGAATATTCAGGCAATGAACCGATTGTCACAGGGACAACAGATACGGCAACAGTTGGCATTTGCATTAAGTTATGATGCCAGGGTGTATTTTATGGATGAACCGACCGGTAATCTGGATGTGGAATTTCGGGATACGTTTTATGAGGAGATTCGGAAACTGGTATCGGATGAGAGAAAAAGTGTGATCTATGCAAGCCACCTGGTTGAGGAGATGGAGAATTTGGCTGATTATATCCTGTGGCTGAGGGAACAAAATGGTGTCAGCCGGATTTATTTTTACGGAACGGTGGATGAGCTGAGGGATCGTTATCGAATTATAGAGGCAGAGGATGAGGTATTGAGAGACATTCCGGCAGAACGGATTCTGGGTGGACGGAAAGAAACGAACCATAATGAATGGCTGATCGACGTGGAACAGTATGAACTTCCGGCATCTATCAGGGAATGTGTGAGGTATCCGGAATTAAAAGAGATTATGTATTATGTAGAGAAAGGCGAGGTGATTGAGAATGTTTAGAGGATTTGTTGCGGATTGCAAGGCACACCTACAGGATAGACCGGCCAATATTGCGGGGATCATTTTTGCAGCCCTTACCATTATGTTTTTCAATGTATGGGGCATTATTACATGTGGATACATATATAGCGTAGAGGAAGAACCGGACATTTATCAATTGCTTCCGGAAACAGGGGAAGAGCGAAAAAGGCGTTTCATTTTCAATGCTGGCATGGAAATGCTTCTGATCGCTGTTCTGATTATGGTCAACCTGATCATTATGCATGGCTATAGCCAGTCGGTGCTATTGCAGCTTCCGAATCTGTTTTTGTTAGATGCGGCATATTGTATATATCTTTTTTATCATAGGATCTGCAAGCTTTCTCAGACACAGAATAAGGTGTGGGGTGAAAAACAGGGATCGAATAGTGTATACGAAGGGATTGTCTTCATTGCAGATAAAATCCTGCTTATTATATTTATCTTTTGCGGAATTGACTTGTTCAATCAGACCGGGAAAATAGCCGCGTTTGTCGAACAAAACTTTTATACAGTATTTATGGCAGGATTGGGGATTGGATTTGTTATTTTGCTGGTAGATGTGATACGGCAGGTAGGAGGCAGAAAATATGAAGATTAACATTCAATCGAAAGGTGGTACTCCGATCTATACACAGATCAGCAATCAGATCAAAGAGGCGATTCTTACCGGACAGTTGCAAAAGGGAGAGGCACTGCCTTCTATTCGTGGGCTTTCCGCAGATCTTAAGATCAGCGTGATCACAACAAAGAAAGCATATGAGGAATTGGAGCAGGAGGGAATGATCTATTCGGTTCCGGGAAAGGGATTTTTTGTGGATGATCCGGATCTGGATTATCTTGCAGAGAAGAGAACGGTTACGATAGAGGAGGAGCTGGCAGGCTGGATCGCGAAGGCGAAGGCGGCAGGCCTTGGCAAAGAAGAAGCTTACGATATGATAGAGATACTCTGGGAGGATACAGATGATTAAAGCAGAAGGATTGGGATATCATAGCAGAAAATTCAAAATGCAGGATGTTTCTTTTGAATTGGAGGATGGATACATTTTGACCCTGCTAGGGAAAAATGGAGCAGGAAAGACAACCTTATTGGATATGCTTTACGGAGTATTAAAGCCAAACAAAGGACATGTGTATTGGAATGATGTGGATGTAACCGGAGTGCAGGCAATCGAGGCACAGACGGAGTACGGACATTTCAGGGATGAGGTTGCGTATGTAAGTGGTAAGGTGTGGTGTATGGATGAGATTCCGGTAGAGAAGAATATTGCTTTGTTTTCGGGGCTGTATCAGCATTGGGATGCAGAGCGGTTTGAGACGATATTAGAACGGCTCAGATTCCCAAAAGAACGGTTGCAGAGTAGGTACGACGAGTTGTCTACCGGCCAGAAGATGCAGGTGCAGATTGCATTTCATTTAGCAAGAAATCCCCGGCTTTTATTGATGGATGAACCGATGGCAAACTTAGATCCGGTTGTCAAGACAGACCTTTGGGATTTGCTATCCCATCAGTGCAGGGACGAGGATATGGGACTGATCATCAGTACACATTTAGTGGAAGAGATAAATGATATCACGGATTATATAGCAGTATTGAAGGATGGAAATATAGTTGCGTATGGGGAATGTGGACGGCTGTTGTCTGAGAATCAATGCAGCGATGTAAGAGAATTGATGAGGAGGCTTGGCTGATGGAAAAGAGTAGACAGGGGCTTGCAGAAGAGGATTGGTTGATGGAAAAGAATATACAAGATATTGCGGAAGAGGTACGGGCACATAGTGGAAGCGGTCGCAGATATGCCAATATATGTTTTGTTGTCAGCATACTGGCAGGCATTCTTTTGATGGTATTTCGGGATGACGAACGGATGAAGACATGGTTAGCAGGCGATGGCGTTTTGTTAGTATTAGAAACAGGATGTTTTACCTATTGGTTTTATCGAAGCTATCTGATGTGGCAGTTGCAGGAAAAGTACAAGAACCTCAAGATGGAAGCGCAAATGAGCGAGTGGATGCGCGTACATAATATACCCATAAAAGAGTATTTTCACTATGTTGCCGGAAAGCTGCTGCCGTATCAAATGATCTTATTTGCTGCATTTCTTGTGTGTGCCTTATTTTCTGATCGTAAATTACAATATATAGGTGTTTCGATTCTCTGTATTGCAGTATCTTTTCTGATTGGATATTTGTATGAATTTTATTATTATAAGAAAGTCCAGTCGAGAAGCAATTTCTTTGGATTTGCATTTTTACATGGTGTATTTCTCTATGTTGTGTATATGATCAATTTTGGAATTATGCTGCTTGCGGCATTCGCAGGGTATGGTGTGATCAGTGATGTGGGCAGTGCGCGATTGCCGGATGGTGAGATTGTAGTTCGGGGTGTAGGTGAATCCTGGATGTTTATTACTTTTATATTGTCTGCTATATTTTTTATATTTGTTGTGGTATTTTGTTCTGCTTTTTCCAGCCGGCTGGCAAAATGGCGAAAGGCGGCTTGCGCAGTTTTTGGTGTGGGGATGGCTGGTTCCATGCTGCTCACGATATTAGCCGGCAGGTGGTGGTATGAGGAGATTAATTATACGAGACAGGAGATTCGGGTTGTTCACGGGCAGGAACAGGTCTATTCTTTTTCAGATGTGACGGATTATAGCTGGGATAAGATAGATCCGGAGGATGCAGAAAATGAGGAAAAGACATTGGTGCTGCAGCTATCTGACGGAACGGTGGTAGATGTTATGAATCAGTGTGCTTATACGACAGATCAGGGAGATTATGAAAAGAAAGCACTTATGTATTTTCCGCAAAATTAACGGTTGCGTAAATTACTGTTTCAGCCTATAATTTCAACAGAATATACTCTTCTACAGCGTAAGTCGAATTGGGTGCGAAACATTCAGGCAGTGAGATCGGTTGGTTGGGATATAACATATCAACGCAGGCACACTCGCACGCAGCAGTACTAGGCTCGAAAATACCTCGCCGAGTGCTGGCGTGCTCCACGTACCTGCTTATGATAAGTGTTATATCCTTACAACCGATATTTACTGTAATGCGTTTCGCACTGG
>Ga0129310_1002164_pt1 | contig 15172 bp, 10 predicted proteins | sample Go1ome_2_FD_94433 | JGI IMG/M metagenome (GOLD analysis project Ga0129310, IMG submission 94433) | Western lowland gorrila individual fecal microbial communities from Wisconsin, USA - Go1022A metagenome | ecosystem: Host-associated > Mammals > Digestive system > Large intestine > Fecal | place...
AAAAGTGCATTTTACAACCTGTGAAACCATTCAGTTGCATGATCTGCAGCAGGAAGAATTATGTCGGATCATGGAAGATGCGCTGGATGTTGGGATTGTCACCATGGGTGGCGGCGGAGATTTCCCACGAAATGTTATGTGTTCTCCATTGTCCGGTGTGGAAGCAGACGAGTATTTTGACGTGCGTCCATGGGCGGAGGCAGCAGGGGAATATCTGATGACTTTTATTAATGCAGAGAAAATGCCACGTAAACTGAAAGTATGTTTTTCTAATTCACCGAAAAACATTCCACATGCAACGTACCGTGATCTTGGATTTGTGGCAACAAAAGAAGGAAAATTTGATGTATACAGTGCCGGTGGACTTGGCAATAATGCCAGATTTGGTGTGAAGGTTGCGGAAGCAGTTGAGCCGGAGATGATCTTATATTATATCAAGGCCATGTGGCTGACCTTCCGTGCGCATGGAAACTATGAGAATCGTGGAAAAGCCAGAACACGCTACATGCAGGAAATCTGTGGCGGTGCGGAAAATTATGCAAAGGCATATCAGGAAAAAATGGCAGAGGTGCTGGCTTCAGGAGAAGATCTGAAGATTTCTGTAGAGCCTCAGCCGGTGAACAAAAAAGATGATGGTGTACGCATTTCCGGAGCACGTGTTTTACCACAGAAGCAGACCGGATTATATACGGTGATCTGGCATCCAATCGGAGGACAGCCAAAAGTAGAGGAGCTGTGTGCACTTTCTGATGCGATTCAGGATATGGAAGATGTTGAAATCCGCCTTGCACCGGATGAGACGGCATATATCATTAATCTGACCGGATCAGAAGTAGAAAAAGTGCTGGATGCGACACCGGGCAGCGCAAATACCGTATTTGAGACAAGTGTCAGCTGTATTGGTGCATCCATTTGTCAGGTGGGACTTCGTGATTCTCAGGCGTTATTGCAGGCCTGCGTGAAAGCTGTTCGAGAGGCGGACATTCCAAATGGTGCGTTACCGCAGATTCATATTTCCGGATGCCCGTCATCCTGTGGTACGCATCAGACTGGGGTGATTGGATTCCGTGGTGCAGTAAAACGTGTGGATGCTCAGCCGAAAAATGCATTTGTGCTGTTTGCAAACGGTGAGGAACGCCAGGGTGAAGAGCGTATGGGACGTGAGATCGGAACCATGGAAGAATCTGTGATTCCACAGTTTTTGGTAGAATTGGGACAGACTGTGGCAGCTTCCGGTATGGAGTATCTGAGCTGGGCTCAGAAAAATTCGGAAGGAATTGATAAAGTGGCAGAGAAATATCTGTAGTCAGCAATGTTTTTTCAGAGAAAAGGGCATTGCGAAAAGAAACTGAATTGATAAAAATAGATTTGATGTGTTTCGGAAGATGAGGAGGAAAGCGCGATGGAGCGTCGGGATAAAATTAATTATTACCTGGATCTGGCTGAAATTGTGGGACAGCGCGGAACCTGTCTGCGCAGACGATATGGTGCCGTGATTGTAAAAAATGATGAAGTTATTTCTACCGGTTACGTGGGAGCACCAAGAGGCAGAAGAAACTGTTCTGACCTGGGTGTCTGTATCCGGCAGAAAATGAACGTGCCGAGAGGCGAGCGCTATGAGCTCTGCCGCAGTGTGCATGCGGAGGCAAATGCGATTATCAGTGCATCCAGAGGAAAAATGATCGGAAGTACATTGTATCTGGTTGGAAAAGAAGTGGATACAGGAGAATACGTAAAAAATTCCAACAGTTGTTCCATGTGTAAACGAATGATCATCAATGCAGGAATTGACCGGGTGTATATTCGGGATTCCAAAGATGAGTACCGTATGATTCAGGTGCAGCAGTGGATTGACGATGATGAATCTCTGGCAGGAACCTTTGGCTACTAAAGGGAATGAAATATCATCTAATGATAGAAATTTAGTTTTTGTGCAGATGTAAAGTGGATTACATATGGCATATAAACAAAAATTCGATAGATAGGAAATGAAATAAGGATAAAGCAAGGCAGGTAAAAGAGACGTATGATACAGGATATTGCACCATTTCATTTTAATAACGAATGGCATAAATTACAACCAGAGGAAAATGACTGGATCATCTGCATGCAGGAGCGGAAAATATTACTGCGTGGCACAAAGGAAGAGATTTCTTTTCCTCGTTATCATGAATTCAAGGAGCAGGTGCAGAACGGAGACAGGTTTGTGTATCTGTTTGCAGTCGGTGAGGAGCGGTTTTTCTTGTATCAGCAGCATCAGTACAAAGAACGGGAAGAATTAAATCTGGTTCATTTGCAGCAAACTTTTGCAAAAAAACAATCCTGTGCGGGAAAACAGCAGAAAGATTTAGGTGAGCAGTTGAATGAGCAAACAGAGTTTCATTATGAGACAACCCGCTATCTGCGTGGCGCGGCACCACAACATTTATGCTATGCAGGACTGGTTGGCGCACAGTTAGCAGGCTGGTATGCGGCGCACCTGTTTTGTGGCGGATGTGGAACCCGTATGATTCCGGATGAACGGGAGCGGATGATGCGTTGCCCGGTTTGTGGACAGATGGAATATCCGAAAATTTGTCCCTGCGTGATTGTCGGAGTAATGCATAAAGGGAAAATCCTGGTCAGCTGGTACAAAAATGGTTTTCGGGATCACTATGCGCTGATCGCCGGTTTTGCGGAAGTAGGCGAGACCATCGAGGAAACCGTTGCGAGAGAAGTTTATGAGGAGACGCATTTGCATGTGAAAAATCTGCGTTACTATAAAAGTCAGCCATGGCCGTATTCAGAAAGTCTGTTGTTTGGATTTTTCTGTGAATTAGACGGAGAAGATCATATCATCATTCAGGAGGATGAGCTTGCCATGGCAAAATGGGTGACACCGGAAGAAATATTTGAATCACCAGATAATTTCTCTTTGACAAATGAGATGATCTGCAAATTTAAAAAAGATATGACGGAGCACAAACAACTTTGCTTGTAAGATAGACTTTATACGTAAAGCAGGTGAACTGTTTAAAACTATTTAGGCGTAAAGATAACAATAAGCGATAGAAACGTAGGAGCATAGAAAACAATATGATAAAACAGGAAAATCTGGCAATTGTTACATTGAAAAAAGGAGAGGGACGTACTATTAAAGCGGGCGGTGCATGGGTATTCAATAATGAAATTGAGACCATAACGGGACGTTTTCACAATGGAGATATCGTGCTGGTGCATGATTTTGACGGTTATCCCATGGGAAAAGGCTACATCAATCAGAATTCAAAAATCCGTGTGCGTCTGCTGACAAGACATGTGGAACAGGAGATTGATGAGGCGTTTTTTGAAATGCGTCTGCAGAATGCATGGAACTACCGCAAAGATACGGTGGACACCTCTTCCTGCCGTCTGGTATTCGGCGAGGCGGATTTTTTGCCGGGAATCGTGATTGATAAATATGAAGATGTGCTTGTAATGGAGTGTCTGACCCTTGGCATGGAGCGTTATAAAGAACTGCTGGCAGAACTGATGAAGCAGATTTTGGCAAAAGACGGCATTCAGATTCGCGGCGTTTATGAGCGAAGCGATGCGAAAGAGCGGGAAAAAGAAGGATTAAGCAGAGTAAAAGGCTTCATCGGTGACGAGTTTGATACAAATGTGGAAATCGTGGAAAACGGCGTGCACTACATGGTAGATGTGGTGAATGGTCAGAAAACCGGATTTTTCCTGGATCAGAAATACAACCGTTTGGCCATTCAGAAGCTGTGTAAGGGAAAACGCGTATTGGACTGCTTTACCCATATGGGAACCTTTGCGTTGAATGCGGGAATCGCGGGAGCAAGTGAAGTAACCGGACTGGATATTTCAGAATTTGCAGTAGAGCAGGCAACAGAAAATGCAAAACGCAACGGTTTGAGCGATACCGTGAAATTCCGTGCGGCAAATGTATTGGATGAACTTCCGAAGCTGGCAGCAGCCGGAGAAAAATACGACGTGGTAATTTTGGACCCGCCGGCTTTTACGAAATCCCGTCAGGCAACAAAAAATGCCATCAAAGGTTACCGTGAAATCAATATGAAAGGCCTGAAGCTGGTGAAAGACGGCGGTTATCTGGCAACCTGTTCCTGCTCCCATTTCATGACACAGGAGCTGCTGGCAAAGACCATTCGTGAGGCAGCACGTTCCACTCATAAGAGACTGCGTCAGGTAGAATTTCGGACACAGTCTGCGGATCATCCGATTTTGTGGGCGGCAGATGAGTCATATTATTTGAAGTTCTTCATTTTTCAGGTTGTGGATGAAAAATAGGAAGATACACTGGTTTTATGCAGAAAAAGATAGTGTTCAGTTCAGAAAAATACCGTTGCTACGGTAGACATAATCTGCTGTAAGGAGGATTGGCAGATGAATGATGTAGTGGATAATGCAAATAATGACATTATGAGTAAATTTCATAAAACTGAAAATATATTAAATGATGTTCAAAATATTATAGAAGTATCTCAAAGAGAGGCATACCGTTCAGTAAACACAATATTGTCACAAAGAAATTGGCTGATTGGATACCGAATTGCAGAGGAAGAATTAGCTGGAGAAGAACGTGCAGAATATGGCGCAGAAGTAATAAAGAAATTATCAAAAGAATTGACGAAAAAGTATGGAAAGGGTTACACAAAAACAAATTTATATAGCTTTTACAGATTCTACAAATGCTTTCCAGAGATTTTCCACACAGTGTGTGGAAAATCTCATAAGATGTTATCATGGTCACATTATCGGACATTGCTTCAGGTACATGATGAGATAGCACGTAAATGGTATGAAAAGGAAGCCTATGAACAGACTTGGAGTGTTCGTACATTACAGAGAAATATAGATACTCAGTATTATTACCGTATGCTTCAATCACAGGATAAATATGCTGTAGAGTCTGAAATGAAAGAGAAAACATCCTCATATCAGAATGATAAACTTGAGTTTATTAAAAATCCTGTTATGGTTGAATTTTTGGGATTGACACCAGATACTTCCTTTACTGAAACAAGACTTGAGACAAGCATTATCACAAATTTGCAGAAATTTCTTATGGAGATGGGGAAAGGATATGCTTTTGTAGCCAGACAGCAGCATATTCATACAGAAAAGCAGGATTATTATATTTTAAAATGTTTTGTACTTATAGATTTAAAAACAGAACGTATTACACATCAGGATGTTGGACAGATGGATATGTATATTCGGATGTATGATGAATTAAAAAAATCTGCAGATGATAATCCGACCTTGGGAATTGTTTTATGTTCAGAAACGGACGAGGATATCGCAAAATATTCTATTTTGCATGGAAATGAGCAGCTTTTTGCAAGCAAGTATAAATTATATTTGCCGACGGAAGAGGAATTGCGAGAAGAAATAGAGACACAAAAAGCTATTTTTTATTTACAACAGAAAGATGCAGAAGACACAAAAGGAAATTAGGTAACATGGAACTTGATGCGATCATTCGTCAGATGACATTAAAGGACAAAATAGCACTTTGTTCCGGCAAAAACTTCTGGGAGACGAAAAAACAGGAAAAATATGGAATACCATCGTTTTTCATGTGTGACGGACCACATGGTCTTCGCAAACAGGAAAAGGCGTCAGATATGCTTGGCGTAAACAGATCCCGGGCTGCGACTTGTTTTCCGGCGGAGGTGACCACGGCTTCTTCCTGGGATCCGACGTTATTGCAGGAAATCGGGAAAGCTATCGGAGAAGAGGCAAAGGATCAGGGCGTTGGTCTGGTGCTGGGGCCAGGTGTAAATATAAAACGTAATCCGTTATGCGGCAGAAATTTTGAATATTTCAGTGAAGACCCATATCTGGCAGGAAAGCTTGCCGCCGGATTTATCCGGGGCGTGGAAGCAGAGGGCGTGGGAACGAGTCTCAAACATTTTGCGGCAAATTCTCAGGAGAAAAGCCGCTTTAATTCGGACAGTATCATGGACGACCGTACGCTGCGGGAAATTTATCTGACGGCTTTTGAAATTGCGGTAAAAGAAGGAAAACCGTCCACGGTAATGTGCGCGTATCCCAAGTTGAATGGCGTGCATTGTAGTGACAGTAAGGAATTGCTGGATGACATCTTGCGAAAAGACTGGGGATTTGACGGCATGGTGGTGACCGACTGGGGTGCCATGAATGATCGGATCCAGGGATTTCAGGCTGGATGTGATCTGAATATGCCCGGTGGAAGCAATTATATGGAAAAGGCAGTGCTGCGGGCAGTCAAAGACGGAACGTTATCGGAAAAAAAGATAGATGTATCGGTAAAGCGAATCCTGAAGCTCGCCTTTCGTGCGGAAGCGTTACGACAGAAAAATGCAGACTGTGGTTATGAAAAACATCATGAAACGGCAAGGAAAGCGGCAGAGCAGGGAGCGGTACTGTTAAAAAACGAAGATAATCTGCTGCCGTTGGATCAGAATAAAAAGATCGCTGTTATTGGGGCAATGGCAAAAAATATGCGTTATCAGGGTTCCGGTTCAAGTCATATTAACCCGATGAAATTAAGCCAACCGATGGCATTTTTGAAACATGCTGTTTTTGCTGATGGATGCAATGACTGGGGAGATACGGATGATTCCATGCTCCGGGAGGTTGTGAAGGCAGCGGAAAGCGCAGATGCAGCAGTTGTGTTTGCAGGACTTCCGGAGCGGTTTGAATCGGAGGGATTTGACCGTGATACCATGAAACTGCCAGAAGGGCATTTGCGTATGATTAAGGCGGTTGCAGAAGCAAATAAAAATACGGCTGTTGTTCTGTTTTCCGGCAGTGCGGTGGAATGTGATTGGGCAGATTCGGTAAAAGCTATTTTATATATGGGACTTCCGGGTCAGGCCGGTGGAGAAGCCGTGGCAAATTTACTTTATGGAAAGGTAAATCCATGTGGCAAGCTGACAGAAACCTGGTGGAGGCATTATGAGGATGTTCCGTCTTCCGAAATTTGTGGAACGATGGATGATGCGTTATATGAAGAAGGAATCTATGTCGGTTACCGCTATTGTGAAAAAGCCGGAGTTAAGGTGCGTTTTCCTTTTGGATATGGACTGAGCTATACTAAGTTTGCATATTCTGAGCTGGAAGTGGATGCTGATAAAAAAGCAGTGCATATAAAAGTGACGAATACAGGATCTGTCGCAGGGGCAGATGTCGTACAGCTTTATGTCGGATCACCACAGAATGGAATACACCGCCCACTGCGGGAATTAAAAGGATTTCAAAAAGTATGGCTGCAACCGGGAGAAAGCGAAAGTGTTTCTTTTCAACTGGATGAGCGTGCGTTTGCAATCTGGCAGAATGGCTGGAAAGTTCCGGGCGGTATTTACAGAATAGAGGTTGGAGAATTATCTGTGGATATAGAAATGGACGGTGATGCAATTTCTATTCCGGAATGGCAGCAGGGAAGTTTTTATGAAAAATGTCATGGAAAACCTTCTCAGGCAGAATGGGAAAAAATGACAGGAAAGACCTATGTGCCTAAAAAACTTGTCCGTGGACAGTTTACCATGGACAATACCATAGAAGAAATGAAAGATTTTTCTATCCTGATGAAGGTGATCTATAAGGTAGTCGAAATGGTGATCGCCAGAGGTCTTGGTATCAAAAAAGATTATACAAATCAGAACTTCAAAATGATGATGGCCTGCAGTGTGGGAAGTCCTCTTCGCAGTATACAGATATCCGGTGGCATCAAAGGGGGAATCATGCCGGGGCTGCTTGAGATGGCAAATGGTCATTTCCTGCGTGGATTCGGACGAATGATAAAAGGTGAATAAAGGAACAAAGCGGGAAGCGGATCTGTAGCAGGTTCGCTTTCTTTTGCATATACAAAGAAGCAATTTTGTATCTGTGTTTTAGAAAGTTTTTATAGTTTTTTCATGGAAAAGACAAGGCTATATGGTACAATTATTACAAATATGGGGATTACGAGGGCAAGGAGAATGATTCAGAAATGGATGAGAAAGTGAAAGCAACAGATAAAACAATAAATACAGAAAAAACAGTAAATGAGACAATAAATACAGAGGCAATAGTGAAAGAAAAGTTACCTGAAACAAATACAGAGACCACAATGAAAGAGAAGATACTTGAAGCAGAATACATGGGTGCAGATCTGACAAATCAGTCGGCGGAGCAAGGTGAGACAGGAGCGGAAGAAACCACAAGTTATCTGCCATTGGCAGCAGATCAGCTGGATCTGGCGAAACAATACAAACAGATGATGATGTTTTATGAAGCGGGTATTCGCCAGCTGACCACGAAACTGCAGATTTTAAACCGTGAATTTGAGCAGAGCAACGATCGAAATCCGATTGAAAATATCAAAAGCCGTATCAAATCAGCGGAGAGTATTGCAAAAAAGATGGAGCGAAAAGGTCTGCCGATGACGTTGAGCTGCCTGACAAACAATATTTATGATATTGCAGGCATTCGTGTGATCTGCCCGTTTATCACGGATGTATACGAAGTGGCCCGGATGCTGCTCAGCCAGACGGATGTGGAACTGGTACAGGTGAAGGATTATATCCGTGAGCCGAAGGAGAATGGTTACCGCAGTCTGCATCTGATCGTAAAAATCAATGTGTTCTTTTCCGATGGCATGCGTCAGGTTCCGGTGGAAGTGCAGATGCGAACCATTGCCATGAATTTCTGGGCCAGTACCGAGCATCAGCTGCGTTACAAAAAGGATAAAGTGATTACACCGGAGATGCATGCACGTTTGAAAAAATGTGCAGATATTATGGCAGATGCAGATTATCAGATGCAGAAACTTGCAGAAGAGATTCATTTCTAGAGATCTGAGCGAAAGACTTGCGGAAGAAATTTATTTCTGCTATGATGTGCGTCGGTACATGAAAATGAAGATGTGATTACAGTATAGAATTAAACATTTGCTGTAATACGGGAGAATCTGAGATAAATTTATGAATGAAAAATACACAGATAAAAAAAATATAAGTAAAAATTATGCCGTGCAAAAGCATTGTAATGATAATAAGAAAAAAGAAGGTGCAGCCTGCAAGGTTGCAAAAAAATGTGGTGGATGCCAATACCAGGGCGTCCCATATGAAAAGCAGCTGCAGGACAAGCAAAAAGCGGTCCGTCAGTTAATGCAGCCGTTTTGTAAAACAGAAGAAATCACGGGAATGAAAGATCCGTATCATTATAGAAATAAAGTACATGCCGTATTTGCACGGAAAAAAGACGGTACGATCATTTCCGGAGTCTACGAGGAGGGCACACACAGGGTCGTTCCGGTGGAAGCCTGTCAGATTGAAGATGAAAAGGCAGATGCCATCATCAATGACATTCGTGGACTTCTGAAATCCTTTAAGATAAAAACATATAATGAAGATACTGGTTATGGCCTTTTGCGCCATGTGCTGATCCGCCGTGGATTTACCACAGGTGAGATAATGGTCGTTCTGGTGCTCGGCTCTCCGGTAATGCCATCCAAAAACAATTTTGTCAAGGCATTGCGGAAACTGCACCCGGAGATTACAACCGTTGTGCTGAATGTGAATGACAAGCGCACCAGCATGGTACTTGGTGATCGGGAGATAACGATTTACGGAAAAGGTTATATTGAAGATGTGTTGTGCGGACTGACCTTCCGTATTTCTTCCAAATCTTTTTATCAGATCAATTCGGTTCAGACGGAGAAACTGTACGGAAAAGCCATGGAGCTTGCCGGACTGACGGGCAGGGAGCGTGTCATTGATGCGTATTGTGGCATCGGAACCATCGGGATGGTAGCCGCGAAATCCGCAAAAGAAGTCATCGGTGTAGAACTGAATCCGGATGCAGTGCGGGATGCTGTCAAAAATGCAAAGCGCAACCAGATGAAAAATATCCGTTTTTATCAGGATGATGCCGGACGCTTTATGGAGAAAATGGCGGCAAAGGGCGAAAAGGCAGATGTCGTATTTATGGATCCGCCAAGAAGTGGCAGTACGGAGCAGTTTATGAAATCTGCAGTGACGCTGGCGCCGCAGAAGATCGTCTATATTTCCTGTGATCCGCAGACACAGGCCCGGGATCTGAAATATCTGACAAAACATGGTTATAAAGCAATGGGGGCATATCCGTATGACATGTTTCCGTTCACGAAACACGCAGAAAATATCGTGCTTCTGGAGAAAAAATAGAGAATAGAAAAAACAAACGATAATTGAAAATTGATGGTGTTCTTTCGTATCGAAATCTGATACAATTAAATGAAACGATATTGTTAGAAAGTAAATGAATCATTGGGAGAATGAGTTTGGCGAAAGAAAACTATAAGATAGACAAAAAGAAAAAACTGGTATTTTATATTCTGATGCTGGCAATCCTGTGCTGGTTTGTGATCGCAGAAATCTTTGGGGCAGACAGATATGTATTTGATTCCTATGGGATGGAAACGATTATCGCTTTTTTCCTGTTGTTTGCGGGAACGGTTACGGTAATTTTCAGTATTGCACTCGGTGTGGTATATCAAGTCAAATTTGATATGGAGTATCTGGGCTGGTGTATGGTCATGGCTGCTGTGTGGATGCTTGGAGAATCAAAAGCCAGACAGTTATTGCTGCCGAATACATCAGCGTTGAACACCCTGCGTTTTTTGATGGTCACATTATGTCCACTGCCCATCGTATATTACATTGACAGTATGCAAAATGGCAGGCATCAGAAAGCATTTCACTGGATAGAATACTGTTCGGTAATAAATTTTGCAGTCTGTTGTGCCCTGCATCTGGCAGGCGTGTCTGATTTCAGAAAAATGATGCCGGTGGCGCATGTGATCCTTGCGGCGACACTGGCGCTGGTAGTTGGAACCGTGTGCTATGATCTGTATCATGGGTATGTCCGCAAAAATCGTTATATTGCGATTGGCATGCTTGTGGCAATCGTATCAGTGGTAATTGAATCATTGTCGGTCTATTTAGTGATACCAATTTCCGGTATTTTTATGGGAATTGGTATGATGGTCCTGTTATTTGTAAATCTGATCAGAACGATCCGGAATGTGCGGGATATGGAGAACGTACGTCAGCAGCAGGAAATGAAAAAACGCAGAAAGCAGATGGAAACCATGTCTCTGCAGCTGACGCAGACGTTATCAACGACGATCGAGGCAAAGGACGAGTATACGCGAGGTCATTCCCATCGTGTGGCGGAGTATTCGGTGCTGATCGCAAAGGAATTAGGCTGGGATCAGAAAGAAATTTCCAATCTGCGCAATGCGGCACATTTACATGATATTGGAAAAATTGGAATTCCGGATACGATTTTAAATAAGCCAACCAAGCTGACGGAAGAAGAATATGCGGTAATTAAGGAGCATACGGTGATCGGATCGCAAATTTTGAAGAATATCACACTGATCGATCATGTCATAGAAGTGGCGCGGCACCATCATGAACGTTACGATGGAAGCGGATATCCGGATGGACTGAAGGGGGATGAAATTCCGTTACCGGCCAGAATCGTGGCTGTGGCAGACAGTTATGATGCGATGCAGTCCAGAAGAATTTACCGTAATCCGCTTGGTACGGAAGTAATCTATAATGAAATTTCGAAGAATCGGGGCATTCAGTTTGATCCGGAAATTGCAGATATCTTTTTGAAACTCCTGAGGGAAGAGCGTCTGCTAATCGATGAGGAACACGACGGAGTAGATAAGGAATACAGTACACCAACTGTGGAAATTGAGATTGGAAAATTTATTTCAAATGTCATGATGACCATGCGGACGCAGGAAGACAGTGAGGGATTTGATTTCCTGACTGGTTTGCCGATGCGTAACCGCGGTGAAAAAATGGCGGCACAGTTCATGCAGCAGGAGAAGGGATATCTGGTTTTCCTGGATATGGATAATCTGAAGAAAATCAATGATATTTATGGGCATAAGGCCGGTGATCGTGCCCTGAAACTGCTGGGGTCTCTGTTGCTTGCGTATGCACAGCATTCCGTGGTATGCCGTCTGGGCGGTGATGAATTCCTGATGTTTGTACCGGAGGTTTCGCAAGAAAGGATTACGGAAATCGTAAGCGATATTATTCGAAAATTCGCAGAGACAAAACAAGAGGATGTAGAAATCCGATATGCGTCTGTTTCTATTGGAATCTGCGAAACAGCCAAGGGAGATTCCTTTGAGGAATGCTATTCCAAGGCAGATAAGGCGCTGTATTATGTAAAACAAAACGGAAAGGGAGATTTCTTTTTCTACCAGCAGATGGAAGAGCAGCAGATGACGGATTACGGAACCGGAAAAGATCTGGCACTGATCGCGAAAGCGTTACGCGAGAGCGGTAACTATTCGGGAGCTCTGGCTCTGGATTATCGGGAATTTGCAAAAATTTACGAATACATGAATCATCTTGGGGAGCGTTACAAATACCGCTGTTATCTGGTGATGGTTACCATGGACACTACACCGGATTACGTGATGTATATTGAAAATATCGAGCGGGCGCTGGAAAGTATGGAGCAGGCCATCCGGCAGAAAATCCGAAAGGTGGATGTATGTACGCGGTACAGTTCTATGCAGTATCTGATCATTCTGTTTGAAGCGGATGAGACGCAGATTCCAAAAGTTATGGATCGTATTTTCATGCAGTATTATAAACAATATGATAAGAGTAATTTTATTCCAAAATATGAATATATTCCGATGATGGAAGAGAAGGCGGAGAAAAAGAAAGAGGAGCAGTGATCACAACTGCTCCTTTTTTAAACTCGATTTTTTTATATTCCAGAAAATAATGGAAAGAATTACGGTGATGCCGTCTGTCAGTGATTGACCGAAAGCTACACCGTTGACGCCAAACAATGCATTCAGCAGATACAGAAGTGGGATAAACAGCAATCCCTGGCGGAGTACCGAGAGAGTCGTGGCATAGGCTGCATTATTCGTGGACTGCAGACAGTTCATGTTTGCAAACAAAATACCGATGAAAGGACCGGACAAAATGTATCCGACCAGCATTTTTACTCCATAGTAAACTACGTCAGAGTCACTGATAAACATGCGGATGATCGGTTCACGAAAAACAAAGAATGCTGCGGTAGATAACACACCGATGATAATACAGCATTTTTTCGTGAAGTGGTCCACATCCATAAAACGTTTCTGATTTCCGGCTCCATAATTGTAGCCAAGTAAAGGCTGCACACCGTTAGCCAGTCCCATCTGGAGAAAGATGACAAACATATTTGCCTTAAAAACAATACCGATGGCGGCAACTGGGGCATTTCCGTACGACACCAGGATCTGATTCAAAATAATCATGGACACGCTCATCAGCACGGAAAAGATGGCGGTAGGAAGTCCGGTAAAACAAACACCCGTCAAAATATGATTTCGGAAGGTGAAGTATTTTGGATGAATGGAAAATACGTTACTTTTTTTCAGAAAATACCAGAAGAAGTAAAGGCTGGCGAGCATATTTCCGATGGTGGTGGCAATGGCTGCACCGGCGGCACCCATCCTAAGTCCGCTGATGAAAATCGGATCGAGCACAATATTTGCGATGGTTCCGATCATACTTCCAATCATGGCTTCCTTGCTGGCACCTTCCGCGCGGACCACAAAGCTGGAGGCTGCGGACCAGATGACAAATGGCGCACCGTATGCAATGTGGAAGGTGTAACCTTTTGCGAGTTCATAGGTCTGTGCGTTGGCACCAAAAAGATGCAGAATTGGGTTCATAAAGAAATATAAAACCAGCATAAATAAGATACCAACGAAAAAAGAACCATAGGTAATGAATGCGGAAGTATTTTTTGTGCGTTTTTCATTTTTTTCGCCTAAAGCCATGGAGGCAATGGCGCTGCCGCCCATACCAAACATGTTTGCAAAAGCCATCAGCAGGATAAAAATCGGATTTGTCAGTCCGACAGCGGCTACCTGCAGGGCATCGCCGGTCTGGCCGACAAAAAAGGTGTCTGCCATATTGTAAACGACGGTTACCAGACTGCTGATGACACTTGGAATGGCCATTTTTGCAACTGCTTTTGAGACTTTCATACTGCTCATCAGTTCATGTTCAGCAGCGGCAGCAGTCTGTGATGGAGTTGTTGTTTCTTTCATATTTTAATCATTAAATCCTTTCATAACATCAATTTTTGACTATTAAATATAGTAAAATTGTGTTACGGGAATGTCAAGATAGAAAAATATTTTGAAGATAAAACGCAATGCCGTCGTGATCGTTGTCTGTGGTGATTGGAAAGCCTTTTTCTTTTAAATCTTCTGGTGCATTTGCCATGAGCACACCACGACCTGCGGTCTGCAGCATTTCCACATCATTGTAGTTGTCACCGAAAGCGAGTGTATGTTCCGGTGCGATATGTTTTAATTCGCAGAAATGTCTGAGAGCCTGTGCTTTGTTGATTCCACCAGCAGTAATTTCCAACAGATGAGGCGCAGATTTTACAATGCTATAGGTTGGAAAACGGCGCTGCAGGGCAAGTTCAATCATTGGAACTTTCTTTGGATCACAGATGCAGAGGATTTTTGCAATGACAGTGTCCGAAGGAAGCTGTTCTGGAGTGGCTTCTGTGGCAGACACTTCCACAACATTTTCCTGCCAGATGATGCGGGAATCCGTCCGATCCTTGACGAACCAGTCTGTGGCGGTATAGAGGTTCCATGCGAGGTCGAAACCGGCTTGTTCGATAAAATTGAGGAGTTCAGTTACTTCTGGGATGGAAAGCCCTTTTTCATACAGAAGGTTGTGGTTTTCATCCATAATCAGCGCACCATTACATCCAATGATATTGCAGGAAAGGTGAATCCGGTCGAGGATCGGCTGGATGCAGAGCGGGTTTCTGGCGGAAATCAGGGTAAATTTGATGCCGCGCTGCATGGCTGAACGGATGGTTTCATGTGTTTTGAGGGAAACACGATGTTCGGAGGTTAAAAAGGTTCCGTCAATGTCGCTGAAGATTGCTTCACAGGTGAATGGTTTGATCATAATGGTAAGTGCTCCTTTCGAGTAAATGAATTTGTATTGCTATAGTGATGTTTCGTTATGTGCTATTTTGTTTTGTGTCTTTAGAATAACACGAAAAATAACAGTAAAAAATGTTTGAAAATGTTTGATTTGTGATATAATTGAATGAAATAGTGTTGCATCGAACGATAATATAATGATGCTAA
>Ga0129310_1002168_pt1 | contig 15156 bp, 14 predicted proteins | sample Go1ome_2_FD_94433 | JGI IMG/M metagenome (GOLD analysis project Ga0129310, IMG submission 94433) | Western lowland gorrila individual fecal microbial communities from Wisconsin, USA - Go1022A metagenome | ecosystem: Host-associated > Mammals > Digestive system > Large intestine > Fecal | place...
CGGATAATTTCTGTCGCCCGCCTTTGTACTGCCTAATCAAAAATTCCTTTTCCAGTGTGTTCAAATGTTTCGCCATAGTAAAAGTAGACTCCTTCCTGGTAGTCACACCACTCTTATTTTAACAGTTGGAGTGATAGTTTTCTGCCTTTCCGTGTCTACTTTTATGATAGCATCAACAAACGTGTGCATAACGAAATACAGCTTTCTATGCACACATGTCGCTCTTGCGTGAGCGACGCTCCGCAAGGTGCTTTTGGAAAGTACAAAAAAAAATAAAAACGGTACGCTTCCGCAGCGCCGAAGGCGCGCGGAGGTACCGCTTCAATGCAGTACCGCGAGGGCGGTGCATTTTTGTAAAATGGTGCGTATGCTTTGTTAGGAGAATACACCGGTTGGACTGCAGGTTAAGGTTACTTTCTTATTCAATTACAATAACTCTTTCATGAATGATACTTTCTTTACTGTCCAAGTAAGCCTTATAGCAGGATATACCCCAAAAAGCAGTGCTTAATGCTGCAAGTAGCAGCAGGACGGCAATGGCTCGTTTGATGGATCTGCTAAGAGAAATCTTTTTGCACAAATCCTCCGTCTGCAGTGCTTCCACAATGTAATCATGGACGATCTCTTCCGGCGTGGAGAAACGCGCAATGACATCTTCCATAGTGCAATTTGGTGATTGGCTGCAAAATTCGTTGACAGAATCTTTGAAATCTCTTAAAAACTGCTTTTCTTTCTTTGTGTAGAGTGGGAGCAGTAATTTAATCTGTCTGAAATAAGTGTCAAGTTCCTTTTGATTCATGATTCACCGTCCTCACATGGTAATGCTTCACACGCCAGCATCGCGTCGATCCCGTCTCTGAGATTTTGATATTCCTCGCGCAAATTGTTTAGGCGTGCAAGCCCTTCCGGCTCTAAGTGGTAATACACGCGGATCCTTCGCTTGCCTGCCCGTTCTTCGCGGTCCGAAATATAATGGCTGTCAAGAAGTTTGTACAGCGTCGGGTATAAGGTGCTTTCGGTTACGATGAGTCTGCCGCCGGAAACGGTTTCCAACAGCGGGACAAACTCGTAACCATAGATATCTTTCTTTTCCAATAAAGTTAAAATGATCAGTTCAGCAAAGCTGAACCTAAAATTTGTTTTTGTGCGCACTGGGAGACCTCCGTCTGCGTTTATTATTGCACAATATATTTAAAAAGTAAATACTATATTAAACATAATATCATTGACTTTGGAACATAAATATGATATGTTAGAGGTACAAGAGGGGTGCTTGCAGAACAAGGGGAGTGAAAACAGATGGAAAAGGACAAAACACTTACACAGGAAGAGCAAAATGAAAGAACGAAATTCAATGCATTTCAGTGTATCTATGTCGTATGCGGATTGCTGTATGGGGGATTTTGGCTGAAACGTGACAGCTTTTTCGCTTTTCTTCCGGCGGAGGATTCGGTTTTCTTTTTAACATCAACGGCTATGCTGATTCTGACGCCTTTGATTTTGGGATATAACCATCAGTATGAAGCGCGTGCAGCGAACAAAAGCGGCTGTCTTTGCATTGCATTGTTTGTGATAGGCACTTTTGCTTACCAACTGATAAAAATAGTACAGTAATCGTTCCTGTTGTATCCGGCAGGAAAAAGAAAAGGCGGGGAAAATGAGAGAAGATTGGATTTGGATTTTAGCGATCATATTTTTCAGTATCGACATCGTTTTACAGCTGAAAGGCATGACAAAGGGGGCGAATCAAAAAGTCCACATCATTTTTAGCATAGCGGCCATTGTCTTGTGCGTGTGCATGTTGCTTTAGAAAATACCGGACGAAGAACAGCAATTGTGTTATGAGCAAAAGCGCAGGAACTTGCAAGGCATTTCCTGTGCTTATGATGAAATTACAAATACTCGAGGGGAACTGTTATGGTGAAATCTACACGAAAAAATGCACGTATCCTATGCATTTCACTGGTGATACTGGGTATTTGCATTGCCTGTGTTGTAAAACTGAACGATGTGAAACAACAAAACATCAGCAGAATGATCGAGACTGCAAAAAACAACGTGACTTTGGATTTGACTGCGGGAATAGAAGAGAAGGAAATTCTGGCATATCGGATCGAGGAGTGCCGATATGAAGAAAGCAGCGAGTATCAATCAAAACCATGCAATGTTGTCTGCCGTTACCAAGTAACTTACGCAGGAGCAGGAACGAGGATGTTTACCGCACAGGTAGAGCGCCTGTTTTCCATCGTAAGAGAGAAGCAAAAGTATGTAGCTGCAGAAGAAGCACCTTGTACGATATCCGAAGACAGCGCGGAGAAAGAAAGAGAAACGCAAAAAATCTGCAGTTGGATAGGGAAAGACGCGTTCATACCAACCGCGAAAAAAAGCGAGGTAAAAAACAAAACGAAGAAAGAAATTGCAGAACTGCTTCTTACAAAATATCTTGAAAACCTCAAAAGCTTCAGTCAAGACCGTACGTTTCGGATCATGGAATATAGGGATGCAAAGGTTCTGGATCTTTATGAAACAAAAGGGGAGACGTATCGAAATTCAGAAGCGTATACTCCAAAGATAAAGGAGCAAAATGCAGAGCAATCGTGGTATTTAGAGGAAGAATTTTCTTATCGCTATGCGGGATATATGACTTTGTATGGTTGGTGCGGGCGAGCTTTTCCGGGTTACAACGATGCGGAAGCATGGTTTGAAACTCCTCTGCAGGACACGACCTTTTATTTAATCGAGCACGCAGAAGATTTTTGTTTGATGAATACAGAAAGCATATCAAACGCTTCCATTTGATAAAGAGTGAATGCCATGAAAAAGATCACATTGAAAGAACTTTGGGAGGATCATCTGCCGGATATTGTTTCCTTTGCTGTGGATACAGACATAAGCAAAAAGACAGATCGGCAGGGATCGCCGGAAGAATGGGGGATGATCCATATATTCAGACCTTGCTTGCGCTTGGTCATAAAGTATACATTCCGGTATATAAGACGGATAATACCTTGATAGTTGTTGTCGCATAGGGAAACTGATAAAGAATTGCGAAAAAGCCTCCCGGAAATCGTGCCGCAGTACGGTCCGGGCGGCTTTTTACTTGACCTTTAAGACGGAAGATCTGCAGCGGCATCGCTGCAGGGAGAGGCCCTGCAGGCGCTACAGCTTGATCAGATTTGTATGCCGCAGTCTCTGCACGAGCAGGGCTGCGAGTGCGATTTTGATCGCGTCGAACGGCAGGAACGGGATGACGCATTGTGCGAGGCCGACGGCGAAGGTGATGTCCATCAGGTGTACATACCAAAGCGTACCGAAAGCGTAGCAGGCAAGAACGCCCAGGATCATGGCACCGACCAGCGCCCAGAAGGACTTGGTGCGGGAAGCGATGAAACCGACGACGCCCGCGCAGAGGATGTAACCGACGATGTAGCCGCCGGTCGGACCGGCGATGACGTGCAGGCCGCCGTTAAACCCAGCGAATACCGGCAGACCGACACAGCCGAGCAGGACATAGACGAGCTGCGTCAGGGTGCCGTATTTGAAGCCCAGACAGCCTGCGGACAGCAGGACGCCGAGTACGGCGAGATTGATCGGCACGCCGGACGGCAGCGGGATCGCAATCCAGGAGCAGACGGCCATAGCGGCGGCGAAAACGCCGCAGATAACAAGGGGATAAGCGGTTGTTGCTTTAGTTTTTGTGTTTGTGTTCATTTGTTAGTCTCACTTTCCGGTTATATGGGATGCTGCGGAACCGAGCTCTGTGCGAAGGTGCCGCAAAATCATATCGATTTTACTGTTTATGGCTTATGCAGCTTAGTCGTATACCTTGCGGACGGTGATCTCTCCGGTCGACAAGGTCTCCATCTGGCGCGATTTGGTTCCCTCCAGATACTCGACGACCAATCCGCCGTTTTCATCGATATCGATGGCACGCGCGCGAATGCCCTCCGAAAGGCGGTTATCGGGTCTGCCGATGGCGCGCGCGATGGCAGGATTGAAGATCAGAATCTGCTGTCCGAGGATGCAAGACCGCGCGCGGTAGTCGCGGACGATCTTCGCGCGGTCAAAATGCGCGAGCATATCAAAAAATTCGTTGGCGATCGCGGCGATCAGCGCGTTACGGTCAAAGCTTTCCTGTGGCTTGTCGAGAAAGGTCGCGACCTCCCGGATCTCCGGCGGCATCGCCGCGTCCTCGAAGCAGTTGATGCCAATGCCGACGATGATCTTTTGAATTTCTCCCGTTTCAAAATTTGTCTCTGCTTCTGTCAAAATACCGCAGAGCTTTTTTTCGTTGAGGTAAATATCGTTAACCCACTTGATCTTTGGACGCAATCCCGTCAAGGATTCCAAGGCGCGGCAGACTGCGACCGCGGTCATCGTGGTGACGAGCATCGCCTGGCTCAGTTCGAGCCGCGGACAGAAAGCGAAGCTCATGTAGATGCCCTTGCCTGCCGGGGAGTAGAAGCTGCGCCCCAGTCTGCCGCGTCCGGCAGTCTGTTCCTCAGAAACGACAAGCTGCGGCAGGGAAAGATCCGAGAGAGTCTTGGCATAATTATTCGTGGAGTCCACCTTGTCGAGAAGGTGGAGCTTGAGCGGAACGTGCAGGGCTTCGCAGATCGCGTCCCGCGTCAAAATATCCGCTTTTTGGCGCAGCCGATAGCCGGTGCTCGGCAGACTTTCGATTGCGTAGCCCTGCTCCTGCAGCGCTTTGACCGCTTTCCAGATCGCGTTTCTGGACACGCCGAGGGTGTCTGCAAGCTCCTGCCCGGAGGCATAGCGCCCTTCCTTTTGTGCAAGCAGGGCGAGTAATTCCGTTTTGGTCGACATCGATGCTACTCCTTTTCCGCGCCTTGCGGCCGTCCTTCGTCAGACGGAGCATCGCGAGGCGAACGATCAAATGATCCCATGACCATGACAAGAGTATACCGCATGCGCAAACGATTGTCAACCATAAAAAATGATAAAGGTGACAAGCGAAAGATAAGTCATGCAGAAGCCGCTCCGGAAACGAGTGACGGAAACGGCGGCGCGAGAAGCTTCAAGGCGGACCCGGGGCGGGCCAGAGAGAAAAAGAAAGCGCTAAGACAGGCAATTCACACGCTTTTCACTTTAATTTCGATGTAATTTGTGGTAAGATAATTACTGCGTGGGGATACAGACAACGCCTTTGCCTGCCTCGCGTGAAAGGAAATGAAAAAATATGATAACAAAAATCATTTGGATTGTCGTGCTGCTGGGCTTTTCTGCCTATTTCTCGGCAACGGAAACCGCCTTTACCTCTGTCAACCGCATCAGGATTAAAAATCTGGCGAATGACGGCAATCGGCGGGCGCGCGATGTGTTCGAGCTTTCCGAGCAGTTCGACACAGTGCTTTCGACGCTGCTGGTGGGAAATAACATTGTCAATATCGCGTTGACCTCGCTGGCGACAGTGCTGTGTCTGGAGCTGTATCCGGTCTACGGCGCGACGGTATCGACCATCGCGACGACGATTGTAGTGCTGATCTTCGGAGAGATTTCACCGAAGAGTCTGGCAAAGGAAAGCCCTGAGAAATTCTCGATGTTTTCCGCGCCGCTGCTCAAGTTTTTTATGGTCATTCTTGCGCCGATCAACTGGCTGTTTGGCTGCTGGAAGAAGCTGCTGGCTTTGCTCTTTCGTACCGGAGACAGCAAACCGATTACCGAGGATGAGCTGCTGACGCTGGTGGAGGAGGCAGAGACCGAGGGCGGCATCGACGGACAGCAGAGCGAGCTGATTCAGAACGCGATCGAGTTCAACGACTTGGAAGCCTGGGACGTGCTGACGCCGCGCGTGGATATCAAAGCCATTGAGATTGATGAGGGCAAGGACGAGATCGCGGCGCTTTTTTTGAGCACCGGATTTTCGAGACTGCCGGTCTATGAGGACGACCTTGACAATATCGTCGGCGTGCTGAATCAAAAAGATTTTCATAATTATATTAAAGGTACGGACGTTCCGATTTCCTCCTATGTCAAGCCGGTCATCTTCGTGGCGGGTTCCATGAAGATTTCGCAGCTGCTCAAGAAGCTGCAGCTTGGCAAAACGCATATCGCGATCATTGTGGACGAGTACGGCGGGACTTCGGGACTGGTGACGATGGAGGATATCATCGAGGAGCTGGTCGGCGAGATCTATGACGAGCACGACGCGGTGCAGCTGCAGGACATCGTGCAGCAGCAGGACGGCTCTTACCGCGTGCTTTGCGGCACGAATCTGGATAAGATGTTCGACTACTTTGATGTAGAAGAAGATATTGATGCGACAACGGTCAATGGCTGGGTGGTGCTGCAGCTTGACAAGCTTCCGAGTGTGGGGGACAGCTTTGTCTATGAGGCAGACTACAAGCGTTTTGAAGTAAAGGTAACCAAGGCAGACAGCCGCAAGGCGCTGGAGATCAATATGGTCGTGACAGAGCTGCCGAGAGATGAGTAGAAAGGGGATAGAAAACCGAAATGGGATTTATGGAAAAGATCTTTGGTGATCTCAATACCAAAGAGGTAAAAAAAGTAGAAAAAATCGCGGATCAGGTTATGGCACTGGAGGATCAGATGGCAGCACTGACCGATGAAGAGCTGAAGGCCAAGACGCCGGAGTTCAAGGAGCGTCTCGCAAGCGGCGAAACGCTGGATGACCTTTTGCCGGAGGCGTTTGCGGTCTGCCGTGAGGCGGCGTGGAGAAGTGTCGGCATGAAGCATTTCAAGGTACAGGTCATCGGCGGTATCGTTCTGCATCAGGGCCGCATCGCCGAGATGAAAACCGGTGAAGGAAAGACGCTGGTCGCGACGCTGCCGACCTATCTGAATGCGCTCGAGGGCAAGGGCGTTCACGTGATTACGGTCAATGATTATCTAGCAAAGCGTGACGCGGAATGGATGGGTAAGATCTACACGTTCCTGGGGCTGAGCGTCGGCTGCGTGATTCACGGCATCTCAGACAAGACCCGCAAGGCCGCTTACCGCGCGGATATTACCTACGGAACGAATAATGAATTCGGTTTCGACTATCTGCGCGACAATATGGTGATTTATCAAGACCAATTGACGCAGAGAGAGTTGAACTACGCGATTATCGACGAAGTGGACTCGATCCTGATCGATGAGGCGCGAACGCCGCTGATCATTTCCGGACAGGGTGATGAATCGACCGACTTGTATCGAATCGCAAATAAATTCGTCAATACGCTGTATGAGGGTGAGAATGCCGATTATACGATCGAGGAAAAGGAAAAACGCGTCAGTCTGACCGATCAAGGTGTCTCCAAGGCGGAGCAGTTCTTTAAGATCGAGAATTTCGGCGATCCGGAGAATATGGAAATCAATCACCATGTGGTCGAGGCACTTAAGGCGAAGGCGATCATGAAGCGGGATGTCGACTATATCGTCAAGGACGGAGAAATCGTCATCGTCGATGAGTTTACGGGCCGTCTGATGTTCGGCAGACGCTACAGCAACGGTCTGCATCAGGCGATCGAGGCAAAGGAGGGCGTACTGGTGCGCTCCGAGTCCAAGACGCTGGCGACCATCACGCTGCAGAACTATTTTAGAATGTACAACAAGCTGGCAGGTATGACCGGTACGGCGAAGACGGAAGAGGACGAATTCCGCGATATCTATAACATGGACGTTGTGGTGATCCCGACCAACAAGCCGGTCATCAGAGAGGATCTTGACGACGCGATCTTTGCGAAGGAGCCCGCGAAGTTCCACGCGATCGTGGAACGCATCGCGGAGGTACATGAGACCGGACAGCCTGTGCTGGTCGGCACGATTTCCATCGAGATTTCCGAGAAACTGAGCGCGATGCTCAAGAAACGCGGCATCAAGCATAATGTCCTCAACGCCAAGCAGCATGAAAAAGAGGCGGAGATCGTCTCCGAGGCAGGTCGTTTAGGCGCCGTCACGATCGCAACCAATATGGCGGGTCGTGGTACTGATATTATCCTGGGCGGCAATCCGGAATTTGAGGCGAAACGCGAAATGAAGGCCAAGGAGTTTACCGACGAGCAGATTTCATTCGCGACCAGCTTCGTGGCGAGTGATGATCCGGAGCTGCTGCATGCGAGGGAAGTCTTCAAGGAACTTTTGGAAAAATATAAGGAAGAACGCGCGGAGGAGCAAGAGCAGGTTAGAGCACTCGGCGGCCTGTGTATCATCGGTACCGAGCGGCACGAGTCGCGTCGTATCGACAACCAGCTGCGCGGCCGTTCCGGCCGTCAAGGGGACCCGGGACAGACGCAGTTCTTCATCTCGCTGGAGGACGATCTGATGCGTTTGTTTGGCGGAGAACGCGTGCAGGGGATTATGGAAAAATTCGGCATGCAGGATGAACCGATCGCGGCGGGGATGCTTTCCAAGACGATCGAAAACGCGCAAAAGAAGGTTGAGAGCCGCAACTTTGAGATTCGTAAATACGTTCTGCAGTACGATAATGTTATGAACAAGCAGAGAGAGGTCATTTACGATCAGCGCCGCAAGGTTCTGTTTGGTGAGGATCTGAAGGAATCCATCATGGAAATGATGGAAGAGCTCATTCATAATATTGTTGTACCGATTACGGTGGACAGCAAGTTCGCGGAGGAATGGGATTTTGAGCTGCTTAACAAGAATCTCGCGCGACTGACCGACCGTTTCGGCGGCATGCACTATACGAAGGAGGAACTGCAGCGTTTGGATGCCGAGAAACTGGAAGCAGATGTTGTTGAGGCATTCAGACATCTGTACGACGAAAAGGAAGCGGAAATCGGCGCCGCGCACATGCGTGAGGTCGAAAAGATGATCCTGCTGCGCGTGGTTGATAACCGCTGGATGGATCATATCGACGCGATGGACGAGCTGAAACAGGGCATCGGCCTGCGCTCTTTGGGACAAATCGATCCGGCGCTCGCTTATTCCAACGAGGGCTACGATATGTTCGAGGAAATGATCGGGGACATTCGGGAGGAAACTGTGCGTTTCTGCTTCAATGTGACGGTCAATACCTCTTCCGAGAGAAAGAAGGTCATCGCGGGCGGCGAGGGCCGCAAGGACGATTATCAGGATGAGGCTGCAAGGCCAACGGTTCGCAGAGGGCCGATGGTCGGAGGCGGTGCCGGACAAATGCCGCAGGCAGCACCGAAGCCGGAGGACGCGCGCAAGCCGGAAACCTACCGGCGCGAGATGCCGAAGGTCGGCAGGAACGACCCGTGTCCATGCGGCAGCGGCAAGAAGTATAAGAACTGCTGCATGAATAAGGATTTAGAGCAGTAAATAGCGTATGAGAGAGGAATCGCGAGCGATTCCTCTTTTGTTGGCGAGATTTAGCAGACTCCACGATGCGTTTGGTGAGAGTCGGGCAGGGCTATGCTATACTAAAGGTATCAATACAACGAACGAGAAAGGGCTGGAAAGAGATGGGCAGTGACTATACTGTCTGCGGGGTGCGGCTAGGGGACGAGGTGCTGTAGTTCCTGTCGCTATGACTCCTTTATCCTGCGCGGAGCGTTGGTCAGAGGCCGATCCTGCAAACTTACATGAATATGTGCAACAAAAAACAGGAATGGCTGTTGTGAGATGTTCATGCCATTCCTGTGTGTCTACAGGTTCTCGATTTCTTCTATAGTCAAGCCGGTAGCTTGGCGAATTTGCTCGTATTCTAGCCCAAGCTGCTTAAGGTTTTTTGCGATTTCGCGTTTTTCCTGTGCGGCGCCTTGTTTGAGTCCGATGGCTTCGCCTTCGCTGCGCCCTTTTTTGAGACCAATGGCTTCGCCCTCGACCAGTCCCTCGTTGCGTGCCACAGACAACTCGGTGTTGCGCTGCAGCTGGTATCTAAATCTGGATTCTCTGCGTTCGTATTCGAGTTCGTCCTCTGTGACCTTGCGGTAAGCATTTTCTGTCATAGCGATGTCCTCCGATGATAGGATTTGCTTTACATAGTCCTGTCGATTTTCTATGTTGGCAAGCTTGAGGTAGGCGCCGAGGCGTTCGATTTCGGTCAGCGCATGGACGGGCTTCTGGTCGTCGATTTTGCTCAGTTCCAGGAAATGCAGCTCTAAGCGGTCGCAGAGGAGCAGTCCGCGCTTGCGATCGCGTACCTCAAAGATATTGTGGCAGTCTTCGAGCGAGGGGAAGAGTCTGCCTTTTGTGATCGAGATGACTATGCTTTTCTTCATTTTATCATATTTTTCACCGACCTGCAATGCGGAATTGACGAGTCTGCTGCCGTAGAAAAGCGCACGATTTTGGTAAAACTGCAGGTCGCCTGCCTGCATCTCGATGTCCAATAATTCTCCGGATGCCGTCTCGGCGCGAATGTCCATAACGCTTTCCTTATCCGCTTCACGATCCGGAATCTCGATTGGATTTTTGATGACGATGGCGCGGATCGGGTCCTGCTTGCGTTCTAAAATAATGTTTAGGATTTCAATCAGTGCTGCCCGCGATTCTTCGGTATCGCGCCCGAATACCGCGTGAAAGACGTAATCATCGGTCAGCGGCATACTGGCGCGGAAGGTGTTTTTGAACAAATCGATTTTTTCCGGTGATGGTTGCTGTTTCATAGTGTTTCTCCTTACTGCACAACTTCCTTTATAAATTACAATTACAGATTCGATCAATAATACCAATAATTATTACTACAAACCAATTCATGTAAATCCATTCTAAAACAAACAAGGAGAAAATGCAAGGGATAATGTGGAAAACATGGAGGAAAATTTTCCGACAAAATTCGACAAGCACGCGAATGGAGCAAGCACACTCCTCAATTTGCGCAGATCGCTTTGTTTCGCCTTTTTTGCTGCAAAGCATGAATTGAGAGAACAAAATGATTCGCCATTCCCTGTTACAATCTTATTATAGTACTGCAATAGGCTTGCTGCCTGCGGCAGTCCTTAGGCTGCCTTTACATAGCTACCGCTTTCAAAAAATAAAAAATTTTGTATTTTTGAAAGCGACATCTTGCATACACTATTCGCAGACAGTATAAACAGTATAATAATTACAGCGAAGCGGTCTCGAGAAATGAAAAAACTTCAATTTTAAGACAGAAGTAAAAAATCCTTGCAAAAGAACGCTGGAAAAATCGAAAGATTTGCTTGCTTTTTTTGAAATCAGTGGTATAATCGACATATGACGGAAACAAACAAATAGTATCAACCATACGGCTTGCGGGCGCAGCCGCTTTGCGAAAGAAGGAGGGAGCATCATGCCGAGACCGAAGCGAAAAAGAATCGTATGCAGAGAACCGGACTATATCTGTTTTCGCGCGGACGGTATTCCTCCGGCGGAGGCTGTCGTTCTGACGGTGGATGAGTTTGAAACGATTCGGCTGGTAGATCTGGAGAAACAGACGCATGAGGAAACCGCGCGGCAGATGCAGGTTTCGCGGACTACTGTGACAGAGATTTACGAAAGCGCGCGCTTTAAGCTCGCAGACAGTATCGTCAACGGCAAGAATCTGCTGATCGAGGGCGGTCATTATCAGCTCTGCGAGGGGACGCAGTCCGCGTGCAGCGCAGAGGAAGCGGCAAGACGCTGGAAAGCGCAGATGCTCTGCTGCGACCGCGGGAGCTGTGCCGAAGCATTTGACGGAAAGGCGGCATTGCCGCGGAAAGGATGGAATCACATGAGAATTGCAGTGACTTACGAAAACGGAAATGTTTTTCAGCATTTCGGACATACGGAGGAATTTAAGGTATATGATGTCGAGGACGGCAAGGTCAGGGACAGCCGCGTAATCGGAACGAACGGAACCGGGCATGGCGCGCTGGCAGGCCTTTTGGCGGAGGGCGGCGTGGATGTGCTGATCTGCGGCGGCATCGGCGGCGGCGCACAGACCGCGCTCGCGGAAGCAGGCGTAAAGCTCTACGGTGGTGTCAGCGGCAGCGCGGACGCGGCTGTGCAGGCACTTTTGGACGGCAGCCTCGCGTACAATCCAAATGTACAATGTAACCACCATGGGGAAGGACACGGACATGGGGAGGCAGGACACAGCTGCGGCCACCATGGAGAAGGACAGGGACACAGCTGCGGCGGACATGGCGGCTGCAGCAACCACTAAGCGTTTTGAAAAATTTTCGAAAATCGCAACAAATATGATTTTAGTGTTTATCATTGTAAAATTATTCTAAAAACGAATCAGCGAAAGCACGCCTTCAAAGACAGGTCGAATTTTGACAATCCTTCGACCTGTTTTTTGTATTTTTTTGGTTGCGATATCCCGCCGCCTGCATTAGAATAAAGAAAAAACGTCTTGGTAAGGAGGCAGAGATTTGAAAAAATATACCGCGCCGCTTTTGATGCTGGCGATCTTTGAAACCATTGCGGTCAGCCTGTGGCTGGCCAAGGACAATCTCTTCTATCTGTTTAATTTCAGCTATATCGGCTGCAGTCTGGCGCTGGGACTGACGCTCTTCGCGCAGCGAAAGCCCTATGCGCGCCATATCGTGCAGTTTCTCGTCGGCAGCTACATGCTGGTCTATCTGGGCATTATCTGCGGTGAAAATATGCAGATCGAAGGCTTTTGGTACTATTTGTTCCTCGGGGTATTCGAGGCAGCGACGATCCACTACGCGGTAGCCAAGATTTTCGGACCGCTGCTGTTCGGGCGCGGCTGGTGCGGCTATGCCTGCTGGACGGCGATGGTGCTCGACCTCCTGCCGTACCGGACGCCGCAGGCACCGCGCAAAGAGGGCTTAGGAAAACTTCGCTGGCTGACCTTTGCGCTCGCGCCGGTGTTTGTCGCATCGTTGTTTATTTTTGATGTCGAAAGCAAGGATCGCATCATGTGGTACAGCTTTTTGATCGGCAACGCAGTGTATTACGCGGTCGGCATCGCCCTGGCCTTCGCGTTTCGCGACAATCGCGCGTTCTGCAAATATTTGTGCCCGATTACGATCTTCCTCAAGGCATCGAGCCGGTTTTCACTGATGCGTGTAGAAGCAGACCCTAAAAAATGCGTATCCTGTGGCAAGTGCCGCAAAGTCTGCCCGATGAACGTGGCGCCGGATCAGCCGTTTGCCATGCGCACCAACCGCACCGAATGTATCCTCTGCATGAAGTGCGCGGAAAACTGCCCGAAAGGGGCGCTGGCACTGACGATGAAATCACACGCCGCGGACTGACCGGCTGCGTGTTGCTTCAACGCGTCGCGATGCCCGATGCTGACGATGAGAAGTTGGGGCTGTATTCCGATTTTGACAAATAAAGCGTCAATGATCAGAATAAAACCTCGCGCATCGTCGTTTTTGAGTGTTCACAGAAAAGTGAAAAGCCATCATGCGTATACGCGCTTGATGAAGCGGGAATATTATGATAAAATATGATTGATCATAGATTTTCGTAAAAAATACGGAGGTGTGTTATGACCTATATTACACGAGAGCTTGAACGCAAGTTCTTAAAACTCAATGATTTTTTTAAGGTGCTTCTTGTTACGGGTGCAAGGCAGGTCGGCAAAACGACGATGTTAAAGCACCTTGCGGGGAGTGACAGAACCTATGTTACGATGGACAACACAATGGCAAGAGCGCTTGCACAGTCTGACCCTGTGCTGTTCTTTCAAACCTATAAGCCGCCCATCCTGATTGATGAGGTGCAGAAGGCACCGGAGCTGTTTGAGCAAATCAAAATCATTTGCGATGAGAGCGATGAAAAAGGGCTTATCTGGCTGACAGGCTCGCAGCAGTACAATATGATGAAAAATGTGCGGGAAACGCTTGCCGGAAGAATTGGCATCTTAGAGCTGTATAGCTTATCCGCAAGAGAAAAAGCAAGACTTGTATTCGACACAGATTTGGACTTCTCACTCGCTGCCTTGCAGGCAAGACAACGCAAACTCCCCAAAAACGATGTGATACAAGTATTTCATCACATTTGGGAGGGCGGTATGCCACAGGTACAGGGCGTGGATGACGAACTCAGACAGGAATATTTCAATTCTTATATCGACACCTATCTGATGCGTGATGCTGCCGAGGCGGGCGGTATCACCGACGCTGTGCGCTTCCGCAAGTTTCTTGTAGGCTGCGCCTCCCTTGTGTCGGAGCAGCTCAATTATTCAACGCTGGCTGAATCCGCAGATATTGCGCCGAGCACCGCAAAAGAGTGGATGAAAATTCTCGTTGGCTTGAATATTATCTATTTGTTAGCCCCCTATTCCAACAATGAACTCAAACGACTCAGCAAAACACCGAAGCTGTATTTCTGCGATACAGGGCTTTGTGCGTATCTTTCCATGTGGCTGACACCGGATACGCTGCGAAACGGCGCTGCAAGCGGTCATTACTACGAGAACTATGTTGTGATGGAGCTGGTCAAGAACTACGCCTACGCAAAGTCCAAGGTGAACCTCACCTACTTCCGGGATTCCAATGCAAAAGAAATCGATGTGTTCGTTGAGGAAAACAATGTCATTCATCCGCTCGAAATCAAAAAGAGCGCAGCACCCGACCGGCGGGAGATCAAAAAGTACAGCGTGATTGACAAGGCTTCTTTGAAGCGTGGCAACGGCGGCATCATCTGTATGTGTGAGGAGCCGATACCAATTGATGCAGATAACTGCTTTATTCCGAGCAATCTCATCTAAACAATTTTAAAAGGAAGCATGCATGCGGTTATAAGTAGTGACAAAGGCTATAAAAATACTTAGCTTTTGCCAAAAGGGAAGTGGTTAAATGAAGCTACTTCTTTTTGGAAGTTAAAACTATCCTAACACAGATGAAAAGGGGATTGACAAATGCGTACTACAATTGTAGTATATAGGCAAGCGATACTACACTTGTAGGAGGATGAGAAATGAACTTATCGGAACGGGAATGGATGGTGCTGCGCGCGCTCTGGGAGACGGGCGGCGCGGAGCTGGGGACGCTGGTACAGCGGCTGCAGCCGGAGACCGGATGGAGCCGTAATACAGTGCTGACCTATTTGATACGCATGGAAGGCAAGGGTCTGGTGGCAATCGACAAGACGCTTACGCCGCATCAATACCGTGCGGTACCGGATCAGGAAAGCTGCCGAGAGCAGGAACGAAAGAGCTTCGTAGAACGGGTCTACAGCGGCGCGACGGGGGACTTGATCGCGGCTTTTTTGAAAGAAGAGAAGATCACGCCTGCGGAGCGGGAGCGTCTGCGCAAGCTGCTGGATGAAATGGAGGTGTAG